>Ga0209648_10004933_pt1 | contig 11367 bp, 11 predicted proteins | sample GraSoi2013_115cm_FD_185830 | JGI IMG/M metagenome (GOLD analysis project Ga0209648, IMG submission 185830) | Grasslands soil microbial communities from the Angelo Coastal Reserve, California, USA - Sample 9_17_2013_115cm (SPAdes) (version 2) | ecosystem: Environmental > Terrestrial > Soil >...
CCTCGCGCGCGCGCGATCTCGATCAGACTCCCGGCCTGCAGAAGGTCGCCACCGTAATAGTCGTCGAGGTCGCGAACGACTGTGTAGTCCTCGGTAAAGACGGGCGCCTCGTAGCGGACGGGGGCTCCGGCATCGGTGAGCAGCGCGGTGCCATTGAGAGAACGCTCGGGCGCGGCTGGTTGCCACAACACGTTGCCGAAAAAACCATTGGTTTCCAGCGACCCGCCCGTCGCGAAGCTACTCCCGTTGACCATCGTGAACGAAGGGTAGGTCGCATGGTGATCGGGGAAATTCGCGCCGGCGCGCGCGAGCTCCGCAAGCCGGGGCGTGTCCTGCTCGGTGATGCTGTCGGGCCGAAGACCGTCCCAGACGAACACGATCACTCGCTTGGAGGGCGTCTTTCCCGCCGCCACGGTGGACGCGTCGGGGGCCGAGGCGGATTGTGCCATCGGGGAAGCTGGCGCGGGCGCGGCTGCGCTGGGGCCCCCTTCGCGCTCACAGCCCAGTTGTGGCAGTGCGGGCAGCCCCACCGCGACGGCGATAGCAGCAGAAATGAATCGCGGTGCTCGGAACATGATGACCTCGCGCGCATGATTTCACAGATGCGTCCGCCTGCGAGGTGACGAATGCGTTACACGAGGCTTCTTTCAGCGCACCCTCGGGCTGCCGAATCCCGCGCCGGGACATCGCTGACACATTTGGATAGCCCCGGGCGCACGCCCGGCAGCCGGCCTTTCGGTGCTCAGAGGCGGCGGGGCCCGGGCGGTGAGCCGCACCGTGCGATCGATTGCATCAGGACCCAGCGGGGGCTCGCGTTTCGGATTGGCTGCGCGGGGCCCGCTGGCCCGGTTCAAGCAGTTGGCGGCCCACCGCCCACCCCACCACGTCCCCGCGTGGCAGTAGGGCATCGTTGCAACGGGAGGGGGACAGGGGCAAGCAACGCCGGGTCCGGCCAAAGCCAGCGCGCGGGCGAGGTCCTTGTTGTATTGGGCCTGGGCATTTGCATTGACCGTCGCGTTACCGCAACGGCAGCCAAGATCGCACGACGTAGCGCCCGGGCTGACGAGGACGCAGTCCTTGTCAGCGGAGCACGACTGGTCGTAACTCGACGGCTGCACGATTAGGCAAGGCCCGCCGCCCATCGCCACGGAGCCCGTGGTGGCCGAAATGCTGCCGCCGCTGCCAATCCCCGCACTGCCGCCGCCATTTGTATCGGCACTGCCGCCACCATTCGGGCCCCCGCTGGCGCTGCCATTCGTGCCTGCACTGGCGCCGCCGTGCGTTCCCGAGCTGCTGCCACTCGCCCCGCCTAGGGCCCCGCTTTCACGGCCGCCGCAGCCAAGCGCCCAGATTAGGGCGATCGTCGAGATGAGGAGTGAGGAGCGGCGCATCGGTCTTTCGCTCAAGGATAGCGTGTAACCTTTTGGCCGCACTTGAAAACATCGGCGGCAACCTCGCGCGGAAGCTTCGCCTCGACTGCCTGCACCTCCGGAGCGCTCAGAATTTGCGTAGCCTGGCTCGGCGCCGCGTTGATGCTGCATGAAACCGCAGCCTGACGACCCATGCCGCAAGAAAACGCTTCGCTCGCGTCGGTCTTCGACGTACTCGTTGACGACGATGAAGACGCTCCGCGTATCAGGACGTTGTCGCCTCTGCCGCGGAACGGCCTGAGCTATTCCAGGAGAGATGGAGACCACCGTCCCGGGCACCGAGCTGGTCGCTGCACTCCGTCGCGGCGACGAAGCCGCGTACGTCTCGCTGGTCTCGGAGCATCAGGCGAGCTTTTCGGCGAACTGACACGGAACCGACGGCGCGCAAGCTTGGGTCAAGGCGCGATGGTCGCGCTCCACTTTTTTCCTGTGGCGCCGTTATCTCGCGTGCACGTACCTGACCGGGAGAGATCGGCGCAAAACGCAAATGGTTGACGATTCGGGCTTCACAAATCTGCTAACGAGGTGTTGCGCTTCGGCGTAAGCAGCAGGATTGTCCAGACGGGCAACGGCCGAGGATCGCGAAAAATGCAAGATACGAAAGTTCGGAAGCTCGTCGCAGCGAAGGTTACGGGGCGCTCGGGTGGCAAAGCGTGTCGGGCTCTGCTCGGCGTAGCGGTCACCGTCATGGCAGCGTGCTCCGCTCCAGCGAACGATCCATTGGCCAGAAGCAATGCAGTGTTGTCAAATCTCTACACCAACGACAAACGGGCTTACGACTACTTCGCGACCAAGGGCCTCACGAATTTTCAGGCGGCCGCGGTTGTCGGAAATCTCGATCAGGAATCGGGTGTCGATCCCACCATCTCGCAGTTCGGCGGGGGGCCGGGGCGGGGCATCGCGCAGTGGTCGGCGGGCGCGAGATGGGACAAGACCAGCGGCGACAACCTGGTCGCGTACGCGGCAATGCAAGGACTGCCAACGAATTCCCTGGCTGTGCAGCTCGATTTCATCTGGTACGAGCTCCAAACGTTCCCGAAGTAAGGGTTGGCGAACCTCCAGGCGACCACCAACGTGACCGACGCGACCCAGGTGTTCGAGGACGATTACGAGGGCTGTGTCTATGCCAATTTCTCGGTTTGCGATCTGCCGCGGCGGGTCACGTTCGCAAAGGGTGTGCTGGCCGCGTACGGTTCCGATCCGGTAGTGCGCGACGGAGGGGCCGGCGACGGGGGTGCCCCAGCGGATGGGAAGACCAGCGAAGACGGCGCTGGCACCGCGGACGGGAAGACCATCGGAGATGGCGCTCCCACCGCGGACAGAGCGACCGCAGACGACGGCGCGCTCACGAGCGACGCCCCGACGAGCGTGCCTGCCCCGGACGCGGAGCCTCCCAAGACCTATGACGCCGGAGCACCGGACAAGAGATCGGACGCCGAGCCGACAAGCGAGGCGGGACAGGGAGTGTCAACGCCCGCAGGCGTCGGCTCGAGCGGGTGCAGCATTCACTCGTCTGGCGCCGATGGATCGCATCGCCGCTGGTGGCTAGTGGCGATCGGATTCGTCCTTGCGAGCTCGCGCCGCCGGGCACGGAGCGCTGCACCGCCGTCGATCCGAGAAGCTTCGCGCTAGAAAAGCCCGGCGACGAGCTTGAACGTGGCGTCGCTTCGATAAACCGCGTCGTTCGGATCGCAGTCCTTGTTCGAACCGTCGTTCCGATCGATGTAGAGCTTGGCGCTGCAATGGCGGATGTAGTGGTCGGGGTAGTTTACCGACCGGAAGCTGGTCTCCCGGCCGCCGAGGCCGGCCACACGGTCGAACGATGCGTCGAGCTTGAACAGCGGCGATCCGTCGTTCTTCGCGAGCTTGATGCGGCCGTTCTGGTGCCGCAGGAAGGACCCCGGATAGTTGACCGATTCGATCGAGATGCTCGTGCCGCCCGCAAGGCCCGGCACGATCGAGAAGGTGACGTCCTGGCGATAGACCGCCGGGTTGCACGCGCCATTGCCTTTGAGGTTGTTGTCGATGAAGCCCAGACCGCTGCAGTGACGCATGTACTGGTCCGGGAAGTTGAGCGACTGGAGCGAGACATGCTGGAGCGCCGTGGGCGCGGCGGGTGGAGCCGGTCCCGGGGGCGGCGCCGCGGGAGTTGCCGCTTGGGTTGGCGGGGGCGGGGCTGCCGCCGGGCGCACGGCCTCGATGGTGCATGCGCCGAGAGAGGCGATCGCTGCCAAGCGAAGGACGACGACAGACCTACTTGATAGCTGACTCATTGAAACTCCCGGGAGTTGCGTCGAATGCTCTGGTCCCGGCTAACACAGACTGGCAAATTGTGGGTGATATTCACGCCGGGCTCCGGGGCCGACGCCGGAGCCGGCGCCCCACTCGGCCAAAACGGCGCCCCGCTCTTATCCAATGCGCAAGAGCGCGCGCATTTCAGGCGTGTACCCCGTTGCGACGCGCTCGACGAGCGGCGGCATCACGCAGAGGCCACCCGCGCGCCCGGCCGTAGCCTCTACAAGCGCCACGCGCGCCGGGGCTTCTGGCGTCCCGTAAACCAGCCGCATCCTCTTGGGATGAAGCCCCTCATCCGCAAGCGTCGACAGCAAAGTCGTCAGCTCCTGAGCGGGATAGACAAAGCACACCCGCGCGCGACGCCCCGCCAACTGCCGGGCCGCTTCGACGAAGTCCACAAGCTTGCCAACGCGCGCGTGCGCTTGCGACTGCGAGACCCGCCCGCGGCCGGGAGAAACGTAAGGCGGATTGCAGACGACGAGCGTAGCCGCCCCCGTGTGCGTCCGCGCGACGTCGCGCACATCGGCCCGCAAGACTTCGCCGCGATCGGCCCATCCGTTTGCATCCAGATTGCACTGCGCCATTGTTGCGGCCGACTCATGAACCTCCACAAGCACCACGCGCCGGGCCGAGCCCAGCCGCAAGAGCGCGAGCCCCACCGCGCCGACTCCCGCCCCCAAGTCGTAGGCAGCGGGCGTCGGGCTCGGACGCGATTGGGCCGCAAAAGCGGCCAAAAGGAGCGCGTCGACGTTCGTCCGATATCCGGCGCCTCGCCTCGGCTGAATCAGCACTACGCTTCCGCCGAACAGGGTGTCACGGGTCGATTGCGAGGCGATACTGTTCACTGCCGCGCCGCCGGTGCCGGTTGCCATGACAGCTCATCATAGGAAGGAATCGGGCATGCCGCACGGCGAAGGTCTCGCCGAACGAGTTCGCGCGTTTGCTCTCAAGCTGGGCTTCGACGCTGTCGGGATCGCGCGCGCCGACCGCGATCTCGAGCAGGACATCGCCCGGTACGACGCGTTCGTCGAAGCCGGAATGCAAGGCGAAATGGGCTGGCTCGCCAAGCACCGAGACGCGCGCGCTCGTTTGGACGGAGACCAGATTTTGGCAGGGGCCAAAAGCGTGATCTGCCTCGCGCGAAGCTACGGGAACCATGCGCGGGCGCCCGTTGTCGCAGATCTAGGCGTGGGCCGGGACCCACGCCACAAACCTGATCTTGGCGTGGGCCGGGACCCACGCCACAAACCTGATCTTGGCGTGGGCCGGGACCCACGCCACAAACCTGATCTTGGCGTGGGCCGGGACCCACGTCACAAACCTGAGAGTGGGGAAGGGGAGTTGACCGGCGGGATTGCCCGCTACGCGCGCGGGCGCGACTATCATCGCTTTCTGCGCCGAGGCGTGCGGCGCCTGGCGGCGTTCTTGCGCACACTGGGATCGGCCGATTGCCCGGTCCGGGCGCGTCCGCTCTGCGACGATGCGCCGATTCTCGAGCGAGCTTGGGCCGCCCAAGCCGGGCTCGGTTTCGTCGGCAAGAACGGAATGCTGATCGTGCCCGGCGTGGGTTCGATGGTCTTGCTGGGAGAAGTGGTGACCACGCTGGAGCTAGCGACCGACGCGCCCATGACCCAGCGCTGTGGAGCGTGCACCCGCTGCCTCGACGCATGCCCGACAAGCGCATTCGCAGCACCCTTCGTTCTCGATCCGCGTCGATGCGTTTCGTATCTCACGATTGAGCACCGGAGCGCGGTTCCCGAAGGGCTGCGCGAAGCCATGGGCGAGAACCTCTTCGGTTGCGACGACTGCCAAACGGTATGTCCCTTCAACGCGGCAGCCATCTCGCGCGCGCCGGCACCTCTAGAGCGTTCTTCCAATGCGTTGAGTGGCCCCGGCTGGGGGGGGGTGTTTGGGGCCGGGGCCCCAAACGACAAGCCTGGGATCGAGCGGCCGCGCTCCCCCCCTCCAGACCGCGCCACGCGAGTGAAACGAGAACTCGACGCCACCGGTCCGTTTGCGCCGCTCGAGCGCTGGTCTCGCGTTCGGCTCGAAGATCTTCTTGCTCTGGATGAAGGCCAGTGGCGTGCGCTGTCAGAGGGAACACCGCTGAAACGCGCAGGCCGTTGTGGTCTTGCGCGCAATGCAGCCATCGTCCTCGGAAACCGACGCGACCGTCGAGCGCTGCCGGCACTTCGGCAAGCGGCCAACGGTCACGAAGAGCCGATTGTCCGAGAGGCGGCGGCCTGGGCCATTGCTCGCCTCGAGAAGGATCACTCCGCGTGCGCGGTGCCGTTCGTGGAGGCGGCGGACGCGACAGGCGCGCGCTCTCTCTCCCGCTCGGGCGGGCGAACGCCACCGAGCGACGAATGACCGACGAAGACTCGGCGGTTGAATTCGTCGAGGTTCTTGTGTGCGACCACCTGGAAGCAAGCCGCATTGCCCTGCATTGCGATGCGCCAGGACCAGGCGAGAAAAATGTGCCACAGGCGATACCACCGCTCGCCATAGGCCTTGACGATCGTCCCCTCGTTCTTTTGCCAGTTCTTGTGCCAGCGCTGAATCGTCATTCCGTAGTGGACGCTCACGTTCTCGGCGGAATGAATCTCGAAACCCACCTTCTCGAGGCCCTTCACCACGTCGCTCAGCGGCAGCGACGCATCGGCACCTGGGAAGATGTACTTGCTCATGAAGAGGCCCCATATGAGGTCCTCGGGTCGCAAGCCGATGACCGGCATCCCCAGATCGCCGCCGCGGCGCAGGCCGGTCCATTGCAGCAAGAAGAGGCCATCGTCCTTGAGCAACTGGTAAGCCAGCCGGCAGAACTTGGAAAAATTCTTCACTCCGACGTGTTCGACCATCTCGAGGCTCGAGATCCGGTCGTATTGCTTGCGGGGGATGTCGCGGTAATCGAGGCACTCGATTCGTGCGCGATCGGACAGCCCCGCCTTGGCGATGCGAGCGTTGCCGAAGGCAGTCTGGTTCTTGCTGATCGTGATGCCGGTCGTCCTGGCGCCGTAGGTCTTCGCCGCGTGCATCGCGAGCGTTCCCCAGCCGCACCCTATGTCCAGCATCTCGTGGCCCGCGCCCACCATGAGCTTGCGACAGACCAGATCCATCTTGTTGTCTTGCGCGTGCTCGAGCGTGTCGTGCTCGTCGCGAAAGAACGCGCTCGTGTAGACCATCCGATCGCCGAGGAAGGCGTTGAAAAAATCGTCCCCCCGGTCGTAATGCTCCCGAACGATTCGCTTGTCTTGCGCCTTCGAGTGTATCGCGACCTCCGGGATGAGCCGGGTGAGCACGAATTCAAAGTTTTGTTTGGTCAACGTGTAGCGCACGAGGTCGCCACGAGCGTCGAGCAGCGCATCCATGTCCGGGATGTCGATCGCTCCATCGAGGTAGGCCTCGAAGAGCGTGGTCATCGGAATCTTGTCAGCGGCGTAGCGACTGGCGAGGTTCTTGTCCTGAAACGTGACGAGTTCAGTCAGCTTGTGCACGGTCGATCTCCAATCCGGCTTATTGCGAGGACCGCAAGCCGGCTCGACGGGAGGGCCCGAAGGGACCACAACGCGCGCCGCGGTTCAACAGCGATGAACATCGCTGGCGGTCGTTAGTAACAAATGTGCTACGAAGCGCGCGTACGTCCTCACAACGTGCTATGGTTAATACGGCCCTCGTGCAGCGTGTCCTCTCGAACGAGGGGCGAGCTGTCGCGCGAGCCCTGCGATTGGTCGACGATCGAGGCCCAGGGGCTCTCGAGCTTCTGCGCGCTCTTTGGCCGCACACCGGCAACGCTTGGGTGCTCGGGGTGACCGGCAACCCCGGGTCGGGCAAGTCGACGCTATGCGATCGGCTCATTTCGTTATATCGCGAGCGCGGCGTGCGCGTGGGCGTCGTGGCGGTCGACCCCACGAGCCCGTACTCGGGCGGAGCGATCCTGGGCGATCGCATCCGTATGTCGCGCCACGCGACCGACGATGGGGTGTTCATTCGCTCGCTGGCGACCCGCGGGCACCTTGGCGGGCTCTCGCGAAGCGCGCGCGACGTCGTCCGGGTGCTCGACGCATGCGGCTACGGCGTCGTGATCGTCGAGACTGTGGGGGTAGGGCAAGACGAGCTCGAGGTTACGCGCACAGCCCACTCGACGCTGGTTGTCATGACACCAGGGCTTGGTGACGAAGTGCAGGCCATCAAGGCAGGGATCCTCGAGTGCGCGGACGTCTTTGCCGTGAACAAGGCGGATCGCGACGGCGCCGACGCGACAGTGCGCGATCTCGAGCTCATGATTGCGTTGGGCAACGAGGCCATTCTCGCCCTGTCGAAAACGAAAGGCCACCTTGCGCTCGGCGCGAAGCCCCCCGAGAACGCGGCTCCCTCGGATCGCTGGACGCCGCCCATCGTAAAGTGCGTGGCAACGCGAGGAGAAGGGCTCCAGCAAGTCGTGGATGCGCTGGATCGGCATCGCCAATGGCTCGAGGGCACGCAAGCAGGCGCGGTTCGCAAACGCGCCCGGCTCGCCGAGGAGGTTAGGGATTCTTTGCGCGAGGCGCTGGTCGACGCTGCCGTGCACGATCTCGGTCCGCGCATCGACGAAGCGGTAAATGCCGTCGAGGCGAAGGAGGTCGACCCCTATACGGCAACGGAGAACCTCGTTGCGGCGTTTCGTGCCAACGCTTGAGCGCGGGCTCAGGTGACTCGGAGTACTTCTTCCAAGGTCGTTACCCCTGCCTGGATCTTCTTCAGCCCCGCGCGCCGCAGGCTGGGAATCTTTCTTCGGTCGTAGACCTCGCGGTACGCGCGGGCGGGCGCCATGGCTTTGACCAGATCGCGTAGCTCGTCGTCCAACTCGACGACCTCGAAGATCCCCGTGCGTCCGCGGTAGCCGGTGCGCATGCACTTGTCGCAACCCTTCGGGCGCACGACATCACTTCCCGCAGGCAAGAGAAGCTCGTCGCCGTCCCAGAAGTCGCGTTCGAGCTTGGCCGGTCGGCGGCAGTGAGGGCACACGACGCGCACGAGCCGTTGAGCCAGGACGGCCGACAGCGCGTTGGCGACTATCCACGCCTCAACGCCGAGGTCCACCAGCCGAACGATGGTCTCCACCGTGTCCGACGTGTGCAGTGTCGAAAGGACCAGATGCCCGGTCAGCGCGGCCTGCATGGCGATTCCCGCCGTCTCTGCGTCGCGCATCTCGCCCACGAGGATAACGTCCGGATCTTGCCGAAGTATGGCGCGAAGCCCAGTAGCGAACGTGAAGCCCGAGCGCGTATTGACTTGTCCCTGTGTCACGCCGTAGAGCTCAAGCTCGATCGGGTCTTCGAGGGTCACTACGTTGACCGCGCGAGGATCGATGAGCTGCAAGAGAGCATAGAGAGTCGACGTCTTGCCGGCGCCGGTCGGTCCGCTGGTGACGATGAATCCCTGCGGGCGGCCGACGACGTCGCGCAGCTTGGCTTGCGCCACGTCGTCGAACCCGAGCTGTTCGAATCCCAAGAGCTGTGCGCTTGAGAGGATCCGCAGGACCACGGTCTCGCCCTGGCATGCCGGAAACGTAGACGCACGCAGGTGAACGCGCTTGCCCCCGTCGAGCTCGATCGCGATCTGACCGTCCTGCGGCATGCGCCTCTCGGCGATGTCCATTTTCGCCAGGACCTTGACGCGTGAGATGACGTTGGGCGCAATCGCCTGCGCAATGGGCTGGACGTCGACGAGCGCGCCGTCGACCCGAAAGCGGACTTGCATGAGATCGTGCTTGGGCTCCAGATGGATGTCGCTTGCACGCTGAGCGACGGCCAATCGCACGAGCTCATTGACGAGCGCGACGGCCTCACCGGTTACGGGCTCCATGCGCGGCGCGGACATGAGGTCTCACAGTGTCTCAGAACCGCGCCTGGGTAGCTATAGAGGAGCCAGCATCGGCCAGGCTATACTCCTTCGCTCCCCCAAGGCCCCTCTTGGCCAAAGGTTCGCGATCGATGCCGGCTCCGCCCAGACTGCGTCCTGCCCCAGGTTTGTCGGGCGCCCCCAAGGGGCCGCCGACGCACCAGAGCCCCGAGCCGGTGTTCTTGCAGCCTGAGTTACTCGAGGAAGACGTTGTCGTGTTGCCCAAGCGTCGTTCGCTTTGGCCGCTCACAATTGTGGTTCTCATTACGGGGCTTGCGTTGGTCATTGCGGTTGCCGCGGCGACCGCGAGCGGCCCAAGCGTGCAGAACTCGGCGCCGATGGCGCCTTTCGAGCCCGCAGTGCAGACTCCCGTTGCGCGGCCCCAGTCTCCAGTGGCCGATCCGTCACGGGTGACGAGGCCGACTCAGTCAATCGAGGCGCCAACTCCCGCGCCTTCGTTTCCCCAAGCTGCTCCTGCAGTTACGCCGCCCGCGCCGAGCGCAGAGGCGACGAGGGGAACGTTGGAACTTCCGCCGTGGACCAAAGGTCACCGCATCTATCTCAACGGCCACGTCGTCGGTGAGGGTCCCGGGCCACTGCAGGTGCGTTGCGGGCCGCACCTCGTCCGGCTGGGCAGCGCGGGGCGAGAGCTGTCGGTCGCTGTCCCGTGCGGCGGCGAAATGCGGGTTCGTTAACGTTACCGCGGGGGCAGCACTTCTGCACTCTTGGTGCCCGCGCCGGAAGGCGGCGCGGGGGATTCGGGCGGAGGAAAGGTGAACGCGGCACGAACAGTGGCCCCGTTCGCACCCGGCGCCGCGAACTTGGCGGCGCGAGCGGCTGTCGTGATGCAGCTGGCGACCGGCGGGCTGACCCCAACGTTGCTGGCCACGGTGACGGCCTCGACATCGCCGGTGGGATTGACCTTGATGAGAACGATCAGCCTCCCGGGCGCTCTTGTCTTCGAGTCCGGGTCGTTCTCATAGCAAGTTCTGGCCGCTGGGTTGATCTGACCGCGAATCACCGTCTCGGGGCGCGCGGCTTGAACGCTCGTTGATGGCCCATCGTCTTGGAGGGCACCGACGGGAACGACGCGGGTGGCTTGTCCGGCCGTCGTCGACGTGGAACCCGTGGCCACACCGTGAAGCATTTGGAGACTGGCTGCGGCGCTCGACTGAATCGGCGCGCTGGTGGTACTCGGCAGGGCGAGGGTATTGGCCACCGAGTTCCCGGAGGCGGCCTGACGGTTGGCGAGGGTGTTCAAATCGACAGGCGAGCCTATGTCCCTGTTCTTCGTCTTCCGGACGAGGCTCGCACGCGCAGCCACGAGCTGCGGGCCGTCCGAGGCGCTAGCCGGCGCGCTTTGCGCCGGAGCTGGACCGCTCGCGCTATTCGCGGTCGGAGGCGCCGATTGGGCCGTCGCGGTCCCCTCAGCGCTCAAGGCCAACACCATCACCACCGCAGTCAACGCCAGCTTCGTTTGTCGTCGCACGTGAATACCCTCAACGTAGTATTTGCACTTGCGTGAGTCGGGTGCCAATGCGGGCTTCACCGGCGACGCTTTTGAGGAAGCGTACCTGCGAGATGTGGCGAAAAGCCCTCCCTTGGGCAAGCAGAGCCAGAGCCCGGAGACGCTCATCGCGAAGCGATAGGTGGCGCCCCTGAAGCCACTCGCCACGACACATCGCCGCGGGCGACGTAGTTGCAGAAAACCTGGGGGAACTTGAAGATCCACGCAATACGGCGCAACGCGAAGGAACGGCGG
>Ga0209648_10004934_pt1 | contig 11366 bp, 5 predicted proteins | sample GraSoi2013_115cm_FD_185830 | JGI IMG/M metagenome (GOLD analysis project Ga0209648, IMG submission 185830) | Grasslands soil microbial communities from the Angelo Coastal Reserve, California, USA - Sample 9_17_2013_115cm (SPAdes) (version 2) | ecosystem: Environmental > Terrestrial > Soil >...
ATAGATTTTTGCCGACGGCTCGAAGTCGAACCCATAAGCCTGGTAGTTACCCGTCAACCCGCTCGACACCATCCAGCGACGGCCGTCGAAATTACCCTGCGCCGTTCCTGCCGTGCCATCATAGCCGATGCCGGAATACGCCACCGCCGCATCGAAGCGGATCGCCGGCGACAGCTTCCAGCCGAGATAAGAGCCGACCGTCCAGCCATTGCCCTTTAATTTGCCATTGAGATCCTGCGAGGTGTAGTCGAAAGTCTCGTAGCCGCCGACCACGCCGATCAGAAAATTCGGCGTCAGTTTGCGGGTCAACCCCATCAGCGCATTGACCTGCGTGCCGTAGAGCAGCGCGGATGCGGTCCCCATCGTCGAGCCCCAGCGGTCGATGCCGGAACCTCGAACATCCGCCCACAGCAACCAGTCCTTTGGCTCACGCCCGATCAGTGGCGGCGCCTTCGCTGCCATAGTGTTGCGATTGATCGCGGCAAAGGCATCGTCGACACGGGAGGTGTTTTGCTGGTTGCGTGCGTAGTCGCGCGCGTTGGTCGAGGACGTACCGTCGCGGCCGAACATGCCATTCCAGCGGTCGGACACCACCTTCTCGCTGCCGGTTGCGGTCGATGCCTCCGGCTGATCCGGATCGGCCGAGAAGTTGAAGCGCAGGCCGGTGCCGCTCGACGTCACCAGGCCACCGCCGTCGCTGAAGCCGTCGGCGATCGCATTGTCGAGCGCGCCCGAGATCGCCTGCCCGGAGTTCAGCGCCACCATCTTGGTGACCGCCACCTGCAACTGCCGCAGCTTGATGCTGTCGGCCGGGACATTGACGGCTTGCTGGAGCGCTGGAGATGCGCTGGCGCCGAAGATGGCACTGCCGCCGTAACTGGCCGAGATCGTGTGAGACCCGACCGTGAGTGCCGTCGTCGTGAACGTCGCGACACCACCGGCAACCGCTGCTGTTCCGATCACCGTGCCGCCATCCTTGAACGTAACGGTCCCAGTCGGCGGCCCGCCAGATCCGATTACGCTGGCGGTGAACGTCACGGCCTGGCCGGCGTTGCTCGGATTGAGCGAGGAGGCGATCGACGTTGTGGTGATGCCGCCCGAGATGGCGCCGCTCACCGTCTGCGTGGTCATCTGCGGCGTCGGGCTACTGTCGGTCGCCTTGATGGTATAGCTGAAATTACCGGCGCTGTTCGGCGTCCCCGAAACCAATCCCGTTCCGGTATTGAGCGTCGTCCCCGGCGGAAGCGCACCGGCAGACACGGCATAAGCAAACGGACTGCTGCCCCCGCTCGCCACGTTGGTCTGCGAATACAGTTGCCCGACCTGCAACGTCGAAGACGGCGTGGACGTAAGCACCAAGGCATTCACGTAAGTAAACGTTCGGGAGTTCGTGCCTCCGGGCGTTGTAACTGCCACGCTCACCGCGCCCAAGGCGTTGGCCGGCGACACCGCCGTTATCTGGGTGGCGCTGTTGACGACGAAAGACGTTGCATTGGCGGGGCCGAACTTGACCGCTGTGGCGCCGGTCAGATTTGTGCCGGTGATGATCACGCTGGTACCGCCCGCCGTCGGCCCGCTGGTCGGGCTGAGCGAACTCACTGTCGGCACCCCCGCATAGGTGTATCGATCGCCCGCACCGGTGGCACTGGTGCCGCCCGGTGTTGTCACCGTGACATCCACCACGCTCGAGCCCGACGGAGCTGTCGCGGTGATCTGGGTGGCGCTGTTGACCACAAAAGCGGTCGCATTTGTGGCCCCGAAACTGACCACCGTGGCGCCGATCAAACTTGTGCCGGTAATGACTACGCTGGTGCCGCCCGCAACCGGACCGCTGGTCGGGCTGAGCGAACTTACTGTGGGTGCGCCCACATAAGTATATTGATCGCCCGCACCGGTGGCACTGGTGCCGCCCGGTGTCGTCACTGTGACATCCACCACGCCCGAGCCCGATGGCGCTGTCGCGGTGATTTGGGCGGCGCTATTGACGGTATAGGAAGTTGCATTGGCGGCGCCGAACTTGACCGCCGTGGCAGCGGTCAGGTTGCTCCCGGTAATGATCACGCTGGTGCCGCCTGTCGCAGGCCCGGAGGTCGGAGCGATGGAGCTCACCGTTGGGATCGCGAAGTAGGTGTAGTGGTCGTTCGGACTGGCGGCGCTGGTGCCACCCGCGGTGGTGACACTGATATCGACCGTCCCGGCCGAACCGGCTGGCGCTGTCGCCGTGATTTGGGTCGGGCCGTTGACGACGTAAGCCGTCGCATTGGTGCCGCCGAACTTGACCGCCGTCGCGCCCGTCAGATTGGTCCCGGCGATCGTCACGCTGGTGCTGCCCGCCGTCGAACCGCCCGTCGGACTGACGGAGCTTACCGTTGGCGCTGCAATATAGGTGTATTGATCGCCCGCACCGGTGGCGCTCGTGCCGCCCGGCGTCGTCACCGTGACGTCCACGACACTCGAACCCGCCGGAGCCGTCGCGGTGATCTGGGTGGCGCTATTGACCACAAAGGTGGTCGCGCCGGTGGCGCCGAACTTAACCGCAGTGGCGCCGGTCAGGTTGCTCCCGGTAATGATCACGCTGGTGCCGCCTGTCGCAGGCCCGGACGTCGGAGCGATGGAGCTCACCGTTGGGATCGCGAAGTAGGTGTAGTGGTCGTTCGGACTGGCGGCGCTGGTGCCGCCCGCGGCGGTGACACTAATATCGACCGTCCCTGCCGAACCGGCTGGCGCTGTCGCCGTGATTTGGGTCGGGCCGTTGACGACGTAAGACGTCGCATTGGTGCTACCGAATTTGACCGCCGTCGCGCCCGTCAGATTGGTGCCGGTGATTGTCACGCTGGTGTTGCCCACCGTGGGACCGCCGGTCGGATTGACGGAGCTCACCGTCGGCAATACCGCGGGAAGCGTGACCAGGACATCAAGCGGCGTGTCGGCGGCACCATTTCCGTTGGGATCGAACCAGACCCTCACAGTATCAGACGTAGAAGTCCCGACTCTTGATGCGATCGAAGCGGTGTAAAGTACATTTTGCGAGCCATCGAAGGCGGGGTTTTGAGCCGTGAACGTGTAGGTCGTGCCTGATGTCGAAGCGCTTGCAGCGGTCGTAAAAGTGTCGCCCGGGTTGACTCCCGCAAATGTGCTAGCGTTTTGATTTTGTGTCAGGCCGACAGAAAAGGCGTCACAGGTAGCGGGGGTATTGTGGTCTATCAAAGTCGGCGTTGCGCCTAAACTGCTGAAGACGAGAGGACTCGGCGAGACGCAACTCGAATTAGCCGCGAAAGTCGGCGCCGACTGAACAAAGTAAAGCAAGGCAACAAGCAAAGCGATCGCGAAGGACTTCAATCGCGCCAGGCTCGAATCGGCCGGCATGGGTATCAGATCCCCCTCGTCGCCGAGAAGGTACGCGCCACAGGCAGCGGCGATCTGAGGGTAGAAAAACAGTCGGAAAAATTGAGGTTCGATGCACACTGCGGCCGCACGCCGAACCCGGCCGCCAAACCTGGCGCCGACCACTTTGCCGCAGCTGCTATTCCCAGCAAAACTCTTGAGAAGACCCTTAAGGCCTCTTCTCCATCTCGAAATCCAATTCGAGATGGAAAAGAGGCCCCTGCCCGCGCCCGCCACTTGCCAATTCCCAACCACCTGTACCGAAGCAGTACGGCGGCTTTGTCACCGAGTAAATGGCAACATGACACCGTCCAGGTCAAACTCACGGAATCTCCCGGAAATCTTGAAGTGTGTGTCGTTTCGGAGACTCGCGTTGAGCGACAATTCAGCGCTGGCCGGTCAAATTTCGGCGCCTTCGAACAGAAACAGCGCTGCTCACGTCGATCGGCTCGACGGTGGCCGATGCCGGCCCCGACGCCGCGGCATTCTTTGCTGTCGAGCTGGTGGTCGCCCCGATCTGGGCGGTTCCGATGGACATTGCGCCAAGATATTCCGGATCCGCCAGTGGCATGATGAATTTCGGCTTTGGCGTTGCCGGCATCATCTCGCCCTCCGTGTTTGGCTATTTGATTGATCGAACCGGCAGCTGGACTTTGCCGTTTGCCGGCTCGATTTGCCTGTTGTTGCTGGGTGCCGGACTCGCTTTTCGCATGCATCCGGGCCGGCCATTCGAGGTGGCGCCGGCCAACGTCACACCGATGCCGGCGCAAGCGCCCAAATCAACGGCGTGACGGGCAGCTATTCCGTCGGCTTGTTGTTGACGTTGACGACCATGCATTTGACAACGGCGCTGGATACACAAAATCCCAGCGCATCCTTGCGGGCCTCATCGATCGTCCGGCGGCCGGTGGCCCAGCCAAAATGTGCGTCGCCGGCAACGGCGAAGGCCTTGTTGGGTCCGCTATCAAGATAGGTCTTGAAAGCTTCGCGGCCACGATTACTCAAGGTGGACGGCGCCGGCACGTCCGGAGCTGCAACCTCAATCGGCTTGTCGCGAAGCCTGAGATCGTTCGACATCAGAAACTTGTCGACGATCGGCGACCAGACCGGAATTCCGTCCGCAGCGCTGAACAGCTCGTGTCCGTCGCTGCCGAACGGCGGTGTTTGCACGAAGCTGACATTTCCGCCGGCATTCGAAAATGCGCCCGTGAGTTGCGACGTCAGGCGGGGACCGAAAAAATGATCGTTTTCGGCGGACACCCAGAGCAAGGGCACGCGGGAAGTCTTGCCGTATTGGGCGAATGCCGAAACGAGCTGCTTTTCGCCGCAGACCGTGTCGTCGCTTGTCGATCCCCTTCCAGGCGCAAAGCTGATGGCGGCGGCGAGACCACGCGGCGGGTCAGCGGTCAACGCCACCGTTGCGAACCCGCCGGCCGAAACCCCGACGCTGATCCACTTGCCCTTGCTGACATAGGGCTGGGCGGTCATGAATCTGGCGACCGCGGCGATATCGGCTGCTCCGGCTCGACCGGCCGTGGCGTAGTCTGGATTGGAGCAGGAGCCATAATCCTCGGCCCACCCGCCCCCGGAAAAACCATAGCCGCGACGCAGGAAAGCCACAGCGACGAAGCCGCGCCGCGCAAACGCCATCGCCTGTGCCCACATGCGGTAAGGCGTCGTCTTGGGGCGGTCGCTCGGGCTTCGTGGCGACCCGTGATTGAGCACCGCAAGCGGATGAGGCAGGTTGTCATCCGGCCGAACGACGATGGCTTCGAGCTTGACCGACGATGATCCGCCCGATCCGGAAATGACCACCGGAATATTCAGCGCGTCCTGACGGATTTCCTCGGCCCGGCCTTGGGCGGCCGAAATCGCCATAAAAATAAGCGCTAGCAGGAAGGCCTTCGCAGCAAAACGTGCGGTATGACTCATTGATCTCGCCAGCCAGGATGCGTCGTCAATCTGTATCGATTTGCGCGCATCGGGCAATCTCCGCCATCATCCGGATATAGCGGAACATCAGGCCGCGGATCACGACCGGCGCGAATGAGACCGGTTTGGATCGATCGCCCTGGATTCGCGGCCAAACCACCGATTCCAAGAGGGATCGATATATCGTGAATGGCGTTATGTCGGGGGGATACGACATATTTTCCTCGTGAGCGCGGTCTAAGGAGTTGTTGACAACATTCGGCGCCCGACCGGAAGGTGCGGAACCCGAGAAATAGACCAGCTCGAACAGAAACAGGGCATCATGAATCCCGTCAAAGAACTCGAAAACCACAGCCAGTCGGTTTGGCTCGATTTCCTGGCCCGCGGCTTCGTCACCAAGGGCGACCTGCAAAGGCTGATCGATACCGACGGCGTCAAGGGCGTCACCTCGAATCCCTCGATTTTCGAGAAGGCGATCGGCAGTTCGGACGAATATGACGGCGCGATCGGACAGGCGCTGAAATCCGGCGACCGCCCGGTGGCCGAGCTGTTCGAGCAGCTTGCGGTCGAAGACATCCAGCGCGCGGCGGACGTGTTGCGGCCGGTGTATGACCAACTAAAGGGCAATGATGGTTTTGTAAGTTTGGAAGTCTCGCCCTATCTGGCGATCGACACCAAAGGCTCGATCGCCGAGGCCGAGCGGCTGTGGAAGGAAGTTCATCGCAAGAATTTGATGGTCAAGGTACCGGCGACGCCGGAAGGCCTGCCCGCGATCCAGCATCTGATCGGCGAAGGCATCAGCATCAACATCACGCTGTTGTTCTCGCAAGAGGTCTATATCCAGGTCGCCGAGGCGTATCTCGCTGGCCTCGAAAAATACGTTGCCGGCGGCGGCGATCCCTCCCATGTCGCCAGCGTCGCCAGTTTCTTCGTGAGCCGCATCGACAGCGCGGTCGACAAGCAGCTCGATGAAAAGATCGCTCGCGCCAACGATCCGACCGAGAAGGAGCGTCTCGCCGCGCTGAAGGGCAAAATCGCCATCGCCAACGCAAAACTCGCCTATCAGGAATACAAGCGGCTGTTTTCCGGGCCGCGCTGGGAAAAGCTCAGGGCAAAGGGAGCAAAACCGCAGCGCCTGCTGTGGGCCTCGACCGGCACCAAGAACAAGGACTATAGCGACGTGCTTTACGTCGAAGAGCTGATCGGTCCCAACACCGTCAATACCGTGCCGCCGGCGACGCTGGATGCCTTCCGCGATCACGGCAAGGTGCGCGACAGTCTTGAGGAAAATATCGAGGAGGCAAGGCACGTGCTGGCCGAGCTTGAAAGGTCCGGCATCTCGCTCGACGAGATCACGGCCGAGCTGGTCAGGGACGGCGTCAAACTGTTTGCGGATGCCGCCGACAAGCTTTATGGCGCGGTCGCCCACAAGCGCGCCATCGTGCTCGGTGCCGGCATCGACCGCCAGGCGCTAAAGCTCGGCAACAGCATCGTCAAGGCCGTCGAGACGGCTACCGAAGACTGGCGCGCATCCGCCAAGATACGCCGGCTGTGGCAGCACGATAAATCGATCTGGACCGGGACCGACGAGGACAAGTGGCTGGGCTGGTTGCACAGCCCGGCGTCTGCCGATATCGCCGACTACGAGGATTTTGCGCAACGCGTGAAGGGCCAGAAATTCACCGATGCCGTGGTGCTCGGTATGGGCGGATCGAGCTTGGGTCCGGAAGTGCTGGCGGAGACGTTTGCGAAGAAACCCGGCTTCCCGAAACTGCATGTGCTGGATTCGACCGATCCCGCGCAGGTCCGCGCCATGGAAACCGCGGTCGACATCGCCCACACCTTGTTCATCGTCTCCAGCAAATCCGGCGGCACCACCGAACCCAATGTGATGAAGGATTATTTCTTCGACCGCGTGTCGAAGGCAATCGGCGCCGACAAGGCCGGGCACCGCTTCATCGCGGTGACCGATCCCGGTTCATCCCTGGAGAAGGTCGCGACCAAGCGGGGCTTTGCCCGCATTTTCCATGGCGATCCCACCATCGGCGGACGCTACTCCGTGCTGTCGCCGTTCGGGCTGGTGCCGGCTGCGGCCGCCGGCATCGACGTTGGCACCCTGATAAAGCAGACGCTCGCGATGGTGCGCTCCTGCGGGCCGGACGTGCCGCCGCACGAAAATCCGGGCGTGCAGCTCGGTCTTGCCATGGGGCTCGCCAGCCTCGAAGGCCGCGACAAAGTCACCATTCTGTCGTCGAAGAAGATCGCCGATTTCGGCGCCTGGGCCGAGCAGCTGATCGCCGAATCCACCGGCAAGGAAGGCAAGGGCCTGATCCCGATCGACGGCGAACCGCTCAGCGAGCCCGAGATCTATGGCGACGATCGGTTCTTCATCGATTTGCGCACCGAAGGTGAAAATGACACCGCGCATGACGACAGGCTTGTCGCGCTGGAAAGAGCGGGACATCCGGTGGTGCGCATCGTCATGAGATCGGTCGACCATATCGGTCAGGAGTTTTTTCGATTCGAGATCGCGACCGCGGTCGCCGGCGCAATTCTCGCCATCAATCCGTTCAACCAGCCCGACGTCGAGGCCGCCAAGATCAAGACCCGGGAATTGACCACGGCGTTCGAGAAAACCGGCGCGCTGCCTCCGGAAACACCGGTGATGTCCACAGCCCAGGCCGATCTCTACACCGACGACCACAATGCCGCGGCGCTCCGCCAGGCCGGTGCCGACGGCGATCTCGGCTCTTGGCTGAAGGCGCATCTTTCCCGCACCCATGCCCACGACTATGTGGCGCTGCTCGCCTATATCGAACGCAATCGCGCGCATATCGACAGCTTGCAGCACATGCGCCTTGAGGTGCGCGACAAGCGCCATCTCGCGACCTGCGCCGAATTCGGCCCGCGTTTCCTGCATTCCACCGGTCAGGCTTACAAGGGCGGGCCCGACAGCGGCGTATTCCTGCAGATCACCGCGGACGATGCGATCGATCTGCCGGTGCCCGGCCAGAAGGCTAGCTTCGGCGTGATCAAGGCCGCCCAGGCACGCGGCGATTTCGACGTGCTGACCGAACGCGGCCGCCGCGCGCTGCGCATCCATCTCAAGGGCGATCTCGAATCGGGCCTCAAGATGCTCGATAGCGCGATCGTCGAGGCGCTAAACTAAGGGTGCAAAAATGCAGCTCGGCATGATCGGCCTGGGGCGGATGGGTGGCAATATCGTCCGCCGGCTGATGAAGCACGGCCACTCGACCGTCGTTTACGACAAGGACCCGAAGGCGGTCGCGGCCATCTCAGCCGACGGCGCGGTCGGTTCGAGCGCTCTGGAGGATTTTGTCAAAAAGCTCGAGAAGCCGCGAACCGCCTGGGTGATGCTGCCGGCGGGCAAGATCACGGAAGCCACGATCGATGCGCTGTCGAAACTGATGGAGCCTGGTGACGTCATCATCGATGGCGGCAACACGTTCTGGCAGGACGATGTGCGCCGCGGCAAGGCTCTGAAAGAGCGCGGCATTCATTATATCGACGTCGGCACCTCGGGCGGCGTCTGGGGCATCGACCGCGGCTATTGCATGATGATCGGCGGCGACAAGGCCGTAGTTGACCGCCTCGATCCGATTTTTGCCGCGTTGGCGCCGGGAGTCGGCGATATCCCGCGCACCGAGGGGCGCGAGGGCCGCGATCCGCGCATCGAGCAAGGCTATATTCACGCCGGCCCGGTCGGCGCCGGACACTTCGTCAAGATGGTTCATAACGGCATCGAATACGGCCTGATGCAGGCCTATGCCGAAGGTTTTGACATTTTGAAGAATGCCAATATCGATGCGCTGCCCCCGGAGCATCGTTTCGATCTCGATATTGCCGACATTGCCGAGGTGTGGCGGCGCGGCAGCGTGATCCCGTCATGGCTGCTTGATCTGACCGCTGCTGCGCTTGCCAGGAACCCCACGCTTGCAAGCTATTCGGGATATGTGGAGGATTCCGGCGAAGGCCGCTGGACCGTCAACGCCGCGATCGACGAGGCGGTGCCGGCCGAAGTGCTGACGGCGGCGTTGTTCGCGCGGTTTCGCTCGCGCAAGGAACACACTTTTGCGGAAAAGATTCTTTCGGCGATGCGTGACGGTTTCGGCGGTCATAAGGAGCCGCAACAGCATGCGGACCCGGCGCCGCAGAGTGCTCCCGACATCGTCAAGCCAAAGGCCGGCCGTTCGTGACAGACGCCTCTTCAAATCCGATTTCAAACCGGAAGAAGCCCGATCCCTGCTCCTTCGTCATCTTCGGGGTGACCGGCGACCTGACGCATCGGCTGGTCATCCCCTCGCTTTATAACCTCGCGGCGGCCGACCTGCTTCCCGACAGGTTTTGCGTGGTCGGCGTCGCCCGGAAAGGCATGTCGAACAGGGACTTGCGCGACAGCCTGATGAAAGGCCTGCGCCAATTCGCCACCCGAGCGGTGGACGATGCGACCGCCGATCGCCTGCTGCAATGCGTTACCAGCGTTGAAGCCGATCCGAGCGACCCGGCCTCCTTCGATGCCATGCGGGCGCAGATCAAGGAGCTCGAGGCCGCACGGCAAACCGGGGGCAACCGCCTGTTCTATCTGGCGACGCCGCCAAATGCTTTTGCGCCGATCAGCCGCGAGCTCGGCCGCACCGGTCTGCTGAAAGAGGAAGAAGGCGGCCCGTGGCGGCGGTTGGTGATCGAAAAGCCGTTCGGGACCGATCTCGCCTCGGCCGTAGCACTGAACGCCGAACTCCTGAGAATTGTCGACGAACACCAGATCTATCGGATCGATCATTATCTCGGCAAGGAGACCGTCCAGAACATCCTGGTGCTGCGCTTCGCCAACGGCATGTTCGAGCCGATCTGGAATCGCAATCATATCGATCACGTGCAGATCATCGTCGACGAAAAGCTCGGCGTCGGCCATCGCGGCAGCTTCTATGACGCAACCGGCGCGCTGCGCGACATGGTGCCGAACCATCTGTTCCAATTGCTGTCGCTGGCCGCGATGGAGCCGCCGGCGCGATTTGACGCGCATGCGGTGCGCTCGGAAAAGGCCGAAGTGCTGGAGGCGATCCAGATCCAGAGCGAGGAGGAAGCTCTGCGCAACTCTGTGCGCGGCCAGTATCTCGGCGGCGTCATCAACGGGGACGAAATCCCGGATTATCGCAAGACCGAGGACGTCAAGCCCGACAGCACCTCCGAGACCTTTGTCGCGCTGAAACTGACCATCGACAACTGGCGCTGGGCCGGCGTTCCCTTTTACCTGCGCACCGGTAAGGCGCTCGGCATCAAGCGCACCGAGATCGCGATCAAGTTCAAAGAGGTGCCGTTCAAGATGTTCAGCTGCACCCCGGTCGATCAGTTGTCGCAGAATTATCTCGTCATCAGCGTCGAACCCACCGAGGGCATCTCGCTGCAGTTCAATACCAAGGTGCCGGGTCCGACCATTACCATCGACGGCGTCGAGATGAAATTCCGCTACAAGGACTACTTCAAGGCGGAGCCGTCTACCGGCTATGAGACGTTGATCTACGACTGCATGATCGGCGACAACATCCTGTTTCAGCGCGCCGACAGCGTCGAGGCCGGCTGGAAGGCGGTGCAGCCATTCCTCGACGCGTGGAAGAAAGCGGGCGCCAGGGGCCTGGAATTCTACAAGGCCGGCAGCGAAGGTCCCCTGGGCGCCGACGAGCTGCTCAAGCGTGACGGCCGTAGCTGGCGTAAGCTCGGTTAGAGCGGATGGCTGCGAACCATCATCGTCAAGTGATCGCGGTTGACGATCCTGCTGCGCTGGCGAGAACCGCCGCCGAGCGTGTGCTGGCACGGATCGCCGCCAACAGCGCTCGCGTGGCGGTTTGCCTGACCGGCGGATCGAGCCCGACAAAGCTCTATCGATTGCTCGCGACCGATCCCTATCGAAGCCAAATCCCATGGCACCGCGTGCACTGGTTCATCGGCGATGAGCGCTTTGTCCCGCCCAATGATCCCCTCAACAACATGGGCATGGCGCGGCGGACGTTTCTCGACCTCTGCGCGCCGGC
>Ga0209648_10004936_pt1 | contig 11360 bp, 11 predicted proteins | sample GraSoi2013_115cm_FD_185830 | JGI IMG/M metagenome (GOLD analysis project Ga0209648, IMG submission 185830) | Grasslands soil microbial communities from the Angelo Coastal Reserve, California, USA - Sample 9_17_2013_115cm (SPAdes) (version 2) | ecosystem: Environmental > Terrestrial > Soil >...
GTTCCACCTGCTATCGCTCACCCTCCTGCTCTATGCCGTCTTCATGCTGGCGACGGCGCCGCTTGCGAGATCCCGACATGAACGCGCCGTTGCGTAGATCGCGTCCCTATATTTTTTGGGGCCAGACCCAATCGTTATGCGAAACCTGCCTGACCCTGGTGCCCACCAAGATCCAGATCCTGGGCGACGAGGTCTGGTACGAAAAGCGCTGCAAGCAGCATGGCGTGCAGTCGACGCTGGTATCGACCGATGCCACCTATTGGCGGCGCTGCAAGGATTTCATCAAACCCGGCGACAAGCCGCTGGCGTTCCAGCGCCACACTGAGTTCGGCTGCCCGTTCGATTGCGGGTTGTGCCCGGATCACGAGCAGCATTCCTGCCTCGCCTTGATCGAGATCACCGAGCATTGCAATTTGACCTGCCCGGTCTGCTTTGCCGAATCCTCGCCTGCGCGAACCAGCTTTACGCCGCTCACGACGATCGAAAAAATGCTGGATGCGCTGGTGGCAAGCGAGGGCGAGCCTGATCTGGTGCAGATTTCAGGTGGCGAACCGACCCTGCATCCGGATTTTTTTGCGATCCTCGAGGCGGTCCGCGCGCGCCCGATCCGGCACGTCATGATCAACACCAACGGGCTTCGCATCGCGGGCGAACCTGAATTCGTGGCGCGGCTTGCCGAAAACAAGCGCGGCCTCGAAGTCTACCTGCAATTCGATTCGCTGGAGCGCGATGCGCTGGTCAACCTTCGCGGCGCGGACTTGCGGCGGATCCGTCAGCAGGCGTTGGCAAATCTGGAACGCTACGGCGTTTCCACCACCCTTGTCACGACCGTCAAGCGCGGCGTCAACGACCGCGAGATCGGCGATATCGTCCGCCACGCGCTGACGTGGAAATGCGTGCGCGGCGTCACCTTTCAACCGGTGCAGGACGCCGGCCGCAACGAGAATTTCAACAAGGACACCGACCGCATCATGCTGTCGGAAATCCGGCGGCGCGTGGTCGAGACCGGGGTGTTCGGCGACAACGACATGATCCCGCTGCCGTGCAATCCCGAAAGCATCTCGATCGGCTACGGCGTGCGCAACGGCGAAACCGTGCTGCCGGTGACTTCGATGGTGCCGCAGGAGCAGCTTGTGGCGATCATGCCGAACACCATCAGCCTGGAAAAGCATCCGGTGCTGCGCGAAAAATTCATCGATCTGTTTTCGCTGTCGTCGGGGCCATCAAACACCGGCCAGCGTCTGACCGAATTCCTGTGTTGCCTGCCGAGTTTCGAGGCGCCGGCCGATCTCGGCTACGAGAACGTGTTCCGCGTCACTATCGTGCAGTTCCTCGACCGCTTTAATTTTTGCGTCGGCAACGTCAAGCGCTCCTGCATTCATTTTGTCACGCCGCAGGGCCAGATCATCCCGTTCGATACCTACAACCTGTTCTATCGCAACGGCAGCATCGACGGCATCCGTGCCCGCATGGCCAAGGATGCCGTCAAAAGCACGCCAGAGGAGTTGCAGTCATGAGCGACGCCGACAATCCTCCCCCGACGTCGAACATGCCTCCGGTTCAGCCTCCCGCCAATATGCCGCCGCCCCCGCCGCGTAGCGGCTGGGTGACAGCGCTGATGGCCATTGCCGGGATCATTCTGCTGCTGCCAGGCGTTTGCGCGTTGATTTTCGGCGCGATCAGCCTTTCCTCACCGAGTTCCGCAGCCGGTATTATGCCCTTTGTCATGGTCGGACTGCTGGTGGGATTTGGCGGGCTCATGCTGATCTTATCGGCGATCCGCGGCCGCCCGCGTTAAGCGCGCCCGCATCGCTGCCCTGGCAGCGGCAGATGATCGAGAGGGTCCATGAGCGACACCGGCAATAATCCCGCGAGAATACCGGGCGAACCCACAGCGGCTCGGTCTGGCAGAAATCCCCCGAAGAGCGGATGCGTGACCGCCCTATTGATCCTGGCGGGCGTGGTTCTGTTGCTCCCTGGATTGTGTACGCTGTTCTTTAGTGGCAGTAACGGCGGGATCTCCTCCGACCCGATATTTAGCACAATAGCAAAGATTGCGATCGTCGCCGGCTTGGCCGGAATCGTGCTGATTGTAGCGGCAATCGCCCGGTAAGCGCGTTAAGGCTTTTCACGAATTCTGCCAAAGGCACCGAAAGTGACCGAAATGCCTGGGAATTTCATTTCATAATACGAGGTTTCTCGTTGTTTTCCGGCGATTTCTGACTATATTGCGCCGCAACGAGTAAGGTGTGCCCGGTCCCTTTGGCCGGGCTTCCTTTTTGGGCGCCCGTAGCGCCTTTCGTATTCCAGGTTTTTCGAGCGCGATCCGGAAAAGTGGGTCCCGGTTTTCCGGCGAGATCGCGCTCCAGCCTTTGTCCGAGCCAGTAGAAGAGCCATGAACCTTCGCAACGTCGCCATTATCGCCCACGTCGACCACGGCAAGACCACGCTGGTCGATCGCCTGCTGCAGCAGTCCGGCACCTATCGCGAGAACCAGCGCGTGGTCGAGCGCGCGATGGATTCCAACGACCTGGAGCGCGAGCGCGGCATCACCATTTTGGCCAAGGCTGCGTCGGTGCAGTGGAAGGACACCCGCATCAACATCGTCGATACGCCGGGCCACGCCGATTTCGGCGGCGAGGTCGAGCGCATCCTCAACATGGTGGACGGCGCGCTGGTGCTGGTGGACGCCGCCGAAGGCCCGCTGCCGCAGACAAAGTTCGTGGTGTCGAAGGCGCTCAAGGTCGGCCTGAAGCCGATCGTCGTCATCAACAAGGTCGACCGCCCCGACGCGCGGCCGACTGAAGTGATCAACGAGGTGTTCGACCTGTTCGCAGCACTCGATGCCAGCGAAGAGCAGCTCGATTTCCCAATTCTTTACGGATCAGCCAAGCAGGGCTGGATGGCCGAAAGTCCGGAAGGCCCGAAAGATGCCGGCATGCAGCCGCTGTTCGACCTGATCCTGCGCCATGTCGCGCCGCCGACCGTCGAAGACGGCCCGTTCCGCATGATCGGCACCATTCTGGAGGCCAATCCTTATTTGGGCCGGATCATCACCGGCCGGATCACGTCGGGCAGTATAAAACCCAATCAGACCGTCAAGGTGCTGGGCGGTGACGGCAAGCTGATCGAGAACGGGCGGATCACAAAAATCATCGCCTTTCGCGGCATCGAGCGCACCCCGCTGGAAGAGGCCGAAGCCGGCGACATCGTCGCCATTGCTGGTCTCACCAAGGGCACCGTCGCCGATACCTTCTGCGATCCCAGCGTCGATACGCCTCTGAAGGCGCAGCCGATCGATCCGCCGACGGTGTCGATGTCGTTCATCGTCAACAATTCCCCGCTCGCCGGCACCGAAGGCGACAAAGTCACGAGCCGCATGATCCGCGACCGCCTGCTGCGCGAGGCCGAGGGCAATGTCGCGCTGCGCGTCACCGAAGCTTCCGACCGGGATTCCATGGAAGTCTCGGGCCGCGGCGAATTGCAGCTTGCGATTCTGATCGAGACCATGCGCCGCGAAGGTTTTGAACTGTCGGTGTCGCGCCCGCGCGTCGTGTTGAAGAAGGACGAAGCAACCGGCGAGTGGCAGGAGCCGGTCGAAGAGGTCGTGATCGACGTCGACGAGGAACATTCCGGCGTCGTGGTGCAGAAGATGAGCGAGCGCAAGGCCGAGATGATCGAGATGCGCCCCTCCGGCGGCCACCGGCTGCGGCTGGTGTTTTACGCGCCGACGCGCGGCCTGATCGGTTATCAGGGCGAACTCCTGACCGACACCCGCGGCACCGCGATCATGAACCGGCTGTTCCATGGCTACGCGCCCTACAAGGGCGACATCCAGGGCCGCCGCAACGGCGTGTTGATCTCCAACGATCAGGGCGAGGCAGTGGCTTACGCGATGTTCAAATTGGAAGACCGCGGCCCGATGATGATCGAGCCGGGTTGGAAGGTCTACAAGGGCATGATCGTCGGCGAGCATACGCGAGACAACGACCTCGAGATCAACGTCCTCAAAGGCAAGCAGCTCACCAATATCCGTACCACCTCGAAGGACGAAGCGGTGCGCCTGACGCCGCCGATCCGGATGACCCTGGAAAAGGCGTTGGCCTATATCGAGGACGACGAACTGGTCGAGGTGACCCCAAAATCGATTCGCTTACGCAAAAAGTTCCTCGACGCCAACGACCGCAAGCGCGCGGAAAAGGCCAAGGAAGCGGTGGCGTAAGTCACGTGGGCGAATGGCGAATAGGGAGTAGCGAATAGATTGAAGGCGTCTTACCTATTCGCTATTCGCCACTCACTATTCGCTCGCTAACCATGTCCCTCCCCTCCGAAGTCGATATTGCCATCATCGGTGCCGGCGCCGCAGGCCTCGGCGCGGCCCGGGCGCTGGAAAAGTCGGGCCTCTCCGTGGTCGTGCTCGAAGCGCGCGACCGGGTCGGCGGCCGCGGCCACACCATCATGGCCGCGCCTGATATCCCCTTCGACCTCGGCTGCGGCTGGCTGCATTCGGCGGACAAAAATTCGTTCGTCAAAATTGCCGAACAACTGAATTTCGAAATCGACAAGACCCGCCCGCCGTGGCGCGAACAAAGTTTTGATGCTGCCTTCCCGTTGAAAGAACGCGCCGACTTCATGGCGGCGCTGGACGTGTTCTACGATCGCGTCAAGGAAGCCGCAAAGAGCGGCCGGGACTCCGCTGCCAGCACCTATCTGGAACCCGGCAATCGCTGGAATCCGATGATCGATGCGATCTCGACCTACGCCAACGGCGCCGAGCTCGATGCCGTCTCGGTGCTGGATTTGGCTGCCTATGAGGACACCGGGATCAACTGGCGGGTGCGGCGCGGTTACGGTGCGCTGATGGCGGCCTATGGCGCGTCTTGTCCGCTGGCGTTCAATTGCGAGGTGACGCTGATCGATCATTCCGGAAAGCGAGTGAGGATCGAGACGTCGCAAGGCGCCCTTTCGGCCGGCAAAGTGATCGTGACCGTGCCGACCAATCTGATTGCCGACGAATCGATTCGCTTTCACCCCACGCTGCCGGCAAAAGTCGACGCCGCGCGCGGCCTGCCGCTGGGGCTCGCCGACAAGGTGATGCTGGCGCTGGACGAGCCCCAGGAATCTAAGGGTGCGCTGCCGAAGGACGGCAATCTGCGCGGCGCCACCATGCGCACCGCAATGGGCAGCTATCATCTGCGTCCGTTCGGGCAACCCTGCATCGAAGGCTATTTTGGCGGAAGCTTTGCGCAAGCACTGGAAAATGCCGGCGACGGTGCGCTGGCAGCGGAGGCGATCGACGAGATCGCAGCACTACTCGGCACTGATTATCGGAAAAAGCTAAAACCGCTCGCGGAATCGCGCTGGTCCCATGACCCCTTTGCGCGCGGCTCCTATTCGCACGCGCTCCCCGGCCACGCCGGAAAGCGTGCCGCGCTCGCGGCCCCCGTCGACGGACGTTTGTTTTTTGCCGGTGAAGCGACCTCGCCGAATTTTTTCTCCACCGCGCACGGGGCAAGGGACAGCGGGGAACGGGCGGCAAAGGAAGTATTGGCTTCGGTTGCGAAGGCCTAACCCCGTCATTACGAGCGAAGCGAAGCAATCCAGCTTGATCATCCGAGGAACGAAAGCTGGATTGCTTCGTCGCTTCGCTCCTCGCAATGACGGCCCTACTCGATCACCCTCGCCCTCATCGCCTCATCCGGCACGAAACATTCCCCATACTTCCCAAAAATCCGATACCGGTTGCGCGCGACGAGGTTGTAGACCGCGTCGCGCAGCGGTTTTGGCACGACGCGCAGCACGCGCACCCAGTTCCATCCCGGCAGGTTCGACAGCACCGTCAGTGCTGCGTCGGATTTGAAATAGGCGACGCCGCCATGGATCACCGCGTTGGTGTCGGGGTCATCGGGATTGATGCCGAAGGCCTGAGCCAACCGGGTGCCGTAACCAGACTGGATCGCGGTGAAGCGAAACCGCCGCTTCGTGTCGCGCGCGGCGACGAAGCGTACCCAGCGTAGAGGATGACGTCATCGTCCGGCCAACGGTTGGTCGCAGGCGATTCCGTCATCGATTATCCAATGTCAATAGCGCCACCAGCATCAGCACGATCGCAGGTCCGGTCTTGACCAGTGCACCGAGCGGTTCGATCCACAAATCCGGCGTCAGGATGGCCGCTCCCAGCATGTAGCCGAGCGAGGCCGCGATGCCCAACATCAATCCGGCGGCGCAGGTGCGGCGGAAGGCGATCAGGACGCCGATCGTCATATCCATCAGGCTGGTGCCGACGGTAATGGGCGCGACCAGCGCTGGCGGAAAGCCGTGCGAGGCGAGAATTCCGGCTGCGGCATCATAGGAAATCGCCAGCGCGATAAAACCTGACGCGATCCAGAACACGACGAGGCTCGCGATCACCAGCGCCTTGATCAGGAACAGCCGGGCAAACCATTTGTCCTGGATGGTGGCAGAACGTTCTCCCACCACTTGCGGAAGCGTTTTTGGCACGATGCCGGTCGCAAGCATCCACGGGTTGGGATCGCCGCGCACGCCGCGCCGCAGCTCGGCGATCGCGGTGGTCCGCAGCGGTGGCATCCAGCCGAGCCGATTGGCGAGATCGCCGAGCTTGGCGCCGAGATCGAGCATGAAGGCGGGCAGGGTGATGCGCCAGCTATCAGCGGTGCCGAACGTGTATCGAAATTGCTCGATGACGCGGCCAAGCGTGACCGGCTGCTGCTGCATCAGGTCCCATGTCACGGCATCGGCGGTTTTGTCGGCACTATCGCGGCCGGCGAGCCAGGCGATCGTCAAGGCAATGTCCGCGACCGCGACCGGTTGGAACGGCGTCGCGGATTCTTTCGCGGGAAGATCGAGCGGAAGCGCCGCCAGCGCGCGCAGCATGGCGCTGCCGCCATAGGCCGCAGGCGCAATGACAAATCCCGGCCGCAGGATGGCGTAGGGGATGCGAGAGGAGGCGATCAGCCGCTCCCCTTCGCGCTTGCTGCGGCTAAACGCGGTGTGATCCTCGGCGGCGGGGCCAGGGATCGAGATCTGGACCAGCCGAATCGTGCGGCCGCTGGCGCGGATCGCCCGCGAGAGCCGCTCGACGAAATCGCGGTGCACCTCGCCGGTGTCGCTGCCCGGTCCGTCCTGCAGTACGCCGAGGCAATTGACCACGAGATCGATGGCATGCTCCCCGAGCAGCCGCGCCAGTGCCGCGGCATCCATCGACAGGACCGGCATTTCCAGATCGAGCGAGCTTGATTTTTGCGAAGGCGAAAATCGCCGCGCGATCCCGACCACCCGAAGATCTCGCGCGCGCAAATCGTCGGTGACGAACCGGCCGATCAGGCCGGACGCGCCGAGCACGAGGATTTTGCGCGCTTCGCCCATGCATTCCCTAAATCTGCGGCTTGGCGATCATCAGCCAGAGGATGACCATAACCGAACCAAAGCCGGGAATGCCGAACACAAACCAGCGGCGAAACAGCGCAAAGTACCGCGGCGGCAGCGGCGCTTGCTGCGCCACCGCTTTTCGCGCCAGGTCGCGCATCTCGACCTGCATGAAAATCACGGGAATCCAGAACAGCCCGGCCACAACGTAAAGCCCGAGCGAGGTCAAAAGCCAGCGCTCGCCAAGCGAGGTCGCCGACAGCGCCATCAGGAAGCCGCCGGTGACGGGTTGCAGCAACACCGCCATCAGCGTGAACAGCATATCGGCGATCACGACCGTTGCCGCGGTGCGCGCGATAAAGGCCGGATCGCGGCTCAGATGCGCCATCAGCATGAAGAAGGCGATGCCGCTTCCGGTGCCGAGAATCACGATCGCGCCGAGCACGTGCAGATATTTTGCGATGAAATAGGCCGTCATCGCCGCTTCGCTACCGTGGGAGCAAACAGTTTTAGGGCGCGATCCAGTTCCGGCCCGGCGATCTTTACGCCGCCCTCCGTCTCCGCCAACCAATGACCTTCGCTGCCGGAGGCCGCCAGCACGCGGAACTCGACCTTGTCGCCGCCTGCGCGAAATGCGTCGGCCAATTGCCGCGACAGCGCCGGCGAGAAGTAGGTGTCGTTGGCCGCCACCAGCCAGGCCACCGGCGCGCGCGCGGCCTTGCCGAATTCGGCCGCCGCTGCGACGAGGGCGTGTGGCGCGCAGACTTGATTCGGGAAGTCATTGGCATGGCCGCCGCGCCCCGGTGCGAATGCAATGATGCCTGCGACGCCCGGCGGATTTTCGGCGGCGAGCGCCAGCGCGCCCCATGCACCGGCGGAGTGGCCAATGATGATCGCGCCGTCCCGTCGGACAAAGGATTGCCCGCGCAGATAGTCCAGCGCCGCCATGATCTCTTCAGCCGTGGCGCGCCCGGCCCGAACATAGTCGGCCTCGTCGCAGCCGCCCTGGTCTTCGAGATAACGGCCGCCGGTCGCGCCGTGGCCCAAGCGTTCCGGCACCAGCACGGCAAAACCCCGCGCCACCAGCCAGGTCGCCAGCGCGCGATATTCCGGCTGCGGCATTTGCGCGCGACGCAGCACATTTTGGGTCGAGGCGTGGGCAATCAGGGCAAGCCGAAACGGCCCCTCGCCGGGTGGGCGAAACAGCACGGCGTGTGCCGCGGTGTCCGGGTCGGGCGAGGGGACCAGCCACCGCTGCTCGCGATCAGGCTCGCCTTCGGCGCCTTGCGCGCCGAAGCGCCCTTGCGCCAGCGCGGCCGGGGTACAGGCCACCCCCAGCACAACAAGAGCGAAAAACGCCTTGAGCAATTGCATGATTCGCCTGATGCGACGGAGGAGGGCGGCCTTCGGCCCAGCGAACAGAATACGCACGGCGAATCAAATCCAGTGCATTTTTCCGTGAGCGTGGCCCAGCCCGGACGCCCGATTCGGATCGTTATGCCCAGCCGGCCATCAGCGAAATGCCGCTTAAGGCACCTCCCTGTCCTCTTTCGGTACAGGGAGGTGGCAAAACTGATGCAGAAAATCCACAGCTTAACCGATAATTAACGATAGACCTTGAAGACGGCGCGCCGACTTGCTTTGATCAGCACCATGAGCACAACCCTGATCGAGGTTCGACCGGCCAAAGCTGCGGATGCAGCCGCGGTAGCGTCCACGCATGACGAAGCCTGGCGTTCGGCCTATCAGGGCATCATTCCCGGCGCCGAGCTGGAGAAGCTGATCAACCGCCGCGGCCCGCAATGGTGGGACAGCGCCATCCGCAAGGGCAGCCGCGTCAGCGTGCTGGTGTTCGGCGACAAGGTCGCGGGCTACGCCAATTACGGCCGCAACCGCGCGCGCAGCCTGCATTTCGAAGGCGAGATCTACGAGCTTTATCTGCGGCCGGAATTCCAGGGGCTGGGCTTCGGCCGCCGGCTGTTCACCGCCGCACGGCGCGACCTGTTGCAGAGCGGGTTGAAGAGCATGGTGATCTGGGCGCTCTCCGACAACGATTCGGCGACGGAGTTTTATCGGGCGCTGGGCGGCCGCATGGTCGCCCGCAGTTCAGAGAAATTCGGGCCCAAGTCGCTCGACAAGGTCGCCTTCGCCTGGACCAACTAAGCTCCGCCGCGATTTGAATGGGTGATTCGAACCGGCGATCCAAGCCAGCGGTCCAAGCCAGCCTTGGCCCGCGCTGAGCGTCCTTTCCAAGAGTTAACTTCTAAGCCACGCGGAGCCATCCATGCGCATTGACGCTATCTCGATCGGGAACGATCCGCCGCGCGAGGTCAATGTCATCATCGAAGTGCCGGTTGGCGGCGAGCCGATCAAATACGAGATGGACAAGGAGGCCGGCACGCTGGTGGTCGACCGGTTTCTCTATACCGCGATGCGCTATCCCGGCAATTACGGCTTCATCCCGCATACGCTCTCCGGCGACGGCGATCCCTGCGACGTGCTGGTCGCCAACACCCGCGCGATCGTCCCGGGCGCGGTGATGAGCGTGCGCCCGGTCGGCGTATTGTTGATGGAAGACGAGGCCGGCGGCGACGAGAAGATCATCGCAGTGCCGTCATCCAAACTGACCCAGCGCTACGACAAGGTGAAAACCTACAGCGACCTGCCCGACATCACGCTGCAGCAGATCCAGCACTTCTTCGAGCACTACAAGGACCTAGAACCCGGAAAATGGGTGAAGGTATTGCGCTGGGGCGGGGCCGACGAAGCGCTCAAACTGATCGAGGAAGGCATCGCGCGAGCGAAGGGGAAGTGAGGGGTTGAGGCTCCCCGCCGCGCCGGATCATGATCCGATTAAGTCGAATCGGATCATGATCTCATCTCCTTGTTTGAGCATGATCTTTTTCGGAAAACCGGTTCCCACTTTTCCGGATCATGCTCTCTAGTGCCGCTGTTGCGCCCGCAAAGCCGCGTACGATTGACTTGCGGAGAAGGCGTGAAATAGTTGCCTTGTACTTTAGCGTTATTTTTCGAACTGCCTGAACCCGCGCTCCCGCTTCATCGCAATTCCGATAGGGGGTTATTTTGAAAAAGCTCTTCTTCGCATTGTTTGTACCCATTGGCATCTTTGCTCTCGCCGCATGATGATTGTTCCTGCGGTCGCGCAAAATACCGGCACGCCCCGCGAACCCCTTACAAAATCGGGCAGATGCGCCAAGGCCAATGGCGGTATCTGGTTGCAAAGAGGCGGCTGGTACACGACCGATCGGCTTGGCTATCAAAAGTGCATGCGCAGCTAAGCATGCGCAGCTAACCGTTACCTCAGAAGCGAACTCGATCAGACGGCGGGCGCCGGCAGTCCATGAATCGCGCAGGCCGCGCGCAGCGTGTTGACCAACAGGCACGCCACCGTCATTTGACCGACGCCGCCGGGCACCGGCGTGATGGCGCCGGCCACAGTCGACACCTCGTCGAAGGCGACATCGCCGACCAGGCGGGTCTTGCCGTCGGCGGCCGGCAGGCGCGTGATGCCGACATCGATCACGGTCGCGCCCGGCCTGATCCAGTCGCCACGCACCATTTCGGGCTTGCCGACGGCGGCGTAAACCAGATCGGCACGGGCGCATAATTGCGGCAGATCGCGCGAGCGCGAATGCGCTATTGTCACCGTGGCGTTTTCGTTGAGCAATAACTGCAGCAGCGGACGGCCGACCAGATTGGAGCGGCCGATCACGATGGCGTTCATGCCTTCGAGCGAGGTATGCACGCTTTTGGTCAGGATGATGCACCCGAGCGGCGTGCAGGGCGACAACGCGGCAAATCCGCCGGCCAGCCGCCCGGCGTTGTTGGGATGCAGCCCGTCAACGTCTTTCGCGGGATCGATGGCGTTGATGATGGTTTCGGTGTTGAGCGATTTCGGCAGCGGCAGCTGCACCAGGATGCCGTGCACGGCCGGGTCGCGATTGAGATTTGCG
>Ga0209648_10004937_pt1 | contig 11360 bp, 9 predicted proteins | sample GraSoi2013_115cm_FD_185830 | JGI IMG/M metagenome (GOLD analysis project Ga0209648, IMG submission 185830) | Grasslands soil microbial communities from the Angelo Coastal Reserve, California, USA - Sample 9_17_2013_115cm (SPAdes) (version 2) | ecosystem: Environmental > Terrestrial > Soil >...
AAGATGATGAAATGGGAAAGTGGATCCGCTCGATGGAAACGTCAGACCGCGGTGAACATGCGCAGCGCGTGATCTCCGATGCCAGTCCGTTGTGGAATGCGATGATGCGGGACACCATTGCGCCGACGATGCTGACCGCCGGAGTGGCGAACAACGTGATTCCGGCGGAGGCGCGGGCAAACCTGAACGTGCGGCTTCTGCCGGGAGACACGATTGATAAAGTGTTGAACGATTTGAACAAGCTGGTAAATGATCCGCTGGTGAAGCTGGAGTTGCAGCCAAATTCGGGACTGGCCGCGCCGTCCTCGTCATTGGAATCGGAATTTTATGCCGTGATTACCAAAGTGGTTTCCCAGGAATTCAGTGGCGCGCCGGCGCTGCCGTTTCAATCGACGTGGCTGACGGATTCGGCTCAATTGCGGCTGCATCAGGTGCAAGCGTACGGGCTGGTCCCGTTTCCGCTGTCGCAGGAAGATTTGAAACGGATGCATGGAGACGATGAGCGCATTCCACTCGGAGCGTTCGACAAGGGCGTAGACGTGCTGGCGAAGATCGTTACCGAATTCGCAGTAGCGCATTAGCGCAGAAACGAATTGAATCGCGAGCAGAAAAAAAACAGCCGCAATTTCGCGCGCTTCCCGTAAAGAATAAAAGCAGTCTACAATCGTTGCCGTCAAAGGACGCATGAGCTTCCGTCATTCCAAAATTGTGTGCACGATCGGGCCGGCGACACGTTCGCCGCGGATGATTGACCGTTTGTTGAGCGCGGGAATGGACGTGGCGCGGCTGAATTTTTCACATGGCTCGCACGAAGAGCATGCGAAAAACATATCGATGCTGCGAGCCACGGCGATCGAGCATGAAAAACCGATCGCGATTCTCGCAGATCTTCAGGGGCCGAAAATCAGAACCGGACCCTTGGCGGGCGGCGGGCCGGTGTTGCTGCGCAGTGGACAACGCTTCGTGATTACCACGGCAAAAGTGCTGGGCGATTCGACGCGCGTGAACACGGTGTTCACGCCGCTGCCGCGCGAAGTTCACCGCGGCGACCGCATCCTGCTTTCCGACGGGTTGATCGAATTGCGGGTGGAAAAGGTCAGCGGCCGCGAAGTGATTTGCGAAGTCGCAAACGGCGGAGCGCTCGGCGAACACAAGGGAATCAACCTGCCCGGAGTGAAGCTGCGCGTGCCCGCGTTGACGCCGAAAGACCGCGCGGACCTTGTGTTCGCGCTGAAACATGGCGCGGATTACATTGCGGTGAGCTTCGTGCGGCGCCCGGAGGATGTGCTGCTGGCGAAACAATTGATTCGCCGCGCGGGGAAAGACGTTCCGGTGATCGCGAAGCTGGAGAAGCCGGAGGCGATCGAGAATCTGGACGCGATTTTGCGGGCCGCGGACGGCGTGATGGTGGCGCGAGGCGACCTCGGTGTGGAGATGAATCCGGAGCGCGTGCCGGTGGTGCAGAAAACGATTATTGCGCGAGCGCGCGAATTTCGTCGCCCCGTGATTACCGCGACGCAGATGCTTGAATCCATGACTGAGAATCCGCGGCCGACGCGCGCGGAAGCTTCGGACGTGGCTAACGCGATTTTTGACGGCTCGGATGCTGTGATGCTCTCTGCGGAGACGGCATCGGGAAAATATCCCGTCGAGGCCGTTGACATGATGGCGCGCATCATCGAAGAAGCGGAAGCGAGCATCCGGGAATTTCCGCGACCGGCGATGCACGAGAAATTGAAAGTGGCGGAGACCGTAGCGGAGCTGGTATGCCATGCTTCGCGCGAGCTGCATATGAAACTGATTGCGGTGTTCACGCACAGCGGATTCACGGCGCGGCTGGTGTCGCGCTACCGGCCGCTGGTGCCGATTGTGGCATTCTCGCCGGAGGCGGAGACGCGGCGGCGCCTGGCGCTGATCTGGGGCGCGTTGCCCAGGATGATTCAAGACGTGCAAAAGGTGGACGGGCTCGCCAAGGTTGCGGAGAAGCGCTTGCTGGAAGAGCGGCTGGTGCGCAAAGGCGATGTCATCGGGATTGTGGCCGGTACACCGATGGGCATTCGCGGGACGACCAACTTCATGAAGTTCCACGTCATTGGCGGGCCGGCATGAGGCAGTGAGTAGCATTCGGTTTTCAGTTCTCAGGTTCAGTCTTCGAGTTGGGAGCGGTAACTGGCTTAGCCGTTTTGAGATTTTGGCCACATCGTTCGCGTGGCATTGTCCGGAGCGGCTGCCCAATTTCCAGTTCCTTTTACCTTTGGAACGAATGCACTGGCAAAGGTAGATAGGTACCCCCCAGTGTTTTTGGTCGAAGAGTGCATAATCGCTTGAAAAGAAAAGAGTTGTGATTTTGGAGAGTGCAAAAAAGCGCAAAAGAGTGCGCAACATTATGAAATAAAAGAGAATACGGGAAACGGATAGCAAGCCGAGGTCCTGGGGGAGCGTACACCTCGGCATTTCGCATGAATATCAAAATAAAGGACATACAAATTTGCATTTCGCAAATGATTGATTGCAAAGGGCATGTTTTTGGTTGCTTAAAGCGAGAAAAAGCCGAAAAGGCTTGCTCCTAAAAAGAAAAGCGGGAGCAAGCTCCCGCACTCCAAACGGAGTTTTCTACAGGGTCAATTATACCAGAGGGTAGCGGGGAGTCAAGGGAAACTTTGTGTAGTTCCCGATTTGAGCGTTAGTCCGGCACTGACCGGCGAGGACTTTCGGATCCTAGCGAGCCTGCGAGTACCTCTGCAGGGATCGAACGCAAATCATTTCATCATGTACTGTGCACCAAGCAGCTACGGTTCTGGCGAGCGGCTGATAGACTGGCTTTTCACATGCCCGGCGCGAATACTACGTTGCGCTTACGAGCCGCTCGATGGGGATTCTGCTTTCGAGCGATTGCCTGGTTGGAAGCCCCGGCCGGAATGAAGCGGGCTGCGAGCTGCGTTTTCGCGAGCTTCTTTGCCGGCGGCTTCACTGGGTAAACGTCTTCGACGCCGGTGTCCGTGAAACGCGCCGGACTGACCTCCTGCGCCTTGCAGGATGGAGTCCAGCCGAGCAGTATCGTGGCAATTCCGATCGTCCCCAGCCACAGCGCCTTGGGTGCCAAGAGTTTGAAGTAATTCATCGCGGTTGTCCTTTCCTCTGTCGATTCTGCGACGCCCGAAGGCGCGTACATAATGAATGAAGCATTCTTCGCACACTCGGCTTTTCCTGCCAATGCACGCCATCTGGAAAAGCAATGAACAAAAGGTGAACACCTAGGTCATACATTCCACAGGAGATTTCTGCTTCCAGGGGCGCTAACACGAGGGCTGGATTGGGCTTACAAGAGGCCGAATAAGGGTGGCCAGGTCGAATCGTCACCGATTTGCTGGGGATTCCTCGAACCAAGGACTAAGAACGGAATCCTTCCTAATTGACCCAGTTGTCGGGGCGGGAGGGTGGTTCTTTTTTGTGTTTGTTGATGTAGACCTCGAAGCGCTTGCGATTGCGGCGGTACTGCCAGTCGGTGACGGTGTTGCGGACGCTGTAGAGGAAAGAACCTCGGCGGAAATAGACCCATCCGACCAGCATGCCGCCGAAATGGCAGATGTGGCTGACGTTGTCGCCACCGAATCCGAATGTTGAGATGAATTCCACCGCAGTCATGACAATCACATAGGTGCGCATACGCATTTTCACGGGAATCGGAAACATCACCACTTGGCGATCCGGAAAAAGAATGGCACAAGCGAGCAGCACACCGAAGATTGCGCCGGAGGCGCCGATGGTCGCTATATCAGCGGATGGCCGGCCCCAAAAGAGAGATACTTTCACGATTACGTTGATGATTCCCGCGCCGACGCCGGTCAGAAAGTAATACTGCAAGAAGCGATTGCGGCCCCACGCCAACTCCAGCTCGCGCCCGAACATATACAGGAAGAACATATTCATGAGGATGTGCCAAATGGTGGAACCGTCATGCAGGAACAGATAAGTGAATGGCTGCCAGATGCGCAGGCCCGGCAGAACGGCGGAAGGCACCAATCCAAAGTGTCCAACAAACCAGTTGTACGCGGAGGGCCCTGAAAAGGTTCGAAGCAAAATCTCGAAAATGTAAACGGCTACATTGGCAACGATCAGCCACTGGACCGCGGGCGTAAGGTAAAAATTAAAGCTGAACCTGTAGTTTCGGATGCCCGCGCGAGAAGCCATGACAATTTAAGTTTACGGCGGGAAAGCGCGCGCGTCAAAGAGCAGACCTCGTAACGGGCGCGCCGGCTTGTTCTTCAACGATGCAAGCGAACCGCTGTGGGTTAGTCGAGCTTCTTGCGGGCGAAATAGAAGAGCGAAGCTGCGAGAAGAGCGAACATGAAAACGCCAAAGAGGTTGCTGGTCGCGAGCGGTCCCATCAGTTTGGGACCGAAGGAGAAAAGGTCAGGACGCCAGGGGAGACGAAGAATGGAGGTGACGAAATGGGGAACGCGATTGGAGATTTCCGGGTCCTGTAGAAGGGCGATGATGATGCCGAGCAGGCCGAAGACGCCGCCGGCGGCAATCAGGCCGCTGGAATAGAGAGCACCGGGACTGGCTTCGCTTTCATCTTTCTTCTTGGTGGTTGCTTCGATGAGAACACGGACGAGGCCCCCCGCGAACATGGCAGCGGTGGTACCAAGGGGAAGATACGAGCCCGTGGCGAACGCCAGCGAGCGCACGCCCAGAATTTCGACGGCGACCACTAGCGCCACGCCCATCAGCACCAGATGCCATGGCAATCGCTGATTGAGGATGCCGCTGATGACCGTGGCCATAAGGCGCGCTTGCGGCGCGGGAGCTTTGTCGCTGCCGATCCCTTGTGCCCACTGGAACTCGATCTGTTTTGTGCCCGCGTCATAGAGATATTCGCCGTCGGGAACGTCATGCGATCCCAAAGAATTGATCAGCGTATAAGTTTTTCCCTTGTAGACAAAGATGTCGCGCTCGACCTTCACGCCAGCGGGCAAAGTTTGGAGATTGACGGGTATCTGCGTGGGAAGATATTTCTCCAGCCCCTTGTTCATCAGATTGAGGGTGGTACCGATGGCGAGCGTCGAGACTGTTACACCGATCAGGAGCCCCATCTGCTGCCAGAAAGGCGTGGAGCCGACCAGATAGCCGGTCTTGAGGTCCTGGGAGGTGGCGCCAGCGATGGCTGCGGCGATGCAGACTACGCCACCAATCATGAGCGCGAGCACCTGATAGTTGGGCGCGGTCCATCCGGCGAAGAAAAAGATGGCACAAGTCGCCATCAGTGTGGCGATGCTCATACCACTAATGGGATTCGAGGAATTGCCGAGCAAGCCGCTGATGCGTCCGGCGACAGTGACAAAAAGAAATCCGAAAATGACGACGAACACACCGGCGAAAGCGTTTTGATACCAATTGGTGCTTGCGCCTTGCATCGGATGGAATGTCAGCAGGATCCACATCATGGCGATGATGACGATCGAACCTAATACTACCCAGCGCATGGGCACATCGCGATCGATTCTAGAGAAAGAAGTGGCCTGTCCTGCACCTTCGGCGCGCACGTCTTTTAAGCCGGCGCGCAGTGCGGAAATGATGGTCGGCAACGTGCGCAGCAGGGTGATCAATCCAGCGGCGGCGACGGCGCCTGCACCCATCGGCCGGATGTAAGAACCCCAGATCTGGTCCGGTGACATTTGCGCAATGGGGATTGTGGACGGATAGATGGGCGTATTGCCGCCAAGCTGCCCGTAGAACTTGATGGCGGGCATCATGACCAGCCAGGAGATGATGCCGCCGGCGAAAAGAATGCCGGAGACGCGTGGACCGATGATGTAGCCGACCCCAAGATATTCGGAAGTTATGGTGGCGCGGAAAGAGGCTCCGGGGAACCACCTGGGGCGCGCCTCGGGCTGTTCGGTCCAAGCGAGGACCGTTTTCATTAGGAAGGTGTAGACGCCGCCGAGACCGAGTCCCCAGAACACGCGGCCCGCAAAGGAGCCGCCGCGTTCGCCTGCCACAAGCACGTCGGCGCACGCAGTGCCTTCGGGAAACGCCAGGTTGCCGTGTTCCTTGACGATGAGCTGACGCCGCAGGGGAACCATGAAGAGCACGCCGAGCCATCCACCGAGAAGAGCTAACGGGAAAATCCGCCAAAAGGTAAATTCAGATCCAAAGCCGAGAAAAATCAGCGCGGGAATCGTGAACATGACGCCAGCGGCAAGCGACTCGCCGGCCGAGCCAGTGGTCTGGACGATATTGTTTTCAAGGATCGTGGAGCGGCCGAAGGCTCGAAGGATGCTGATGGAGAGCACGGAAATGGGGATCGAAGCGGATACGGTGAGACCGGCGCGCAAGCCGACGTAGACCGTCACGGCACCGAAAAGCAACCCGAAGAGCGCGCCGAGGATTACCGCGCGAATGGTGAATTCTTTGGGGCTCTCCTCGGCGGAAATGTAGGTGCGGAATTCACCTGGAGGTGCCGTGGAACTCCATGGACGTTCGCTCAAAGAATCCTCCCGTTTAGCGGAATCGAATGCCAATGCGGCCTGTGCGAGGGATTATGCCGCAGGTGGGCGAAGCGGGGAAGAGAATCCTCGCGCGGAGGGAGCGGGGTTCGGGTCTATTGACAGGGGGATAGCATCCTTGTAATGTCCGGCGGTATAAGTTGCTCAGGTCAGCAACACAGCCCATGGGACGGGACCCTCTCAGAACGCGGCTGACCGCGAATCCGTCAAGACGACCTGTGACCGGCGAGCGGTTGGCTCTCCGAAGTATGGGCTCCAGTGCCATTTCTGCGGTCCTTAGAATTCTACCTTCCTCTAAATTCAACAATGGAGACCGGCCGTGAGATACCGTCGAGTGTTTTTGCTCGTCGTAGTGCTGCTTGTGGCAGCCACGCTGCGGCAAGTGGGGCAAGTGAGTGGGCGATGAATGGCTGCCGATCTCGCCAGAAGAGTTGAAGATGACCAGCATGCCGGAAGCTCCGGGAGCACCGGCAGTGTTTCTGTACCGGCAGGTGGACCGGAACGATTTGGGGATTCAACGCGGGCGCGGTGCCACGGAATACAATTACGTCCGTATTAAGATCTTTACGGAGGAAGGGCGAAAGAAAGCAAACGTGGAGATTCCGTTTGTGCGGCAAAGGACAAATGTAAGCAACATTCGAGCACGAACCGTGAGGCCGGATGGAACCATCGCCAACTTTGACGGCAAAGTCTACGAACAGACGCGGGAGAAGACCAAAGGAATCAAATACCTGGCAAAAACCTTCACAGTGCCGGACGTGCAAGTGGGAAGTATCATCGAGTACCACTACAACATCGATTTCGAGGACTACTACATTTTCAAATCGTATTGGGTTGTGAGCGAAGAGCTTTTCACGAAGCGCGCGGTCTTCAGCTTGAAGCCGTACGATCGTCCGCCGTGGAACGTTCAGTGGAGCTGGCCCGCCGGATTGCCGAAGGGAACCGAGCCACCGAAGGAGGGCCCCGACCGCATCATCAGGATGAACGCAGATAACGTTCCGGCGTTCGTTACCGAAGACCACATGCCGCCGCCCAATGAGTTGGAATTCCGCGTGGTGTTCACCTACCACGACGAAATTCCGGAAATGAATGTCGATAAATACTGAAGCAATTCAACAAGAAGAAGAATGGGCAGGTGGAGGGTTTCATTGACAAGCGGAAGGCGATGGAAGAAGCGGTAGCGAGCATTGTTTCGCCCGGCGATGCGGCGGACGTAAAGCTCCGGAAGATTTACGACCGAGTGCAGCAGATACAGAACTTGACTTACTTGCCCAGAAAGACGGTTGAAGAGCGCAAACACGAAGAGATCAAGGAAAACAACAACGTAGAAGAGTTATGGAAGCACCAATATGGCAATGGCTGGGACCTCACGTGGCTGTTTCTTGCTTTAGTGCGTGCAACTGGCTTGGAGGCTTATCCGTGCCTGGTTTCAGGTAGAAGCGAGTATTTCTTCCACAAAGAGCGTGTTGATGGGCGAGAATTGGATGCCAACGTGGTGCTGGTCAAGGTCAATGGGAAAGAGGAGTTCTTTGACCCGGGAGCTGCATTCACACCATTGGGGATGCTTCCATGGACGGAAACCGGGGTCGCGGGACTCAAACTCGACAAGGATGGCGGAAGCTGGATCCAAACTCCCTTGCCCGCCAGTGAACAATCGAAAATCGAGCGAAGAGCCGAGCTAAAGCTAGGGGCCGAGGGCGAGCTTGAGGGGAAATTGACGGTTTCTTTCACGGGACTGGAGGCCCTCTGGCGGCGAATCGACGAAAGGAACCAGGATGAAACCGCCAGAAAGAAATTTCTCGAAGATCAAGTCAAGGAAGACATACCTGCCGGCAGCGAGGTGGATTTGACCAAGCAGCCGGAATGGAACAGTTCGGAGACGCCTCTGACCGCGGAGTTCAACCTAAAGGTGCCGGGCTGGGCTTCCGCAGCCGGGAGGCGCGCTATGCTGCCGACCTCGCTTTTCTGTGCCAGGGAAAAGCATATATTCGAGCATGCGGACCGTGTGTGGCCGATTTATTTCCACTTCCCTTACAAAGCTACAGATGACGTGAATATCCAACTGCCAGCAGGGTGGCTAGTAGAGAGCGTCCCCAAGGACGAAGACAGGGATCTGAAGGGCGCAGAGTACTCGCTGAAGGTGGAGAAGAACAACGGAATAGTGCACATTCGGCGGGTACTGCGCTGCGATCTGTACATGGTGCCGAAGGAGAGTTATCCGGTTCTGAGAGGATTTTTTCAGTTCGTGAAGAGCGAGGACGAACAGCAAGTAGTCATGCAACCTGGAGGTACAGCGGCCAGCAATTGAGGTGATCATGAAGGTGATTCGAACTGCAGTTGTTGGGTGGACATTGTCGATGTTTTATGTTGCCTTCGCGTCCTCCGCGAGTGCGGATGCACCGGCATGGATGCACGCGGCGGCTATGGCGCCGCTGCCTGCGCATGACGAAAAGACGGATGCAGTGCTTCTTTATGCCGAAGACATTACGACCGTACAGCCGAACGGAAAAATCAAGAATCTGCGGAGACGGGTATTCAAGATTTTGCGGCCGGACGGCAGGTGGTACGGCTTGGTGCACGCGTATTTTGATTCGGAGACGAAGATTACCGGAATGCGCGGCTGGTGCATTCCCTCGTCGGGGAAGGACTACGAAATAAGAGATAAGGAAGCGATTGAGGCCTCGCCGACAGATATCGAGAACGGGGCACTGGCGACTGATTTTCGCATCAAGTACATGAGAATCCCCGCCTCCGATCCAGGTAACGTTGTGGGCTACGAGGTTGAGCAAGAGGATCGGCCGTATGTTTTCGAAGTGAATTGGGATCCCCAAGAAGACATTCCGGTCCGCGAAGCGCGGTACACATTGCAATTGCCTCCGAGTTGGGAATATCGCGCGGTATGGGTCAATCATGCCGAGGTTGCGCCAACGATTAGCGGGAATCAGCACCAGTGGGTTATGACAGACCTCCCCGCAGTCAAGTTTGAGCCGGATATGCCGCCCTGGCGAGGAGTGGCCGCGCGCATGGTGGTTGCGCTGTTCCCCCCCAGTGGCGGCGGGGCACAATCGAAGGGATTCGAAACGTGGCGGGACATGGGGCTTTGGTATGCCGATTTGACGCGAGGACGCCGCGAGGCCTCCGCGGAAATCAAGCAGAAGGTCTCCCAATTAACCAGTGCGAGCCAGACACCAGAAGAAAAAATGCATGCGCTTGCCAATTTCATGCAGAGAGATATCCGCTACGTCGGCATCTGGCTGGGCATTGGGGGATGGCAACCACACTCTGCGACGGACGTTTTCAGCCACAGTTTTGGAGATTGCAAGGACAAGGCTACCCTATTGAGCGCGATGCTTCATGAAATCGGAGTGAAATCATACTACGTTCTGATCAACACGGAGCGCGGCCTGATCACCAGGGACATGCCGCCGCAAAAGCATTTCAATCACGCGATTCTGGCGATTCAACTGCCCAAAGGAACAAAAGATTCGTCTTTGGTGGCGATAAGAGAGCACCCGACACTTGGCTCAATACTGTTTTTTGATCCGACAGACCAAATCACGCCGTTCGGGCAATTGCGCGGGGCGTTGCAATCGAACTTTGGACTTCTAGTGGGGCCAGAAGGCGGTGAATTGATTGAACTGCCGCAACTACCAGCCACGATGAATGGTATTCGGCGCGCCGGGAAGTTCAGCCTCTCGCCAAACGGGACACTGTCGGGAGACGTGAACGAAATTCGGGTGGGAGATCGGGCGCGGCAGCAGAGAAGAGCGTTGCTCGAAGTGGCTAGAGAGGCAGACAGAATCAAACCGATCGAAACGCTGCTGGCTAGTTCTCTCTCCACTTTCCAAATCACGAAGGCATCGGTCGCGAACCTTAAACAGAATGATCTGGCACTGGGCTTTGACTACTCGCTGGTTGCAGATAGCTATGCGAAGGCGGCCGGGAACTTGCTAATCATCCGGCCGAGGGCTATCGGTTCAAAAGGAAGCAGCGTCCTGGAAACGAAGGAACCAAGAAAATATCCATTGGAGTTTGTTGGTCCCTCGCGAGACACGGACAGATTTGAAATCACCTTGCCCACGGGGTATGAAGTGGATGATCTTCCTCCGCCGGTGGATGTGGACTACAGCTTCGCTAGCTATCACAGTAAGACGGAAGCTGCGGGGAACGTGCTGCGCTATACGCGGACATTTGAGATCAAGGAACTCAGCGTTCCCTTGAACAAAATGGATGACCTCAAGAAGTTCTACCGCATCATTGCAGGCGACGAGCGGAATACCGCGGTGCTAAAGCCTGCGAATCACTGATTCCGATCCTTATTAACCCTCGCTCGGTTTTTCCGCAGAGCTTCAACTGACCAAACGGAGTCGGAGCGCCCGACCAGGAATGCAGCGAAGCAGAGCGCAAATACCGAATGGTTGAGGCTGGCGCCGAAATATTGCCAGAAAGGCGCTCCTGCACCAGGATAGTCCGAAGAGAAGAGCATGGTCAGCATGAAGAGGAGGCCGAAGAAGCTTGCGGAACGCACGAGAATGCCGAGAACGAGCGCTACCCCGATCGCCAATTCACCGTAAGCCACGAGGAAGGCGATGGTTGTAGCGTGCGGAAGAACAAAACCACGCAGAACGGGCGCCATGAAGGGGTAAGTCCCACCCTCGAGAAATTTGTTGATCCAGAATTGGAAGCCGCCGTGAAGAGTGAAGGCCGTACCAAAGACTTTGTACTGGCCGAAAATCAAGAAAAGTATGCCCACGCCGATGCGGAGCAGAGCGAGAGCATAGCTATTGCGAGTGCTGGAATCTAAAGTGGGTGCCATTGGATTCCTATTCTACGGCTGAATTTTTGCATCAA
>Ga0209648_10004941_pt1 | contig 11358 bp, 9 predicted proteins | sample GraSoi2013_115cm_FD_185830 | JGI IMG/M metagenome (GOLD analysis project Ga0209648, IMG submission 185830) | Grasslands soil microbial communities from the Angelo Coastal Reserve, California, USA - Sample 9_17_2013_115cm (SPAdes) (version 2) | ecosystem: Environmental > Terrestrial > Soil >...
TAACGCCGCGCCGAACAACAGCGCCCCTCCGGTGGCGACGCGCGATAGCGGCGCGCCGAAGACCGTCGCCTGGCTGGGAAACGCGGGCGCCGCGATGGCGATCGCCATCAAGCCCACCATCACCAGCCCGTCGAGCATGCGCTCCACCGCCACCGACGCCAAGGCCGTCGTGAACCGCACCGGCAGCTGGCGGCCCGCGATGTAGGCGCGCGCCACCTCGCCCGCGCGCGCGGGCAGGAGGTTGTTGGCCATGAAACCCACGGCCACGGCGTGCCACAGCGGGACCAGCGGGAAGCGACCGCCGTTCGCGTCGCGGAGAATCAGCTGCCAGCGCACGGCACGGAGCGGGAACGTCAGCGTGGCCGTGACGACGGTGGCGAGGAGCAGCAGCGGATTGGCGGCACGGATGTGACCGAGCACGACGGCGAAACTGACGTCGCGCAGCGTCCACCAGAGCAGCAGGACGGTGACCGCGACGCCCAGCACCCACGCCCGGCGCCAGCCGCGGGGCTTAGGCGCCGGGGGCGGTGGGCTCGAGGGCGAGCTCAACGAGATCGCAGACTTCTTCGACGAGGGCGCGGAGCTCCTCGCCCGAGGCACTCTTAGCGGTGCGGCGCAGCTCCTGCGCGCGCGCCAGTGCGCGGTCACCGCGATAGAGCAGTGCGCGGATGTCGACCACCGGCAGCTCGACCGCCGCGGACGAGCGCGGCGCAGCGGGTGGCGGCCCGGCCGTATCGCGCGACGGCGCGGGAGCGGGGACGCGCGTGGCGCCTGCGAGCAGCTCTGCGAGGGACGCGGGCCCCACGCCTGCCACCACCATGCGATGGTACGTCACCCATGAGCCGGTGATGTCCGGGGTTTCCGGTACCTCTTCGACATCAGGCGAAGCGGTGCGGGGTGCGGGGTGCGGGGTCGCTGTCGGTGCAGGGGCCAATGACCGGATCGGCACGATCGGGGCCGCGAGGTCGGGAGCCGCGACCGGCGCGGCCCCCCCGGCGACGCCCGCAAGCGTCGCCGTGATCTGGTCGAGCTTGCCCGCCAGCTGGGCCTCGTCGCCCGCCGCCGACTGGGCGAGCAATTCGCCGGCGCGCCGCAGCTCGGCCGCGAACGCAGTGGGGTCGCGCATGGCGGCGCCTTTCGCCACAGCCTCCCGCGCGCGCTGCGCGAAGCGGCCGACCGCCTCGGCCAGCGGGCCCGAGCCCGCGTCTTCGAGGGCGCGGAACGTGCCCGCCAGCGTGTGGGCGCGCAGCTCGCGTTGCGTGGTGCTGGGCGCGCGCTCGATCGAATCCGCCGACTGGCGCAGGTGCTCGCCGTGACTGACCAGCTCCACGCGCCCCAGCGTGGCGGGGCGCGCGGCCGGCGTGCCGCGGTGGACCACGTGCGGGCCCGCGTCGTCGTGGTACAGCGATGTGATCGGCACCACGTCGGCGTCGCTGCCGAGGAAGCGCATCAGCTGACCCGCGAAGGTGCGCCACGCCGGCGCCTCGGGGTCGGGCCGGCCGCGCTCGGCGACTTCCCGCGCGGCCTGCGCGATCGCCGCGCCCGCCGCGCTGAACACCTCACCCACGTTCTGGGGCGCGGGTGTGTTGGCGCGCGCCAGGTCGGCGATGATACGCTCGATGCCTTCCAGCAGGTCCGGCAGGGGCGGCAGGTCGTTCAGCGCCGCGAGACCGCGCAGTGGTTGCAGCGCCCTGAGTACGTGCTGCAGCGGATCGTGCGCCAGCGGATTGGCCCGCAGCGCCTGCGCCGCGCGCTCCAGCGAGCCCGCGATCGCCGCGCCCTCGCGCGCCACAAACGCGCGCGCGCCGGCGTCGAGCCCCGGCGGCTCCACGGCGCGCTGCGGCGTCGACGGCCGGCCCGCCAACTGCTCGAGCTGCGCGCCCAGCGCCTCCGCCTTCGCCGTGTCGGCCTCGGTCCAGCTCGACGCGCGCCGCACGAAGATCTTGAGATCGTCCACTGCGCGGATCGCGATCTGGCGGATGTTCTGATCCCAGGGCCGGCGCCCCTCTTTCACCGCGCGGGCCAGCGTCTCGAGGCCCGACGCCGAGCGGGCGATCGCCTGCTGATTGCCCATCAGCGCCGCGCCGCGCAGCGCGCGCGCGAGACGCACGAATTCTTCGGTGGTCTGGCCGAGCCCCTCGGCGGGCTGGACCAGCGCGTCGAGGCGCTCGAGGTATTCACCTGCCTCGAGCACGAAGAAGTCGGACATGCCGAGCGGCTGGCCCGGCGTCGGGGTGGTCATGGCGCCACCAATCTAGGGACGTCGACCAGCTTGCGCATCCGCCGCACGGCCTCTTCGAGGCCCCAGAACACGGCGTTCGACACGATGCTGTGGCCGATATTGAGCTCTGCGATCTCGGCAATCGCGGCGACGGGCTGCACGTTGCGGTAGGTGAGGCCGTGGCCCGCGTGCACGGCGAGCCCGGCGGCGTGGGCGTGCGCCGCCGCGGCGCGCAGCGCGTCGAGCGCGCGATCGCTCTTGTGCCACGTGTGCGCGTAGCGGCCGGTGTGCAGCTCGACGGCGGGCACGCCGAGGTCCGCCGCGCGCGCGATCGTGGCGCGGTCGGGCCCGATGAAGAGACTGACGCGGATGCCTGAGTCGGTGAGCCGGCGAATCGTCTCGGCCAGCCGGCGGTCGCCGCGCCGCACGGCGAGCCCGCCTTCGGTGGTGATCTCCTGCCGGCGCTCGGGTACGAGGGTCGCCTGAAACGGCCGCAGCCGGCAGGCGAACCGGACGATGTCGGGGTGTTGCGCCAGCTCGAGGTTCAAGACGGTGCCGGGTCGCGCGCGCAGGGCCCGGACGTCGGCGTCCTGAATGTGGCGCCGGTCTTCCCGCAGGTGGACCGTGATGCCGTCGGCGCCGGCGCGTTCGGCAATCGCGGCGGCCGCGACGGGGTCGGGCTCGTCGGTTTGCCGCGCTTCGCGTAGCGTGGCGACGTGATCAATGTTGACGTAGAGGCGCATGTGTTCTTACCTTCGGACCATGAAACGACTTGCCTCGCTAGCGTTGCTCGGCACGCTCGCAGCGTGCGGTGGCAGGTATCGCGCCGGGTCGGCTCCCGAGCCGCAGTCGCCCAACGCAGCGCTGGAGCAATTCCTGGCGGCGGTGAAGGCGAAGGATACGCACAAGCTCGAGCAGCTCTGGGGCAACGACAACGGAACCGTGCTGGGAAGAAAGAACTTTCCCGACAGCGCGGTGGAACAGACCGTCCGCCTCTTTCAGGTCTATTTCGCACACGAGGGGTATCGCATTGTCGACGGCCCAGCGACCAGTGCGCTGGGTCCCACGATTGTCACGTTTCACGTCGAGCTGCACCGCGCGAATCACTGCATCGTGGTCGTGCCGATAGACCTTCAGCACACACACCGGGGCGGCTGGCTCGTGCTCGACCCGCATTTCGAGGCCGCGGGTAATCCCGCGAAACCGTGCGCGGGGCCGGGCCCCGGAACCTGACGGAAGCACGCAGCGTTCATTTATTCGGTCAGCTCGATCAGCACGCCGGCCGTCGCTTTCGGATGCACGAAGGCGATCCGCCGGCCTCGGGCCCCGCGCCGGGGCTGCTCGTCGACCAGCCGGTAGCCCGCCGCGCGGCAGCGCTCCAAGGCGCGATCGAGATCGGGCACGCGGTAGCAAATATGATGGATGCCGGGGCCGCGGCTGGCGAGGAATTTCGCCACGGGGCTCCCGGGCTCGCGCGGCTCGAGCAACTCGACGTCCACGTCGCCGAAGGGCAGGCTGACGATGGTCGCCCCGTCGGCGGTTTCCGGCGGGCCGGGAGTGAGCTCCAGCACGTCGCGGTAGAAGGTGAGCGCTTCGGCGATGCTCGCCACGGCGACTCCGACGTGCGCGATACGGGCGCGCGGGTCTGACATGATGGCGGAACTTAACGTTCACGAATCAAGGAGTGGAAGGTCACGATGGAAGGGAACATGACGGGAACGCAGCCGCAGGCGATCAGCGACGCCACCTTCGGGGCGGAAGTCGAACAAGTGAAAGGACTCGTGCTGGTGGACTTCTGGGCCACCTGGTGCGGGCCGTGCCACATGGTGGCGCCGGTGATGGAGCAGCTCGCGACTGAACACGCGGGCAAACTCAAGATCGCCAAGCTCGATGTGGACGCGAACCCGGCGACGGCGATGCGCTTCAACGTGCGCTCGATTCCGACCGTGCTGTTCTTCAAGGACGGCCAGAAGGTCGATCAGCTCGTGGGCGCCTACCCAAAACCCGCGTTCGAGGAGAGAATTCAGAAGCACCTGTAAGCCGGGCGTTCCACCCCCCGGCCCTCGCCGGAGGAGCATGCGCGCCAGCACCGCTCGCTTGACGAATTCGCCGGTTCGGCTTGCGGAGCTGTCCTTTCCGCAGGTGAACCGGCTGATTCATCGCACCCGCCTGGCGTTCGTTCACCTCGATAACCTGCTGGCCTTTGCCAAGCGCGACCGCGACGGCCGCGTCGACGGCTACGTCGCCGCCTACCTCCCCGAAGAATGTCTGCTGGTGTTTTTCCGCAAAGGCGAAGCGGTGAACGCCGCGTCGATGCATCCGGGCGGGCGCCAGGTGATCACCATCACCGAAGGCCTGCGCCGCATGCGCGAGGAAGTGGAGCGCGGCGAGCTGGCCTACCACGCCGCGCCGATGGAGCAGCTCGCGTGGATGTACCAGGCCTGCGCCGCGCCCGCCGAGCCGCGCTACGTGGACCCGACTCAGCCTGCCGCGCTGTTTCCCGCGCTGGCGCAGGAGGGCTACACGGGGATCCTCGAGCTGATCTCCAACGGCCGCGTCTCGTACCTCAAGTTCACCGACGGCCGCTATGCCGGTGGCTATTTCTGTGACCGGCCGGAGTCGCTGGCCGTGCCCAAATACGTCGAATTGCTGTTCCAGCCCGCGCCCGACGGCACACCCGCCGTGCTCGCCGCCAGTATTTTTCCCGCGGCGGCCGATTTGCCGGCGCAGGCGCCGCACGCGCTCATCAACACCTATCGCGAGCTGTACTGGCGCATCGTGGACGCGGTGGAGAAGGAGTCGCCGGGCGACGCCAAGAAGCGCGCCGACCGCGCGGCGGTGAGCATCGCGCAGACGCACAAGGCGATCGGCATCATCAACGTGCCGCGTGCGTCCGACACGCCCGACGCCGTAGTGCGGCCCGACGAGCTGGCGCTGGCGCTCACCGACTGGTCGCTGCAGGTCCTGGAAGGGCTCGAGGTCGTGATGCCCGGGAGCGCGCCGAAAGTCCTGAAGGACGCGACGCGGGAACACCGCTACGTGCTGCAAGCCGCGGGCTTCTACCAGCGGCTCCCCTGGCCCGTGCAGTGGTGACGTGGCCGGCACGCTGTACGTCGTCGCCACGCCGCTCGGCAACCTCGCCGACCTGTCGCCCCGCGCGGCCGACACGCTGAAGCGGGCGGCCGTCGTCGCCGCCGAAGACACCCGTCACACCAAGACTCTGATCGCCCACGTCGGCTCGCACGCTGAGCTGGTGAGCTTTCACGCCCACTCCTCCGATGCCGCGCTGCAGCGCATCCTCGCGATGCTGGGCGGCGGCAAGGACGTCGCCCTCGTCACCGACGCGGGCACGCCCAGCGTTTCGGACCCGGGCACGGTCCTGGTGGCGGCGGCGCGCGCCCGCGGCTTCCCGGTGGTCACGGTGCCGGGACCGACGGCGGTCGCGGCGGCGCTCGCGGTCTCGGGGCTCGGTGCGGATCGCTACCTCTTCCTGGGCTTCCTGCCGCGCAAGGGGACCGATCGGAAGCGCCTGCTCGCCGCGGTGGCCGAGAGCGAGTGGACCGTGGTGCTGTTCGAGTCGCCTAACCGCGTGGCGGACCTGTTGCAGGACCTCGCGGCCGTGTGCGGCGCCGAGCGCCGCGCGGCCGTGGCGCGCGAAATGACGAAGATCTTCGAAGAGACGCGCGACGGCACCCTCGCCGAGCTGGCGGGGTATTTCGTTGAGGCGCCGGCGCGCGGCGAAGTGACGGTGGTGGTGGCGGGGACGGGCAGGGCGCGGGCGCGACCCGAGCCTGCGCCCGACCCCGAGGCCTTGGCGCGCACCCTCCTGGCCGAGGGACTGACCCGGAAGGACGTGGTGGAGCGCTTGACGGAGGAAACGGGCATCCCGCGAAATACGGCCTATCGGCTCGTGAACGAACTATGATGCGCTCTGCGGTCTGGCTGGGCGTGGTCGGGTTGGCGCTCACCGGACAACGCGGAACGGTTCCGCGATCGGACTTCCGCGTTTCGCGTTCGTCGTTGCTCACCATCGCCCGGCTGCATTACGACGGCGGCGGCGACTGGTACGCCAATCCCTCGAGCCTGCCCAACCTGCTGACGGCGATTCGCACCCGCACTGGGCTGGCGGTGGCGGATCGCGAGCGCGTCGTGACGCTCACGGGCCCTGAGTTGTGGGACGTCCCTTACCTCTATATGACGGGTCACGGCAACGTCCACTTTTCCGACGCCGAGCTGAAGAACCTGCGCCGCTACCTGGAGCAGGGCGGCTTCCTGCACGCCGACGACTGCTACGGCATGAACGAATCGTTCCGCCGCGAAATCGCGCGCGTGTTTCCCGACCACCCCATGGTCGAGGTGCCGTTGTCGCATCCGATCTATCACCTGGTCTACGACTTCCCCAAGGGCATTCCCAAGATCCACTATCACGACGGGCTGCCCGCGCAGGGGTTCGGGATTTTCTTGGGGGACCGGCTGGTCGTATACTACTCGTATCAGTCGGATCTGGGTGACGGTTGGGAGGACCCCGACGTGCACCACGACCCGCCCGAGCTGCGGGAGGCGGCCCTGCGCATGGGTGTGAACCTGTTCACATATGCGGTGAGCGCAAAGCGGTGACACGGACCGCCACGCGCCTGCGCCGGCTCGCGCGGCCGCATACCCGCGCCCGCGTGGCGGGGGTGGTGCTCGTGGGCGCGGGGGGCGCGCTGGCCGTCGCGGCCACCGCGATCGCGTTGGCCCCGCGGCCGCTCGCGGTGGTGGCGGGCTGGCTCGCGCTCGCGGGCGTAGCGGCGGCGGCGGTGTGGGTGGCGCGGCGTACGGTCGACGCCGCGGCACCGGCCGCGGTGGGACGCCTGGTCGAGCACGCGGCCGGGCTGCGCGCCGGGAGCGTGACGACGCTGGTGGCGCCGCCCGCCGCGGCGGGCGGCCAGAGCTCCGCATTGTTCGCGGCCGCGGATGAGCGCGCGGCGCGCCTGGTCGAGACCGCGGCGCCCGGCGTGCGGCGCACGCTCGCGGCCGCGGATCGGCGCCGACTCGCGACCGGGTTCGCCGCGGCCCTGGTCGGCGCGGTGCTGTTCGTCGCCGCGGCGCCCGCGTCGGGCCGTGCGGCGGCGTTCTGGCATCCGCTCGCCGCCTGGAGGGCCGCGCACGCACCGGTCCGCCTGACAGTGGATCGCGCCCGCGTCCGCAACGGCGACGCGGTGACGGCAAGCGTCACGGCGCCGGGCGCGCGGCGCGCCGTCCTGTGGACGCGCGGTCCGGGCGAGCCGTGGCGCGCCAGCGCCCTGACGCTCGACTCCACCGGGCACGGCGCGCGTCTGCTGGGCCCGCTCGCCGCGGACCTCTTCGTCAAGGCCACGAGCGGCGGGCGCACGAGCGCCGAGCTGCGCGTCGCCGTCGCGCCCCGCGCCTTCCTCTCCGACCTGGCGCTCACCGCGCGCTATCCCGCATACCTCGCCCGTCCCGATGAGCCGCTGATTCCGGGTCCCGACACGATTCCGCTGCCCGAGGGCACCGCGGTGGTAGTGCAGGGGACGGCGAGCGTGCCGCTGGCGCGCGCCGCGTGGCAAGCGGGTGCCCGCGCGGCGCGGCTGCGCACCGACGGCGCGCGCTTCGACGGCGCGTTCACGCCCGGCTCCGGCACGTGGCGCCTGGCGCTCGCCGCCACCGACTCGCACGCCTTCGAGGGCGACACACCGGAGCTGCACGTGCGGGTGGTGGGCGATTCGGCGCCCGTCGTGACGCTGGCGCTGCCCGCGGGCGACACGACGCTGCCATTGTCACTGCACCAACCGTTCGTGGTCGATGCGCGTGACGACCACGCGCTGGCGCGTCTGGCGCTCGTGACCTGGCGCGTGAGCCAGACGGGCCGGATCGAAGCGCCGGTGCGCGAGTCGCTCGACGTCGCGGGCGTGGGCGAGCGCGCCATTGTGCAGGGCGATCTCAACGCGGAGCACCGGGGGCTGCTCCCTGGCGACACGCTGCGACTCTACGTCGAGGGCTGGGACGACGCGCCGACGCCGCATCGCGGCGTGAGCCGCACGGTGGCGTTGCGCGTCCGGGGCTCGGGCGAATTGCGGGCGGCCGCGCGCGCGGCCGCGCGTGACGTGGCGGCGGCCGCCGAGTCGGTGACGGCGGCGCAGCGCGATCTCGGCGAGCGCACGGCCGAGCTGGCCGCGCAGCGCGCCCGCGACGGCACGGCCACGCCCACCACGCCCGATTCCACGCGCTCGGGTGCGCTCAACTACCAGCAGTCGGAGCAGGCGCAGGCGGTGGCGCGCGAGCAGGCCCAACTGCAGGATCGCATCCGCCAACTGACGCAGGCGGTCGAGCAGATCCAGCAGGCGGTGGCGGCCGCGGGGCTGGGGGACAGTGCGTTTCAAGCGCGTCTCGCCGAGGTGGCGGACCTGCTCCGGCGGTCGCTTTCACCCGATTTGTTGCAGCGCCTGCGCGACCTCCAGGACGCGCTCAGCCGCCTCGACCCCGAAGCGACGCGACAGGCGTTGCAGCGGCTGGCCGAAGCGCAGCAGCAGCTGCGCGACCAACTGGAGCGCTCACAGGAGCTGTTCCATCGCGCGGCGGTGGAGGGCGCGCTGGCGACGCTCGCGGCCGACGCCGACGAGCTGCGCCGTCGCCAGGAGGAATGGAACCGCAACGACGCCAGCCGGGCGGATTCCGCCGCGGCAGCGAGCGAACACGCCCTGGCGGCGCGCGGGGATTCCCTGGCGGCGGGTGTGGCGCAGGCCAATCGTGACTTGCGCCAAACCGGGGGCGCGGCGGCGTCGGACAGTGCGCTGCGGGCAGCGCAGCAGGCCGCCGAGCGCGCCACGGGCGCGATGAACTCGGCAAGCGCCGCGGCCGGGCGCCGCGACGCCGGCGAGGCGGGACGCGCCGGCGAAGCGGCGGCACGGCTCCTTAAGGACCTGCCAAACTTCCTGCGCGCGACCAGCGAGCAGCTGGCGTTGCGGTGGCGCCAGGAGGCGCTGGCGTCGCTCGACCGCGCGCTCTCGGAGACGGCGGCGCTGGCGGCGCGGCAACGCGACGTCGGCGATTCGCTGCGGAGCGGGTCGGGCGCCGCGACGCGGGCCGAGCAGGCGTCGATCGAAGAGGGCACGACGGCCATCGCCAGCCAGATTCGTGAGGCGGCGGGCCGCCACGCCATGATTCCGCCCGAGCTGGAGCAGGCGTTGGGCTTCGCGCAGCATCAAATGGGGGGCGCCCGCGGGCAGCTCGATCAGCCGCGGCCCAACTCGGCCGCGGCGGCGGCGCTCGCCGACCAGGCGCTCGAAGCGCTCAACGCGACGGTATACGCCTTGCTCAACGCGCGCCGCAGCGTGCAGTCGACGCGGTCGGGCAGCGGCCTGGCCGAAGCGGTGGCGGAATACGCCCGCCTCGCGGCGCAGCAACACGGGGTGGCCGGTGATGCGCAGGGCATGCTGCCGCTGTTCGGGCCGGGGATGGTCCAACAGCTGCGCCTGCTCGCGGCGCGCCAGCAGGCGCTGGCGCAGCAGCTCGAGCGGATGCAGGCACAGGGCCAAGGGTCGGGGGCCGCCGAGCTGGCGCAGGAGGCGAAGGACCTTGCGCGCCAGATGGATGCGGGCCGGCTCGATCGCCAGACCATCGCGCGGCAAGAACGCCTGTACCGCCGCCTGCTCGATGCCGGCCGCACCCTCACCGGCCAGGAGCCCGACGAGCACAAGGAGCGCGTGTCGCGGCCCGCGAGCGGTGACAGCGTGCACATCCCCGCGGTGCTGCGGCCCGGTGCCACCGGCGCCGGCCCCGCACTGCGCTACCCGACGTGGGAAGAGCTGTCGCGCCTCACCCCGGACGAGCGCCGCCTCGTGCTGGATTACTTCCGGCGGCTCAATGTTCCGGCGCCTAAGCCTTAGTCTCGCGCTCGCGGCGCTCGCCGCGGCGCCCGCGCTCGCCCAGGGGCTGGGACGCGGGTTCGATCTGGAGCGCACCGGGCGCTATGCCGAAGCCGCGCAGGCCTACGAGCAGATGCTGCGTGGCGACCCCGCCAACCTGCCGGCCCTGCTCGGGCTCGAGCGCGCGCTCGACCGCCTGTCGCGCGGCGCCGACGTGCTCGACCCCGCGCGCCGCGCGCTCGCCGTCGATTCGACCAATCCTGCCATCCTCGGCCTGCTGATCCGGACCTTCGTCGCCGTGGACCAGGCCGACTCCGCGGCCGCGCTGGTGGCGCGCTGGTCCGCGCGCGCCCCCGCCGACGAGTCGCCGTACCGCGAATGGATCGTGGCGCTGGAGGACCGCGGACGCTTCGACGACGCGCGCGCCGCCATCCTGACGGGCCGACGAGCCCTGGCGCGGCCCGCGGCGTTGGCGATCGAGGCGGCCGAGCTGGAACAGCGGCAGGACAACTGGGTGGGCGCCGCGCGCGAATGGGTCCGCGCGCTGGCGAACGAGCCCGCGCAGCAGCCCAACGCGACGGCGCAGCTCGAAGACACGCCGGCCGACCGACGCCCCAAGGTCGTGGACGCGCTCACCGGGGCCGACGCCTCCCGCGCCGCGCGCCGCACCGCCGCCGATCTCCTGCTGGGATGGGGCGAGCCCGAGCGGGCGTGGACCGTATTCCAAACGACCGTTGGCCCCGACGTGCCTGACGGTCAGTACGCCTTGCACCGTTTCGCCGATCGCGCGCAGTCGGTGGGCACACGCGCGGCGCGGCGGGTGCGCGCCTACGCGCTGGCGCGCTTCGCCGAAATCATCCCCGCGCGCCTCTCGCTGCAGGCGCGCATCGATGCGGCGCGCGCGCTGCTCGATGCGGGCGACGGCCCGGCCGCCCGGGCGATCCTCGCACCCGCCGCCGGCGAGTCGACGGCGGCGCCGGCCGCGCGCGCCGTCGCGCGCACGGTGCTGGTGCGGGCGCTTCTCGAGGCGGGCGAGCCCGATAGCGCGGCGGCAGAGCTGGCCCGCGTGGGCGACGACTTGCCGCTCGAGGAGCGGGAGCAGCTGCACCTCGGGCTGGCGCGGGCGCGCGTGGCGCGCGGGCAGCTCGCCGCGGCCGACTCCCTGCTCGCGGGCGATTCAAGCGTAGCGGCGCTGTCGCTGTCGGGTTGGTTGGCGCTCTACCGCGGCGGGGTGAAGACCGCGATGGGTCGCTTCCGCGCCGCCGGGCC
>Ga0209648_10004943_pt1 | contig 11355 bp, 14 predicted proteins | sample GraSoi2013_115cm_FD_185830 | JGI IMG/M metagenome (GOLD analysis project Ga0209648, IMG submission 185830) | Grasslands soil microbial communities from the Angelo Coastal Reserve, California, USA - Sample 9_17_2013_115cm (SPAdes) (version 2) | ecosystem: Environmental > Terrestrial > Soil >...
CGACAAACAGCTCCACCTTATCGTCGACAACTATGCCACCCACAAACACCCGGCGGTTCTGCGCGGGGCGGCGCGCCACAAGCGCTTTCATTTCCACTTCACGCCCACCAGCAGCAGTTGGCTCAACATGGTCGAACGATTCTTCCGCGACCTGACCGAGAATCAGCTCCGGCGCGGCGCATTTACCAGCGTCGAAGCTCTCCAAGTACGCATACTCGCTCATATCCAAGAACATAATCGCCAACCCAAACCCTTTATCTGGACCGCAAAGGCCAATGACATTCTCGAAAAAGTTAAACGCGCCAAGACTAACCTCAACAGCCTATCTGTGTGACGCAGTGCACTAGTTGGCCAATTTCAGACTAACGCGCGTTAACCGGAAACCAACCTATTGCTCAACGGGCGGTCGGCTTGTAATCGATGCGCCCGTTCACTTCGCCCGATTGCAAGTCGCGAATGCACAGCCCCGTCAGATCCTTCTCATCGCACTGATAAATTTGCTTCAAGGGAAGATCGGTCTCATCGACTTCATACTCCCCTGAGGCCATATCTTCCGCGTCATCCGTCGAGGAAGTGACCACCGGGCTTCCCTTTCCAACGCGCACGCGGAATTCCCCCGAGGCGGGCTCATAATTCGCATAGCTGAAACAATGCCCGATGCAGGCGCGCTCGACCGCATGGCCGATAAACACGATTCTTGAATCCGCCGGAGCCCGGATGGTCACGATCACCCTCGTGCCCGGGGACAGAGCCGCCACTAATTTTTCTGCGTTCGCCTCCATCTGGTTCACCCATCCCGTGTCCTGATACAGGAACACAAAGAAAACCACGGCGCAGACGCCGAAACCGGCGAGATGCCATTTGCGTGGCTTCAGGCCTCCAAGGACGCAAAGGCCGAAAATCGCCGAGATGGTAGTAAGTCTTGAACCGAGCAAACCAATCCAGCCGTTTTGAGGAGAAGGCCGCAGATTTTCGGGGAGCAGCGCCGTCGCGCAAAACGTCACCACGTACAATTCGAACGGCAATTGGAATCGCCGCCACCATTCGGTTTCTTTCCTTCGCAAATACAGATCGGTCCCTGCGCAAACAAGCCCGAAGAAAAACGCCGCACCCGCCAGCCAAAAGTACCGCGTTCCAAAGAGCCCCAGTTGATCCGCTCCGTTATAGAGATAGAACGGCCCGCGGTCCCAATCCGCCACCAGCAGCGAAGCGCAATGCGACGTGTACCAGTAGATCGCCGCGAAGCCGCTCGCCGCCGCCAGCGGCAGCGCCAACTTCCACCAACCCGGCAATTTCGCTCTGATCTTGGTGTAAGCGACGGTGCCAACCAGCCAGAGAAAGCCGATCGGGTGAGCAAGCATTGCCAGCAGGGCGAACGGCGCGGCAGCGATCCAATCGATTCGCCGCGCCCGCCAGAGAATCGCCAACCCGAAGCAAGCCAGCCCCAGCGACAAATAATAGTTAATGAAACCCATGCTGAACGAATAGCCATAGGCCAGCATGGCGATGCAGGGCACCGGAAACCACGGCGGCCGCTCCGTTACTGTAGCGACAAACGAGAAAACTCCCCAGAAGAAAATCAGCACGCAAACGGAAACAACAATTTTCTGCGCCGCGGTAAGCCCTACAAGATTCGCCACTCGCAGGAGCGCCACATCAAACAGGACGTTCTTCCATTGCCTGGCGATGTACAACCCCGGCGATTGTCCTTTTTCAATTAATTGCGCCAGCCACGCGTTGTACGCATGGCTCGCCAGGTCACCCGCCTCGATGCGGCGGTGCCACAAGCACGGGATAACGAGTACGACGGATAAAAACAGGACGCGCAGCTTGTACTGGCGCACAAACGAGACCAAATTCGCGAGGCTGGTTGAATTCTCCGCCATTCTCACCCAGATTTCTTGGTTTTAGCAGAACCAATTTGCCTTGGCGATTCTACTATCGAGGCGCTCTCTTCTGCCGATTGTTCAGTGATACTGTCCTCTTGGCGAATTGCCAAAGGGTTGTCCTGGCTGGTAAGCGGAGCTTCTTATGTGATTGTTTCCCCTGATGCCGGCGCCCGTTCGAAGCACCAGCGTTACCGTCGCGCCCGCGCAGTCCACAACCTACACGCTTTACGCCACGAACGCCTTCGGCCGGACTACCGCAACCGTTTCCATCACCGTCAACTAGGCACAGCAAACGCCTTGCGCTTTTTTGCCAACTCGCAGACTGAACCCGCAGATGGCTTGCGAAGCGAAATCCGCTTCGAATGATTCGATTCGAAACCTACTTGGAGGCTTGGTTCTCGCCGAGACGCTTCAGGCGATCGCGCAGGCGCCGCTGCAGCGGCGTGGGCGTGTTGGGATTGAATGCCACGAGATACCACAGCGGCTGGCTGCGATCCTTGCTAAGCCAGGTAAGCGTCGTCGCATCAGCGTTCGGATGCCGTGCCACATTCTCGCGAATCGCACCATAGGGATGCTTCGCCAGCTTGTTTAGCGTCTTCGCATTGGCTCGCGGGTGCTCGCTGATCAGCCGCAGCAGGTAAAAGTCCTCTTCTGGCGCTTGCTTGACAAGTTTCTCCAGCATTTCCGGCTTTGCATCGGAGCTTAAGACTAACCCGATCTTTTCATCCCAGGCTGTATTGATCTGATTCAAGTCGCGGGTACGCGCGTGAATCAGTTCTTCCAGAATACGCCGCTCCTGCTGCATGCGCGCGATCGGCAGCTCCGTGCCCTCCAGGGAATCGAGAACCCGGAGAAGGTGCTGCCTCTCTCCAAAAACGATCTGAGAGGTACGCGTGGCCGCGCCTTTTTCCCTCTCCTTGTGCTGGACCAGATCGGAACGTCGCATTGTTTGGTTGCTCCAGCCCAATCCCTTCCCAAGCTCTTTGAAGGACCGGGCGTTTACCGCCGCATTCGAATCACACGCCACACGAAGCGTTCGAATCGCTTCTTTGTGGCTTTAGCGGATTATGTTCCGCGTTCGCGATGGGGTAAAGTTTGGTGCGAGCCGCGTGTGCCCGATGTGCAACTCCGGTCCCGTGGGCGCAGCCGGGATCTACGATTTCGGGAGGTGGTTCGAATCGGCCGGAGCCCGAACGCCGGACCGCGTGCTGTGGCCGCGTTTAAAGCAGCTCAACGAGGGAACGAAATGATGTCGGCATTTCAGGAACACCAGGAAGAGCTGGAGCATTACGAACAAATGTTCGGACGGGAACGGGGGCGGCTGGCGGTGTCGCTGGACCGGCTTACGAATGCCCTGGTTCTTGTGGGGCAACACGGAGTGTATTGCACCAGCCAGCGGAATCCCGCGCTTCCGGCGATGGACTTGAGGATGATCAACCAGGAATTGGTTCACGCGAAAGAATTGGTGCAGTCGGTGATGGAAGAGATGCGCCTGGCCAGGGCGCAGAAGGAAAGTTGAAATTGGAAAAGTGAAATTGGAAACTAGAAGTCAGAGACAAAAACTCGAAACTAAAAACCAAAAACTCCAAAGTGAAAACTGACTACGGAGGACTTGCGTCGGCCGGCCCACGCCACTCCTATTCGGGTTGCAAAAAAGGATTCAACTGGCGCTCGTTCCCAATGGTGGTGACGGGGCCGTGGCCTGGGTACACCACGGTCTCATCCGGCAGGTGCATCAACTTGGTACGAAGCGAATCCAGGATCTGCTCCATGGAGCCGCCCCACAGGTCAGTGCGGCCAATGCTGCCGGCAAAAAGTGTATCTCCAGAAAAAAGCTGCGGCGTGTGAGTCGAGATTTTCTCCGGTTCATCGGGAGGCCGGTCTTCCGCCACTTCCTCCGGGGCGGCTATTTTTTTCAAAAGATCAGTGAGCGCGATTTTCTCACCAGCCTCGTCTAGAACGGTATGTACTGTCGGAACACCGGCGACCTTTCCGGCGTCATGCGGGAGATATAGCGAAACGCTTCCGGGCGTGTGACCGGGTGTGTGAATGACCTGGGCCTCAAACGATCCCCAGCGAAGAACGTCGCCTTCCTTCAGCAACTGATCGATATCGGTAAGCTCCGGCGGGTGGACGCCGAGGAACGACGCCTGCATCTCCATCGCCTGATAGAGCGGCAAGTCGTCGCGGTGCATCAGCACGGGTGCGCCAGTGTATTGATGAAGTTTGCTCAAGCCGCCGACGTGATCGATGTGCGCGTGCGTGCTGACGATGGCCTTTACGATGAGCTTATGACGGCCGAGAAGGTCCAGGATGCGATTTACTTCGTCGCCGGGGTCCACCACCAGCGCTTCGCGCGTCACCGGATCGCCGATGATCGAGCAATTGCACTGCAACATTCCTACGGGGATGGTGATATGGATCAATCCTTCAGTCGCGGCATTGAGGACAGGTCGGCCATTGCTCATGAAGGGGAGTATACCATCTGCGATGAAGGGATTCGCCGCAGGCGCTCCGTCTCCGCCTCGGACTACCTCCTCCCACTATGCCGCGCTCGATCTACACTCACTTCGAGGCGGCCCCGAGGCATGCTCAGTTCACCGGCCCTTCCAGCCACATTTATTCCTGTCGTTTCCTTCTTCTCTTCCTTCTTACTTTCAACTTTAAATCGAAGATCCCAACCTTGTCGGGACTGTCGACTGATAACCTCCTCCTTCCAGGCTGCCTTTGCTAAACTAAGTCCTGGAGGATGCGCTAACGCGTCCAAATGGCTACTCCCGCTACAGCTCTGAACACTCCGCTTGCGGCCGCGCACCTTGCCGCAGGCGCGAAGATGGGTGTTTGGTTCGGCTGCGCCCTGCCGGATTACTTTGGCGACGCCGCCGCCGAGTATCGCTCTGCGCGAGATACCGTGGCACTGATCGACAAGAACTACCGCGCCTACCTCTCCTTCACCGGACCCGACCGCGTGCGCTACCTGAACGCCATCCTGACCAACAACATCAAGGACCTCGGCGCAGGCCACGGCATCGTTTCCCTGCTCCTCAATCCGCAGGGCCACATTCTCGCCGAGATCGAGACGTACGCGTTTCCCGACCGGCTCCTGTGTGTCTCCTATTCCATGATTCGCGAGCGTCTCATCGAAGTTCTCGACAAATACATCATCATGGATGACGTGACCCTCACCGATGAGACACCACGCTACGGCACGCTTGCTCTGGAGGGTCCGAAGGCCGCCGCCCTTGTCAAAGAGGTTTCCCGCGCCGACCTCACCAAGCTTGAGGAGCTTTCCGCTCACGGGGGAAAGGTCGGTTCGATTCCCTGCTGGATCATCAAGCGCTCTCCGGGAGGAGTCCCCGGCGCGGAATTCTTTGCCGAGCGCGAAAAGCTGCCGGAGCTCTGGCAGATTCTTTCGGATGCGGCTCGCTGGCACGAAGGCGCGCCGATGGGCTACGCGGCGCTGAGCGCCACCCGTCTCGCTCAAGGCGTGCCGTGGTTCGGCTACGACTTCGGCGAAAAACAGATTCCCCACGAAGCCGGATTGCAGGACAGCCACATCAGCTACACCAAAGGCTGCTACATCGGCCAGGAGATCGTCGAGCGCGTGCGCTCCCGCGGCCAGGTAAACCGCCAGCGCGTCCGCCTCGCTTTTTCCGGCGATGTAGTCCCCGAACCGGAAGCTCCCCTCACCCTCGACGGCAAAGAAGTCGGCTACGTCACCCGAGCTGCAAGAACCTGGGACCCGCCCCGCATCCTCGGCATGGCCTACGTCCGCAAAGAAGCCACCGCGCTAGGAACCGTGCTGCAGTGCGGCACCGGAACGGCAACTCTCGCTTAGGATAAGAATATAAATCCAACGCGAGGGGAATCCTTCAGGAGGGTGGGCACAGAAAATCGTCGGCGGTTGGTAGAACTTCCGCCAGAACATATTGCCGAGCGGTGCTTGGAAGCCAGGCAGGTATTCAAAAAAACCGCATTCGCACGCGATCCGGAAGCGCTTGCAAGTCCACCAACGTCAGGAAATCGATAGTTTTGAATTCCCGGTCTATTGCTGGAGGTCCGCAGATGCGCGCCGAGATATCCAGATACGCGCGGAACAGCCGCGGCGGCCCCGGAAGCGCCTCGGAGGCGCCGCTGGACTTGCACTTGCGCGACTCTACCGGATTGGTTCTCAGCAAGGGCGCCACAAGATATTTTCCCTTCAACATCCCTAGAGGGCCATGCCCTCGTCCTCATTCTGCGACGAAAGGGAGCTGCATCCGATCAAATAGCGCGCCCTGCAACTCAACGCGTATCTTGCAATTCCCTTCCATAGCATATGCAGGGCATGGGTGTTGCGGTACTCCCGATGTACACAGGCCCTTCCAAGCTCCAGAACCTCGCCGCGGATTTCTTCGAACGGGCCGAAATCAAAAAATTCCTCGCCGTAGTAACCGAGGTTTCCTCTGGCGCGGTACCCGCTCTGCATACGGTACGTTCCTGCCAGCTTCCCGGTGGCAGAGTCACGCACCATCAAGTGGTCGCAGATAAAATCGAAGCGGTCGCGGTCGAGCCCTGTACGGGCAGAGCTGTCGAGCCCCTCTCCAAGCTCGCAATTAAAAACCAGATAGCGCAGCCGCTGGCATTCGATGACATCTTCCAACGTCTGTGCCGTCCCCACCCGGAAGAGGTCGGTGGCGGCAAGTGGATCCCCACAGTCGTGCACCAGGACAGTCGTGTTTGCCATGAATCAAGTTTCAAGCAAAGTAGATTACTGGAGTGTTTCAGGGATGTGATTTGGATGCTTCCGAGGGTTACTGATGGGACACAGCGGGCCGGGTCTTGGGTGCCCCAGGAGGCGCTTTAGTACTCGGGGCTTTTGATTCTCTTCTACGTGTTGCGCACGCCAACCAGCGGGTGACCGGCTACGTTTGAATGGGTTGCCCGAACGTGATCCAGAATCCGTTGAAGTCACGAATAATGAACTCACGCATGCCGTAGAAAGTATCATGTGGATCTTCCACGACTTGAACGCGGTCCTTGAGGCGTCGGTACAAGTCATCCACGCTGACGGTCAGGATGTACAAATCGACCTCGCGGCGGCGCTCCGTGCTCGGTTTCCCGCCTGACTGGAACATGACTTCGCTGTTTCCGAAGGTCAGCTTCGCCCAGTTGATTTCCCCATCCTCTTCGTTTTGCCGGTCCAACTTGAACCCGATCGAAGTGTACGAATCCACTGTGGCGCGAACATCCGGCACATGAATCATGGGAACGACTGTCTGTGACATGGTTCACCCGCTGACGTTTAGTGACGAGTGCAAAATCGCGCTGCTCAGTCTACCACGCCACTTGTCGCCCCGACCGCGCTCAGGCGGGCGGCCGCGGGCGGCCTTGACGATAACCGTCAAACAAATTTGGGTGCCCGCACGTCGGGTTTAAGTGTGGGGCTCTTGACTTTGCCTTTTTCTCTCCCAGTGCATCGCACTGGGGAGCCGGGCCGCCCGGGCGCATCAAGTTTTGGGTTTGCCCTCGACGCACCTGGATCGACCACTTCAGCCCCTACTCACAGCGCATCGCTGGGGTCGCGTTGGCCATTATGCGCACGTTAGCCATGTATGCCGCAGAACTGGTAAACGGGAATGGGCTTCGAGTGCAGGTGATAGGTTGCAGGCGAACAAAATTGAAACTCAACGTTGGCGCTAGCTTGGAGCCCTTCGGTTCATTCATGGCGGTATTCACGGTAACAACAAGATCGTTCACTGCCTTATTGTAGGCGTTGACGTTTTCGACCAGCTTGTTATAGCGCTCTACGACTGTGCCGCGCGCCGATTCACTTTCCAACAGAGCTTTTATCATCACATTCTGACCCTCCAAAGCAACATCCGCCAACAGCCCCTCCGCCTGCGAAACAGTCATGGCGTCTTGTAACCGGCGAAGTGTGTAAATTCCCGAATATCTTTCCTCTTTCTCACCTAATTCGATGCTGCACTGGGTATCGGCCGTGCTCATTTGCCCGCGTCCTCCCTCCACTAGGTACCAACGAATGAACACGGCCGATACCCAGTGCAGCATCGAATTAGGTTGATATTTGTCTTTCCCGCCCATGAAATAATCCACGCCCTCTACCTGTCTGCCATCCTTGTACTTTTTCATGCCCTCGTCATAGTCGCTTTGGCTGATTTCTTCAGTTTTGTAAACCGCATCCAATCGAGCCGCCATCCGGTTAAATGCGATGCACGGCAGCGGCTCGTCAGGAACAAACGTCCTTTGCACAATAGTAGGCTGTCTCCTCTGTTGGGCCAACATTGGGCCGCACGTAAGTAAGATTGCTACGGAGATTAGAATCGCTCTCATGCTCCGCCTCCTTCAGCCCTATTATGGAATTGCCGCTTTGGTTCGCCCGTTGATCAAACGGTCTCACAAGCGGAGAGGGTGGCCCGAAGGCAAAACGTTAACACGAATTCGGGTGGCCCAACCCTCGGTTTTTGAGGGTGGGAATTTTCTTCTTGAGACTGGTGGTGAGTACCGTACGCCCACGGTCTTCCGAGTGTAGTTTTTTGCATCTAATCAGGCGGAGAGTGGGAGGCGTGCGCGGGAGATCAAGAAATTATTTCGCCGGGCCTGCGGCCTTGGGCGCCGAGATGCGTTGTTTTGTCGTCCACAGCAAAGAGCAGATAGTTCCTGAAACTGTGGCGCCGATGACTGCGTCGGCCTCTCCAATCGTAATGAACTTCCGCATTCTGAGGCAGCCACATATCCAGGTTGCGGGCTTGGAAATGCACTGGACCAATGCTCGGGACAGTGTGGCCGTTCTCCACACGGGAAACGTAACAACGCTTCAGGCCGGTGCGCTGCTCGATATCACCTTGCGAAAGGTCTTTCTGCTCCCGGATGGCGCATAAGCGATCTGAAATGACCATCATGTTTGTATTTATACTACGGTATGAATCGGTTGATAAATCATTTTGAATCCCTGCGGGCAGACCTAGCTGCTAGATCAAGAAGGGGGAATCACTCGAATTCGCGGCGAGGGGCGGACTGCTCGAGGCCGACGTGGCCGGCGGCGATGTCGGCCTTGAAGTAGTTTTCGCCCTTGATGGGGGAGCCAGCGAGGCGGCGGAGCATGGCGATTTGGCCGATGTGATTGAGGGCGTCAGCAACCGGAGCCTGAAAGAGGCCTTCCGCCGATCCGTGAAGCGGTTCGTCTGAGGCCAGAAGGTCGTCGAACTTTTTCATTGCCGTAAAGAAGCGTTCGACTTCGGCGTTCCATGGCAAGGGGGTGGAGTCATGCCAGGTCTGCTGGCCTTGCGCGATAGAGAGCCCCCAGTCAAACAAATCGCCCATGTGCGCGAGGATTTGCGCGGGCGTGCGCGTCTTGTCTCCGATGTGGAAGCTGGCGAAGTGATCCGGAGCGCCCCGCAGAGCTTTGCCGGCACGGTAGGCGACGGCGGCGACGGTGTGGCGAAGAAGTTGCCGCGCGGAATCGGGTGTTGGGGGCATCGATGCTTCCCTCCTCTCTCAAGAGTTGCCACAAAGAGTTTAAACGCAGAGACACCGAGTACGTAGAAAAAAAAAGCGAAGACAAAGTCCTCATCCCTGAGGAGGTGAGTCACGCGGCTATTGCTTGCTGTAGACGCGGACGTAGTCGACGAGCATTTGCTGCGGGAAAACGGTGGTGCTGTCGGGCGAGCCGGGCCAATCTCCGCCCACGGCAACGTTGAGGATGATGAAGAACGGGTGATCGAAAACCCAAGTGCCGCCGGCGGGCCATTGCGCCGAGTTAAATGTAGCGTAAAGAGCGGTATCGACATACAAGCGGATTGTGTTGGGCTCCCATTCGACCGCGTAGAGATGAAAGTCATCGGCGAAATTCTGGCCGGCGGGCAGGCTGAAGGGCGCGATGGTGCTCGGGCCATGCAGCGATCCGTGAACGGTGCCTGGCTCCTTGCCGATATTTTCCATGATGTCGACTTCGCCGCACTTCGGCCAGCCATTTGAAGTGATATCGTTGCCGAGCATCCAGAAGGCGGGCCACATTCCCTGCCCCGCGGGTGTTTTGATGCGTGCTTCGAAGCGGCCATAGGCCTGACTGAAAAGCCCCTGGGTTTTCAAACGCGCGGAGGTGTAATTCCGCGTCACGCCGTCGGAGCCCGTGTAGGTTTCTTTCTGCGCGGTGATGACGAGATTGCCGCCCTTGATTTGGGCGTTCTGCGTCCGATTGGTGTAGTACTCGAGTTCGTTGTTGCCCCAGCCGTTGCCGCCGACGTCGTACGTCCATTTCGATGAATCCGGCGACGCGCCGTCGGCCCCCCTGAATTCATCGCTCCATACAAGTTTGTAACTCGCCGGAGGAGGAGGCTGAAGCGTCGCGCCTCCGCCGCAACTAAACGAAAGCAGCGCCGCGGCAAGAAAAATCGAAACCAGCGCGGCAGGATGCACGGGAAATCGCGTTTTCGCCGAGAATAATTTCGCTCGCATGCCGGGATTGGTGAAATCTCTGCGCCGCGATCAGGAGAGATTCATGACGCGCCTGAAGGAACCCATCTCATTGTCGATCTTTTTCTGGAGCTGAAGAATGGCGTAGAGAACGGCCTCGGGGCGCGGCGGGCAGCCGGGAACGTAAACGTCAACCGGTATCACCTGATTGCAGCCCTGTACGATGGCGTAATTGTTGAAGACGCCGCCGGAAGTGGCGCAGGCGCCCATGGAGATGACCCACTTGGGCTCGGGCATTTGATCGTAAAGCTGGCGGATAACGGGAGCCATTTTTTGCGAGAGACGGCCGGCGACGATCATCAGATCGGCCTGCCGGGGCGATGGGCGGAAAACTTCGGCGCCGAAGCGCGCGAGGTCAAAACGCGCAGCCGCCATGGACATCATTTCGATGGCGCAGCAGGCCAAGCCAAAGCCGAGCGGCCAAATGGAACTCTTGCGCGCCCAGTTCACGGCCTTGTCGAGGGTTGTGAAGATGATGCCTTCGTCTTGTAGGAGATTCCCGAAATCGTCGGGCTTACTCAGTGTGACGTGTTTGCCGAGAGATACGCTCATTAGATCTCCGTCACAAGTATTTTCTCACAGGGAGAGGTTGGAGACAAATTGTCGGCCGGCCTCAAGATGCGACCTTTCTTACGTTAGAGTTTCAGGTTGGGGACGGTTGCCTTGACGAGGCCGTGGTGCAACTGTTTGTGCGGCGGCGAAGCTCCGTGTTTTCCGCGCGCGCCAAACCAAGAGAACGCACGCAGCAAGAAGGACAGAAGTCACTCCGCCCAAGACTAGCGATTGCGAAGGTGGCTGTGTCTGCTTCAAGCGTGCATCGATGTTGGCTAGAGAAGGCAAAGCGCCGCGACCCGGAGCCGCTACGACTCGATTAGGAACCGCCGGAGACTGTGACCGCGCCTGGGGTTCGGCTTGATCTCCGAGCGGCGGAAGCGCTCCGCTTCCGGAGACTTCAAACCCTGGCCCTTCCCCTGCCTGTAATCGATTTACT
>Ga0209648_10004945_pt1 | contig 11354 bp, 10 predicted proteins | sample GraSoi2013_115cm_FD_185830 | JGI IMG/M metagenome (GOLD analysis project Ga0209648, IMG submission 185830) | Grasslands soil microbial communities from the Angelo Coastal Reserve, California, USA - Sample 9_17_2013_115cm (SPAdes) (version 2) | ecosystem: Environmental > Terrestrial > Soil >...
CGCGCCCTGGAAGGGTTCAACGTAACTGGGATGATTGTGCGATTCGATTTTGAAGGCGGCGACGAGGCCGTCGCCGATGTCAACGACGCCAGCGTTTTCTCCCGGGCCCTGCACGACGAGCTTGCCGCGCGTCGGCAGGCGCTTCAGATGGACTTTGCTCGATTTGTAGGAGCAGTGCTCGCTCCACATCACGCTGAAAATGCCCAGTTCGGTGATGTTCGGCTCGCGGCCGAGAATTTTCTGGACGCGAGTATACTCTTCGGCGGTGAGGCCGTGTTCGGCGGCAATTTCCGCCGTGACTTTAATTTCGGTCGTCGCAGTTGCCATTTGCCCTGCTTTGAAGCTGTAGGGGCGCAGCATGCTGCGCCCCTACAAAGAAGACTGCCGGCCATGGCGCGATCAAGCCGTTGCCTTGGCCGCCCCCACAAGCGCCTCGACCATGGAATGGAAAATGACCAAGCCGTCGGCGGAGCCGAGGGCGGACTCCACGGCGCGTTCGGGATGGGGCATGAGGCCGGCGACGTTGCGCTGGCGGTTGCAGACTCCGGCGATATTGCGAACTGCGCCGTTGGGATTACCGCCACTGTCGTCGGCACCGTCGCGAGTGGTGTAACGGAAAATGACCTGGCGATTCTTTTCCAGATCAGCGAGTGTGGCTTCGTCGCAATGATAATTGCCGTCGGAGTGCGCGATGGGGATCTTGAGGATCTGGCCCTGCTGCGCGGCGTTGGTGAACGGCGTGTCCGTTTGCTCGACGCGAATGTGCACGTGGCGGCAGATGAAGCGCAGGCCGCTATTGCGCATCATCGCGCCGGGGAGCAGGCCTGCTTCGCACAGAATTTGGAAGCCGTTGCAGATACCCAGGACCATGCCGCCGCCCTTCGCGAATTTTTCGACGGACTTCATCACCGGGGAAAACCGCGCGATGGCGCCGGTGCGCAGATAGTCGCCGAAGGCGAAACCGCCGGGCAGGATGATAGCATCGCAATTCGCGAGATCTTCGGATTGATGCCAGATGAATTCGACGGGCTTCTCGAGGACGTTGCCGATGGCGTAAAACGCGTCGTGGTCGCAATTGGACCCGGGGAAAACGACGACTCCAAATTTCATGCGGTTGCAGCTCCCTGTAGCTTTACGGGAACTCCTATTTTAGCATACATGCCGGAGTTCGAGCTGGAGAGCGTAGACAAGAAAAAGATAACGCAGAGACACAGAGAGCGCGGAGAAATCGCGGAGGAGAAAAACGCTACTTTCGTTTCTTGGTTGCTTTGCGCTGCTTCGATCTTTTCGACGTCCTCATTGGTTTTTCGGCAGCGGCCAATTCACGGCGTTTCCTGGCGGCCCAGCCCGGTTTGTTCACCTGGCGGCCGCGGGCAATTCCCAATCCATCCGAAGGTACGTTCGCAGTGATCGTCGAGCCGGCGGCGATGTACGCGCCGTTCCCGATACGCACGGGGGCGACCAGAGCCGTATCGCTGCCGACGAAAACTTTGTTCCCGATCGACGTCGGATACTTGTGAAAGCCGTCGTAGTTGCAGGTAATCGTGCCTGCGCCGATGTTGCTCTTTGTTCCGATCTTCGCGTCGCCCAGGTACGAGAGGTGCATGGCTTTGGTGCCTTCGCCAATCGTGCTTTTCTTGAGTTCGACGAAATTACCGATGCGCGCGCCAGTTTTCACGTGATTGTCCGATCGCAATCGCGCGAACGGGCCGATGATAACGCGGTCGTCGAGGCGGCTCTCCGCTACCACGCAATACGCTTCCACGGTCACGTCATCGCCGAGAATAGCATCAGTCAGTACGCTGCCCGTTCGAATGGTGCAGCGCGCACCGATTTTCGTCTTGCCCAGCAACTGTACCCCGGGTTCGATGATGGTGTCTTCGCCCGCGGTCACCTCAGGATCGATCAGCACGGTCTCCGGCAACTGGATGGTGACGCCGTCATCCATGAGGGCCTGGCGTTTCCGCTCCCGGAAGATGCGGTCAACTTCGGCCAGATCCGCGCGCGTATTGCAACCGAGCACTTCGCGCGAATCGGCGGCCACCTGCGCCAGCACGGTCTCGCCCTTGGCGTTCAGCGCGGCGATGGTGTCGGTCAGGTACAACTCGCGGTGCTTGTTGTTCGGCTTCACCCGTGCCAGCGCGGGCCAGAGTTTTTCCAGCGTAAAGCAATAAATCGCCGAATTGATTTCGTTGATCTCGCGCTGCTCATCGGTGAGCTGCGATTCTTCGATGATGGCAGAGACTGCCGTTTCCGACTTGCGCACGACGCGGCCGTAACCTGAGGGATCGGCAAGCACGGCTGAAAGAATCGTTGCGGCAGCGTTACCGCTGCGATGGGCGGCGACGAGCGCCTTCAAAGTTTCCGGGCGCACGAGTGGGGCGTCGCCCGGAAGCACAACAGCAAATTTCGCTCGTCCTAAGGCCCGCTTCGCGACTTGCAGGGCGTGGCCGGTGCCGTTTTGCGGCTGCTGCAGCACCGTAAGTGCCCCGAGCGGTTCGACGGCCGCCGCGACCTGTTCTGGCTGGTGGCCCACTACAACTACTGTCTGGCGCGCCTTCAACGGCTCGCAGGAGCGCGCAATTTGTTCGACCAGCGTGCGTCCACCGGCGCGGTGCAGCACCTTCGCCAGACTGGACTTCAGCCGAGTTCCTTTGCCGGCCGCAAGAATCACAATGGCTAGATCATTATTGGACATGGATTTGAGCCCATTCTGAGGGAGCAGCGGCAATTTCGCAACGAAGGGTTGCTTGCGACGCCGCGAATCGCTAATCGGATGCAGGGGCGGGCGAAAGGGCGGTCAAGTAGACTTCACTTTCCGGGCGGACGGCACCGCCGGTCGTGATGGTCCACAGCGAGGGATCGGCCAAGAGGCGGCTGACGAGCTGGGTATGCAGGGCGTGGCCGGCTTTGTGGGCTTCGACGCAGGCGAGAAGCGGCAAGCCCGCCAGCGCGAGATCGCCAATCAGATCCAGTGCTTTGTGCCGTCCAAACTCGTCGGGGAAGCGCAGCGGACCGTTCAAGACGCCATCCGCGGTGAGAACGATGGCGTTCTCGAGCGAGCCGCCGCGAATGAGGCCCATGGCCTTGAGCGGCTCGATGTCGCGCTGGAAACAGAAAGTTCGTGCTCGCGCCAGAAGATGGCGAAAAGTATCTAGCCCCACCAACATCTCCACTTCCTGCTGGCCCACCAAGGGATGCGGAAAATCCACGTAGCAGCGCACACGAAACTCATCGGCAGGATAGATGCCGATCCGGCGGTCTCCTTCGCTGACCTCCAGGGGCTTCAGTATCTTCAGATAGCGCCGCCTCCGGCGTAGTTTGCGAATGCCGGACCGCTCCAGCATTTGCATGAAGGGCTCTGCCGAGCCGTCGAGAATGGGCACTTCGATGGAGTCGATGTCGATATAAATGTTGTCGATGCCGCACGAGTAAATGGCGGCAAGCAAATGCTCGGTGGTAGAGAGCAAGACGCCTTGTTTCATGAGGCTGGTGGCATAACTAACGCGAGCGACGTTGAGCCCCTGGGCTTCGATATGGAAATTGTCCAGGTCAACGCGGCGAAAAACGATGCCTGTTTCGGCTGGGGCGGGTGCCAGACGCACGTGACCGTACACTCCGGTATGGAGGCCCACACCCTCGGCAAAGGACTCTCTGGCAATGGTAGTTTGGAACATTTCCCCAACATGATTCTAGCATGTTGTTCGCCAACGATTCATGACTTTATGCTTTATTATCAATAGCTTATAAGCACTAGTTCGGTCCAGGTGCAGATGGGTGTGGTATTCGCGCAACATTTGGCGATTCTGACGTGTCTTCTCTCCGAAAATTGCCGCCGAAAGCCTCCCCCTCTTCTCTTTAGCTTCCTTTTCGATTCGCACCCCGTCCCAACCATTGGCGGTGGTATAATGGAAGCTTGCAGTTTGTTTTGGAAGGGTGGGGCATGAGTCGAACGACTCGCATCGGAATTATTTGCGTATCGGTAGCCATCTTTTGCTTTGCAGGCCTAGGTCACGTCCTGCGCGCCACGCAGGACGACAAGGCCTATAAGTCGCTCACGGTATACGGCGAAGTGCTGCAGAAAGTGCAGCAGGACTACGTCGACGACCCCAACATGCGGATGGTGACCGCCGGTTCTCTGCATGGAATGCTGGAATCCCTCGATGCTCAATCCAGCTACCTCACGCCCCGCGAATACGACGAGTACAAGAAAAAGCTCGCTAGCGCGGGTACCGCGGAGACCGGTCTGACGCTCAGCAAACGCTACGGATACATCATTGTTCTGTCCGTGCTGCCGGATAGCCCGGGCACGAAGGCGGGAATCCGCAGCGGCGACATTTTCGAGTCCATCAGCGGATTCACGACGCGCGACATGTCTGTAGGCCAGGCCATGAATCTTCTCAATGGCCAGGCCGGTACTGGCATCAAGGTTGCGGTGATCCGCCGCGGCAAGGCCACGCCGGAAGAAGTCGATCTGGTGCGCGAGAAGCTGGCTGCGCCGAAGATCATCGTCCAGAAAGTGGATCCCGACATTCTGGCTCTGCGCATTCCGTCGCTCGACGCTGGCCGCGCGGATGAAATTCGTAATCGTCTCCTCGACGCCGAAAAACAGGGCATCCGCAAGGTCATACTGGATGTGCGGGAATGCGGCCGCGGTCAGGTCTCCGAGGCGATTTCGACCGTTCGTCTGTTCATTCCTTCCGGCACGCTGACTACGCTGCGCGGCCAGACGGTCTCCACACAAGTTATTTCGGCTGAGCCCAAGCAGGTTATTTGGAAGAACCCCGTTTCCGTCTTGATTGACGCCACCACCTCGGGAGCCGCCGAAGTTCTGGCTTCCGCCATCGGCGCAAACCATCGCGGAGATGTGGTTGGGGAGCGCACGTTCGGCCTCGCCTCCGAGCAGAAGCTGATTACACTGGACGACGGCGCGGCGCTGATCCTCACGGTTGCGAACTACTACAATCCCGGCGGCAAATCGATTTTGGAAGACGGCGTCACGCCAACGGAAGTGGTGCGCGCTGTCCCCGAAGAGGACTTGGATACCACCGAGGAAGAGGCGGCGCCGGCTCCGCAAACTCAGAAGGAACCCGGGCTCGGACCGCGCCCGCTTTCTCCGGAGGACCCCATCTTTCACCGAGCGCTCGACCTGCTGAGGGCCCCCGCGAAAAAGGCTGCTTAGTTTTCCGTGGTCCGGCAGCCTGACTCGGTTCCATCAAGCCTGCGTGGTTTTCTAGGCAAGGTAAGAGGCTCAGCAAATTTCGCACTGCTGGGAATTTGCTTCCTGCTCGCGGTTCTTTTCAGCGGTTGCAAGAAGAACGAAGAGAACCGACTCACGCCCGCGCAGGTTCACCAAATCACGCGCGACCTGGCGGCTGCGGCCTCTTCTGCGGTACCTGCTGGCACCGCCATCAAACTCCGGCAAGGCGCTTCCAGCCAGCAACCCGGTAATCCGGATTACCTGCGCATCGTGTTGAAGAGTGATTCGTCGGCAGCCACTAACCGTGCCGCAGTCGCAAAACTCATTCAAAGTCTAGATTCCGTAGCGACCCGAAATCATCTGACGCAAGATCCACCCACTCAATCGGGGGATCTGCTTCACTTCGAGCTTCGTCACGCAGGCGTGCTGGCGATAGAAATCGAAATTATTACGCGCGCGACATCCGCATCCGGTGAAGGAGCGAAGAATTCCAGCGGGAAACCTGCGACCGCGCGGCTCGCCATCATTATCGACGATCTCGGCAGCGACCGAGCTGCGGCCGCAGCCGTCTTCGCTCTGGGTTATCCCCTCACCATTTCCGTTTTGCCCCATCACGAGCAATCCGCGGACATCGCCAAGGAGGCGCATCGCCGGGGATTCCAGGTCATGCTTCATCTGCCGATGCAATCGCTCGCCAACGAAACGCCGGAAGCCCAGGAGCTGCACCCTGGCATGGCGGCGCCCGAAGTCGCCGCGCTCGTCGATCAATTTCTTCAAAATGTTCCGTACGCCGCCGGCGTCAACAATCATCAGGGATCGCAAGCGACTGCCGACACCTCGCTGATGGACGAGCTGATGCCCGTTCTGCGCGACCGTCACCTTTTCTACATCGACAGCCGCACAGCTGCCGCGACAGTGGCTTACGATACGGCGCAAGACTTTGGTGTTCGCTCCGCCTTCCGCAATGTCCCCTTCCTCGACGACGTCGCCGAAGTGGCCGCGGTCCGCAAACAGCTCGAATTGGCGCTGCGCGGCGCCCGCGAAAAGGGCGAGGCCGTGGCCATTGGCCATCCTCACCCCGCGACGCTCCAGGCTCTGCGCGAAGTTCTGCCTCAAGCACAAGAGCAAGGCGTCCTCCTGGTGCACGCCTCTGAACTCGTCCATTAAGTAGATTGGTTCGTTAGTTCTGCGCGGACTCAGTTTTCTTTGCTGGGAAAAGAAAATGAATAGCGATGGCAAGGATTCCCATGGTTAGAAAGCTGAGGACGCTTCCTTCCGGCCCCACCGTTCCGCCGGTCAGCCAAGCCCTGCCCTGCACCAAAGATGCGTTCGACAGGTGCCCCTGGAAGACGATGCCGCTGTTCGGCACGGAGAAAAGGAATGTCTCGCCGAAATCAAAACTGGCGTGCCATCCCACAACCAGCCAGAGATTGCCGGTGCGCCGCAAGGCAAACGCGAAAATCAGCCCGATCGCGACAACGCCCGCTGCGCCCACCGGGCCTTCGCCCGGATTTTTCAAGTGTACGTAGCCAAACAATCCAGAAAGCACGACCGCTGCCGGCCAGAAACCAATGCCATCCCCTAGCGTGTACTGTATGTATCCCCGGAACAAAAATTCCTCGAACAAGCCAACGAAGACGAAGAAAACCGCCCAGAACAATCCCCACTGCAATAATTCTCGGCCGTGTACCGCCAGGTCTCCAAAGGAATACCCGCCGAAGGCTGCAATCAAACCCATTAATGCTGATACTTCGACCAGGCCAACGACGCAGCCTTGCCAGAACAATTTTCCGAAGGCTCCTCGCATCGGCAACCCATAAACACCGGCGGGTCGGCGTTCGATCTGCGCCATAATGACCGCCGCCGCGAAAATCACGCAGAAACTGAACGCTTCCTGCATGAAGAAATAGCCGGGAGAGAACACACCATGTGAGGGGCGAACGAACTGCCGCAGGACAAGTTCTCCGCCGAATCCAAGCCCTGCCACAAAAGCTGCATAAATCAGGAGGCGCCAGCCCGCGCGCAATTCTCCCTCACGCAAGAAAATCTTGGCGGGAAAACCATCGGAAGTCGGAGGCGTCAGGGGTGGTTCTATGGAAGAATCTGGCAAAGGTTCAATGTCCAACAATCACCTCAATCCATCACCAGTTCTGCTGTCTGACGTGCTAGTTGGTTTGACGTAAGCAAGTTTGACCAATAACCGGGACAGATTTTACCGAGAGAAAAAATCTCCTTACGGAATATCTCTTACCCGCGGCCGAAATTGATAGTACCTGAAAAAGCTGGATTCCCGGAATAGTACGGTTATCGTGGCAAGCCTAAAAATCGGACCAAATTCTTCTAAATTTATGGCGCGATACGGATCTCGGCCGCGCCCAGAATCCGCAGGCTCTTTTTTTCTTGCACGAACACCACTGCTCTAAGGTTTTCTCGCTTCCATATTTTCTGCAACGGAACATTCGTTTCCCCAGTAAAGGAAGTTTCGCCGTCGCCGTTTGCTTTGCCGATCCGGCGCATGCTGCGCACCACGGCCGCGTGATGCAGGTCCTCGCCGGCGTTCTCCCCGCGCGAGACGGCAGAGTGCAGTCCCGTCTCTGTGATGGCCAGCCACACTTCGGCGGCATCGCCCGGTGTTGTGCCGGCCAGTTTTCCGACATTCGCGCTGACTTTCACGAGGTCCGCACCGTTCGCGCCGTCGTACCTCAATGTGACGGGAGTCTTGACTCTGCCCGCCGCTTCCTGGATCGCACGACGCGCTTTCCACGAGCTGCTGCCTACAAATTCGGCCTGACCGTCCACCACCATTTGCGGCGTATACGCGTTGACGTTTCCAAGCACTCCCGCATAGTCGTACTGTCGCAGCGTCCAGTTTGCCGAAGAAAACGGATCTGCCCAGCCGAGATGATTCCAATAGTCGACGTGCTCCTCAAGAGCTATGACCTCGGCGTTTTTCAAGCCTTGTTGTTCGGCAAGCTGTGACAGCAATTCGTCCGCCGGAGGGCAACTCGAGCACCCTTCCGAGGTAAAGAGTTCGATCACCACGGGCGTGCGGACACCAGTCTGTGTGGAGGGGGCCCCGCCGTTCGGCCAGCTCCAGGCAACCGCCGCCAAAACGGCTAGACCGGCGATGGCGAATCCCGCATGTAGTAGTTTCATAGAAGCAGCTTTTCTCCTTTGCAATGGGAGTTCAGGAGCTCGCAAAAGTTTCCAAGAGTTTCGACCCGAATCAGCTTCACTTTACATAACCGCTATGATAGTTTTTACTGGTTATCGTTGCAAGTGGGGCTGTGTCTTCTATTTCTTGGGGGAAACCCTCTTGATGCCGCTGACTGCCTCAAGCATGCCATTGCTTGGAGGGAGACTCTGCGTCGATTTTGTCAACGCGACTCCACCAAACTCGGAGCTGTCCTGGAAACATCTTATCGACTTTCTGGAGTCGACGAACATCGTCTCCGCCGAGCGCGGCACTCAACTCCTGAGCCTGCCGCAATCGGACCCACAAGCTGCGGAAGCATTGCTCTTGAAGGTCCGTCGGCTCGGCTCTGCCCTGCGCAGGCTGTTCACAGCCATGCTCCGCAAGCAAAGGATCTCCGGAGAATGGATCGAGCCCGTCAACGACATACTGCGTATCACCGAAGGGCACGATGAACTTGCCAGTCAGGAAGGTATTTGGAAAATCGAATTCGTCGCACGCGAGGGAGGCCTTGACTGGTTGCTCGCCGCGGTGGCTCGATCCGGTGCGGAAATTGTCGCTGAGGGCGCCCGCGCGCGCCTTCGGCTATGCGCCAATCCTCATTGTGGTCTCTTTTTCTACGACAATTCGCGCACCGGCCGCCGCCGCTGGTGTTCGATGGCTGTTTGCGGCAACCGCAGCAAAGTAGCTGCGTTTGCCCGCAAGCACGGATTGGCGCGCAACACGCCATAGGAAGAAGGGATTCGCTTCTTCCACGGCTACTTCACGTACTTCGGCGCTTCCCCTTTGGACCATGGATCGTAGCTATGCGCGAATACCAGGCGCTCCGCCAGCGGCGGATGCGAATAGAGCCAGAAGGTGATAAACGGCGGCGGATTGGGATCTGACAGATCCAGCTCACCGAGAACCTGAAACGCGTGCGCGGCAACCTCCTCCGAATCCGGAACCAACCCGTGGATCACTTCCAATCCGTAAACATCCGCCGCATGTTCCTCCATTCGACTATATCCGCTGATGACCGGCGAAGAGACGAATAGCAGCCCCTTGAGGAGCAAGAGCAACACGGCGAGCGAAGCCCAATCTTCTTGGCCGTACAGCTTCCAGTCCCTGCCCCAGCGATCCAGCGCCCCGTGCAAGCCCCGAAAGAGAAGATAGAGCGCCAGCAGCAGCCCGGCTGCTCCCAGTAAAAAACCCTGACGGACGTGTCCCAGGACATAGTGTCCGAGTTCGTGTCCGACGATGAAAAGGCATTCTTCGTTGGAAGTCTTTTGAATCGTGGTATCCCAGATCACCACGCGCTTCGAAGCTCCCAGGCCGGTCACATAGGCGTCGATGGCGTTCGTTTTCCGGCTCGCTGCCATCAGGAACATGCGGTCCGGGGGAATGGGAACTCCCGCATGTTTCGTGAGTTTTTCGATGGAAGCAACCAGATCCGGATAGTCCTTGCCGAGTGGCTCGAACTTATTGAACAGCGGATCGATCAGCAGCGGGGAGATCACGATCAGTCCAAGGAGAATCAAGACGGCCGGAAACCAAAAGTACAACCACCAGCGCCGCGGGCTGCGGCGCATCACGGCGAACAAGATCAGCACTACAACGATTCCAAACGCCGTGTTCAGAAACTGTCCCTTAGTCCAATCCCACAGCCATGAGCCCCAACCTTGAACGGATTGCTCATAATGCAAGGAAAGCGCATGCCAATAAAGGCGTAGCGGCAGATTCAGAACGCCCAGGGTCAAGAAAAGCAGCGGGACGAAAACCAATCCTTGAATCCATTTCTTGTCGCTGGCATTTTCGGCGATGTTGCGAAACTTTGCCGCCCAGCCCAGCCGAAGGATCAGAAAAAGAAAAAGTCCGCCTAGAAAATAGGAAACGAAGTACAGCGTGTAGCCGGCCCTCGAGTATGCTACCGCCTTCACCTGGCGCTCATGCGAAAGCGTGTATTGTTCTGTTCTTCTCTGTTCGGCAGTCTTCGATTCCGTAGGTGAACTCTGCGAGGAGCCGCCTGGCGGCGGCAACGTTTGTGCCACCGCCGGTTCTGCGTGCGCGGATGGCGCGGGGCCAGCGGAACAGCGCGACGCCATCGCACAACTAAGACTCGCACCAAGAATCAGCGCGAAACGATGATGGGAGATCCACCGTCTCATAAAATCACCTCGCCCATTTTCCCACGCCGCTTTCCATAGGGTTCCGGCCAAAGCAAGCGCGGGCCGCGAGTATGCCGCAGCGCCATTCGAACCGCAATATTTCATCTCCTTGATTTAGACGCCGCGAACGAGGCAGGGTTTCTGCTTTGCGCGTCCTGCTAGGGAGTGGTCTTTGGATGCGCCGTTTTCAGGGAATAGTTGCGGACGGCGCCCGAGGTTGCCAATCCGAAATGCACGATCGAAGTCCAGCGTTCCAGTTTGTGGTGGCCGTAGTGATGGAACAAATACGACGCTCCAATCGAAACACCAGTTCCTGCTGCCTCGACCACGGCGAAAGCCGCGTGATTGTCCACCAGATCGTTGGTCACCAGGATTTCCTGGTCTCCGCGCCGCCTCAAGTTCAACGTTGAAAAATAATCGAACGTCCGCGCCGCTCCGACACCTGCAAATAACCAATCATTCTTCTTGTCCCAGAAGCGGTGCTGCCGGATTCGTTCCTGCGTCTGATTCTTGTCGGCAGGCGCGGCCTCGGCGGGTGATGAGGTTTGTGTTTCGGTTGCAGGGGCCTGGGCGCAAGCTTTGCTGGCCCCCATCAGTGCTCCCAGAGCTAGGAGCACAATCATCCGTTGACTCAGCAATTTTCCGCTCCCGTGTTCGGGCGCTTATGCTTTAATCCTTAAACCAGTATAATCGTATGGCCGCTAACCCGGCCCACACTCGCCACGCAGGAGTCCTCTCATGACTCGCCTCCAGTTCGCACTCTCATCGATTCTGGTTCTCGCAATTGTTGCGGTCGTTGCCGCCCATACGGGCC
>Ga0209648_10004946_pt1 | contig 11351 bp, 13 predicted proteins | sample GraSoi2013_115cm_FD_185830 | JGI IMG/M metagenome (GOLD analysis project Ga0209648, IMG submission 185830) | Grasslands soil microbial communities from the Angelo Coastal Reserve, California, USA - Sample 9_17_2013_115cm (SPAdes) (version 2) | ecosystem: Environmental > Terrestrial > Soil >...
ATGAAGAACTTACACCACGGCACGGTTCTATACCCTCCTTGTGTTTCAATAGTCCACCCGTGCTAATGAATGCCGTTTCATCTCGCCACTCAGTCTAGCAGGGCATGTGAGTCTATTATAGCGCATCGCCTTGCTTTTAACTAGTAGCGGGATGCGTCTGGCCAGTGAGGAACAACAGAAAGGGTCGCACCGTTCCTCACTGGCCTAATACAGTATCCAGCTACACCCAGATATCAGAAGTGCAATCTCCTCCCGGATAGCGCATCTCGTGAGCACGCGAGGGACCACCTGGCTCTTTGCCGAAATCAACATAGAAGTTCTCGTTGATCTTCAGGCCACCGTTCTGCGTGTCACAGTCAATTTGCAGCAGATACGAGCCAGCCGTGGCGATATCGGGATAGAACTGGTTGTCCCAGGCGCTTAATAGCGAGTTCGTGACGTAGAGCCGCTTTCCATCCAGGCTAAGTTGGAGCATCTGCGGCCCACCGAGCAGCTTGTGCCCCTGCACTGGGTCTCCCTTTCCGAGCAGGCCGCCGCACCAGACCTGGCCGGTGAGCCTGGGATGCGAGGGATCACTGACATCATACTGGCGAATGTCGCCGTGGAACCAGTTCGAGAGGTAGAGATACTTGTCGTCCATCGAGATCAGGAAGTCGGTGATCAGCGATGGGACCGGAATAGGCCAGCCTGCAAGCTCCACTGAAGGAATATCGATGACCTTCTCGACTGACCAGCTTCCGTTGGACTTGGACCAGTGCCACATATTGCTACTCAGTGCCGCCCCCACGAAGCCATGAGCGCTATCAGGGTTATGATGGAAGCGTACCTCCAACGGGATTATCCCATCCTCACCCAGGTCTACATTCTGGACAATCTCATGACTATTCCAATCCCAGAAGTGCAACTGGCGGCCATATTTTCCGGCAGACACATCTTCCAGCTTGAAACCATCATAATACGCATTGGGTGCGCCAAACTCGCTGCTCACCATGACATTGTGGCGCGGCTGATACCAGAAGTCATAGTTATAGCGCATGCCATCGGTTTTCTGCTCCCAACGCCCCGCAACATTGAAATCCTCATCCAGCAGAAGGAATCCGCCGGGGCCATTCCCCTCACCATCGCCTAGCATAGAGATCATCACCTGTCCATCAGCCAGGCAGTGAACAGTATGAGGGGCGGTCAGGTTGGTCTTTTCCTTAATCTCTTCAGGTTCAATGGTCTTGTGCAGCCTGGGCGCGCGCTCGTCAGAGGTATCAACAATGTACATACGGCTAGAGTGAAAACCGGGGATGACTAGAAACTGACGCGATTTGCTCTCGTCGCCATGACATGAACTACAGGCATTCCATCCAAAGTGGTGAAGTTCATCACCAACGTATGGCATCGCTGTGCGGGAAATGACCTGGGAATAGGTGGGAGAGTTCGGATCGACATCCACCGTCGCCAGGTAATCCGGCTCTTCGATGCCCGTTCCATCATACAAGGCAATCGTGTAAAGGACCTTTTCGGGGTCGGCCTGCATTGCCTCTTCAGGTGAAGCATAGCCTGGTCCACAGGCAGCGTGGCCTTCGTGCTGCACCTCATGTTCATTTGCCATAAAGATCTCCTTTTCCTGCGTGAGGGGACTTCAACTGTACTACCCCCTCAATTATCACCTGATCTTCGCTGCGAATGGGAATAGCTCTCGGACAACTCTACAATTTACTCGGCTTCTACATGGGACGATCTTCTGAGGTTCTCTACGTCATCCTGCACGTGAGGGACAGTTTCAGGCGAACACGGGCCTCTCGCCCGGTGTCCACCCATCTTTTTATGCCCTTTGGCTGATGGCCCTGCGAAACCACCAGGTTCCGATTTTAAATGCCACTAGCAGGTAAACCCATCCCCAGGCATCCAGAATGACCCAGGAACTGGCTGCCATTGCCACGAAGAAGAGGCAGGCAACCGCAGAAATTTGTTTCAAGCGCCAGTTGCGCAAATACCAGTTGAAGCTCTGTACACGGCTATCGCGGTAATACCACAGCACCAATCCCGTTGCCACCAGAAGCGCTACCGCGCCGCTAATGCCGAGGACGGAAAGATAAGGGGAAAGGAGGTGTGGGTTGAAGGTGTTGGTGCCCATGATTGCTGTCCCTTATGTATGATCTGACTTGCTCCTCCGTGTCCTTAAGTATCTTTACCATAAATTATACCATGCAGTGGTATACTTGGATGGAAGCGGATACTGCTTGCTCTTTTTCTTTTTAGGAACTCATTGTAGCGGAGAAAATTGTGTTAGCGGAAGAATTGCGCGTGCTTGACGGTGACTCTCCTTTATGGCGCCCTGCCCGGCCTTTATTGGATGCCGCTTTGCGACTTGAACAGAATAATGCTACCTATTCGTGGCATGGTTGGAATAAACAGCAAATCACTACATTCCTCGACCGGTTGTCCCCAAGATGCAGCCTCGTTGTGGGTGTATGGGAAACTGTACCAGGCGAAGCTGGCATGCCTGAGCGCGAGAAACTTGCATTAGGCGTTGTTTGTGAGGTTGTCAATGGCGAGGTCCACTCAATCTGCACTTTTCAAGCATTGACTTCGGTGGGATTGAAACCTTCGAGAGAGCTCGAACCTGGCGTTGACGACGCGTTGGAGATTATGCGTGCTGCCAGACGGCTGGTGGCCCCGGTGGCCTGGGCGCTGTTCATGGAGAAAGCGGCCTGGGATGAGTGGCTTTTTGCCTGCGGGGATGATGGCGCGGTGATTGACAAGGGGGAACTGCTGGCCACCTTTGCCCGTCAAGGGCGGTGCGTTCTTCTGGGAGGTCAGCCTCGCGTCTACACGCGCGAGGGCTAAACGCTGGCGATATACCTCGACTCTGCCCGCTGAGTGATCTCGATGTACGTTTCGTGTAGGAGGATGAATGGAACAGATGATCTGGAATCCTATCTTACGTCAATATGTGATAAATGCGCCAAACCGCATGAATCGCCGTGAAGGAACAAATGCGTGCCCTTTTTGTGAAGACATTACAAAAGGCAGGGTTAGCCCTGACGCGCAAGTGTGGCTACATCCAAACGACTTTCCGCCATTACAACCTCCCGTGGGCGAAGCATACGTAGTTATTTATAGCCGGGATCACCATCGTACTTTCACCCAATTGACCGTCGACGAGGTCAACGCCGTCACACTCCTGTGGCGTGACCTCTATCGTGACCTCTCCTCGCGTTACCCCACCGTCATGATCTTCGAGAATAGCGGCGAATCGATCGGACAAACGCAGCATCATCCTCACGGCCAGGCCTTTGGCGTCTCCATCACTCCACCTATTCTGGAGCGTGAATTAGAAACCGTTGTGCAAGATGATAGAGAAGGGCGCGGTTGTCCTTTTTGTCGCGTGCGCGCAGAGCTGTCAGATAGCGAATACCAGGTAGCTGCGAACACTACCTGGCAGGCCTTCTTGCCACCGTATGTACGCTATCCGTATGAAACACATCTCTATCCCCGGCGTCATGTCGCAAACCTTGCGGAAATGCAGGATGCCGAGTTGCGTGATTTTGCGGCGTTAGTATTGCAGGTCGTACGCGGTTACAACGCCCTGTATGATGGAGCTATGGCTCCTATGCCCTACCTGCTGGGATTGCACCAGCTTGCCGATTCCCGTTTTCACCTGCATGTTGAGATACTTGCAATCGGTCGTGCACCCGGCAAATTGAAATATGCAGCATCTTCTGAATCACTTTGGGGTCTGTGGACAAACGACTCCTCCCCGGCCCAGAAGGCACAGGAGCTACGAGAAGCAATCGGGAGGATGGAGGTATGACTGCTTGGGCCGCTGATGGTTTTTACAAGCGCTCGCAATGACGAATCCAGATTTGGTCAGGGTTTGTCCTAGGCCCCCCTCTACCTCTTTGACCAACATCGCCAGATTGGTCCCAAGCCGCTTCAATCCTGGTGGTAGACTCCTTCACGTTGTATTTTTCGTGTACGGGCCAACTCTTTGCGTGCGGCGATCGGTCCTTTCTTGGTCAGTGTGAGGAGCGTTGTACGTTCCTCATCAGTCAATTTCACCAGGTACTCTTTCTTGGGCATGGGTCCCTCTGTTTTTAGATGGGACTTTACCCGACTTTTTCTTGTCCGTCAAATTCTTAGTGGTTCTGTACTAGTTGCAAGTAGACGTTACATATAACGTAACGGACGGTGATACGCAACGTTTCAGCAACGTTTATGAAAGGTAGAGGTGTATCATGGAACAGCAGCTGTATAAAGTGTGCTATTCGGTCACAAGAAATGATGTGAGCGGCCATGAGCGATACACCTGGATACCATGCAACGGCGACGAAGAACAGGCAAAGGAGATGATCGAGCAGATGGAAGAGATCACTGAACGAGGCTCTGAGTTAGGATAGCCGTCCTCTAGCCGCAAACTGGATAAGTACGGCACAGCTGGCCTTCCAGTGTTTTTCTGACGTTAACTCGATTCCCCTTTGACATGAATTGACACGATCCACCCAAAAGTATAATAATTGGTCCATTATGGCTAAGCTGCTGTGATAAAAGGCAGGAAAAAAGATGCGCAGTATAAGCTTCTTCTTGAATACGTCCGTAGTTGTGTTTGGCGTGGCTGCTGCCATTCTATCGCTATCGTCTCCCATTCTAGCAGTAATCTGTGGAGTGATTGCTGCCATGGCAACAGGGGCATCGCTGGTGTGGGGCGCTTGGCAAACGTTCCTGGATACACCCTATCTGACAATCCCTCTTGAAAATGTAAGGCCCGGCAATCCGATTCTCCTTACGCCACGGCGTGGGATGCCTGACGGAACAAAAGCGAACTTCTGGAAATGGCTCTTTAAGTGGATCGAGAGTAAACCATACGTTACTTTCCCACCAGCGGATACTGTAACCCCTGAGAAAGAGTTGGAGAAACCTATGCTTGAGGCTTCTCCCAGATGGCATGGAAACCAAGAGGAATAGGGAATGTTGGCGTAAATGGCCTTGGTTATCGGTTCAGTTGGATTATCGGCACAGTTTTTAGCGAGATAAGGGCTACCACTGTGCCGATAATATCCCGCAAGACTGTGAAAACTGCGCCGATAAGACCAGTTATTGGCACGGTTTACCCCACCTTTCTCAAAACTGTGCCGCAGTTATCTACTTTGCGGCAATAAAGCCATTATCTTAACGCCGGGCCGATTTGTAGGTATGCCCTTTAATAAGGATAGGCAAGCGATTGCCGAGGCTTGCATCGCGCTACGAACAGCATTTACGCCTAAACGGATCTCAAGCAGATAGGAATCCCCCTGACCGAAGGTATGCATTAGCTTGCTCGCATGTTAACCGAGGGCGCAATATTAGCGCCCTCATTCATAATTTTGCATCCATGATAAGTATGCCCCAACCACGCTCCGCAGCAAAGCGCATACGATGTAAAATTTCGTCCTCTACCATGTGAAGCATCTGATAATTTCGCTCCAAAAACGCCTCCATTTCTACAGGATGGACCTTCTTCCATTGCTCAAACACGACACGATGCTTGATATACATACCTTGCTGCTCGAGATAATGCCACGATTCCTCCCCGGCTAGTTCGTCCTCACTTTTTATAGCATCTCCACTCAATGCCTCGATATCTATAGCCCAGTGCCTACTCTCGCCGTAACGGATACAATCGTCGATTATCGAGTCCAGCACAGGCCGCTCGTGTATTCGCACATGCTCAAGCAAGTGCTGGATTTCTTCCAGCGTCATAAACCCCGAGATACTCATTTCCTTTTCCGTCTCAGAAAAAATATTCATGTAGCGCGGGGTATACTCATAGTTAACAGAGGAGCTATCATCATGGATATGCAGCAATTGCATCAAATCGGGCGGCGCAGGCCGATAAAAGGCTCCCCAGAGTGCCTGCATCTCTTCATCGCGCGCGCAATATGCATTCCAAACAAACGTCACCTCTTCGTGCCAGATTACCGCACCATCGTACCATTGATGAGATGTGAAACCAGCGTAGGGATTAGGCCATTTAACTAACCAAGGAGGGACTTCACAGCAGAACGTCGCAAACAAATGAAACTTGAGCATTTCGCCAAATTTGCCGAGTGTGGTCAGCGATTTACCCTCCAATGTTGGAACAACAGTAGCTAACGCCCTCCAAGGATCCCATGCCTCACCAGACTTGATTCGCCGCAGCGCTGAAGCATCGAATAGCCCCTCAAAAGGCCATAGCCAGCTATTGCTCTCCTCTTCCGGCAGTGGTAGAGCATATTTTGAACGAAGCGTGAGAGAAAAATGGGTGGCAGAAGTGATCAATTCGCTCAGGGGAATTGTATTGCCGCGTGTCGCCTGCTCCAGCGCAGGCAGAATCTCGCCGACATAACGCATATAATCAAAAGGGATATAATCCTCAATGCGTGTTGACATAACTGGTTTTCCTTTCTATCGATTTTCCCGCATTTCTTGCACCTTCTGAGCCGCCGCAGCCTGTATTTTTGGAGTCATTGCTCGATAACGTCGTCTCGATTCCACACCGGGAACATCCTGAAATATCCTTGGACGGCGCAATTCTGTATAGAGACCAAGCTGAACAGTAATGAGATCGCTGAAGCGATGATAGATTTTTCTAAACGGCGCATTTCGCCATACTCTTCGATGAGCATATACCGGTGGATCATCGCCTTCGGAAGTTCGTATAAAGGCGAATCCTTCGCCTGAAATCAGCGTAAATACAAAGGCATCGTCAGCTAACGTTGAACGACACGCATCTGTTGTGAGCATGGCGCGCGCTGTTTGTTGCAACGGCGCTAACGATGGGTAAAAGCAATCCAGGTAGCGCAGAAAAGAGCCAGCGCCATGACCCATCCATGTCAGGAATTCTTTGTAGGCTATAGGCAGTGCGTAGCCAATTTGTTGTTCAAGCGCTTTAACTTCACCCGCCGTACAAGACATCGCGGTTTGAGCAACTGGGGCATCAATTACAGCCAGTTGTTTTTTTTGCTGAGCGAGAGATAGCCCATTTTGTGGTTCACGACGCAGCCCATAGAGGATATCAAGCAAACTCGTTTCAAGCATTGGTGCCGCATCTATTAGTGATAGGCACATATTTACGAGGTGAAAAAGGCCGGGGTTAAAACTTTCGGTCTCTATCACCGCAGTGGTCGACCTGGCTTTCGTTTCAGGTCCTTTCAATTGAAGGTCCATCTGGCAATTGAAGATACGTCCAAGAGCCGCTTCTCTACTTGCCGCTGCTAACTGCACTTCTGGCATACCCAGCGCACAGAGCGCGAACGTTTCGACATCCATGCCGCGCTGCTCCGCAAACGCCTGTAGATTGCGATAGTCCTCTCTCGAGATCGGCACATTCACCTCGTGCGATTCTAAATCATCGGAAAATTGTAAGGCAGGGAAATTATCACAATCGCACTGCTCTTCTGGCAAGCCGCAATTGCTACAGGTGGTTCTCGCTTTATGTGTATAAGCTTGCGCACCGGTTTTGAACCGCTCAAGGCCGGCCTGGGAAATACCCTTTACTGTTAGTTGTTCTTGTTCGAGGAGATACAGAAAAGCTTGTAAATACGTCCGCAAACAGGGGCTTTCTATGCCACTTCCCCATATATGTCGGCACAGAAATTCCACATAAGGATATTCATCTGATTGAAAGTGCAATGTCAAATGCGTTATCAAATTGGGGTTAGTAGCATAACAGCGTGGGCAAAACCCGGTAGGTGAATCATCAACAGGTGTTTTACAAACTTCGCAGACTCTATTGGCCCAAAAACCTTGTTCAACCCTGGCTAATTCTTCTCCCCCGTGCTTCTCCAACCACACTTCTTGCTCCAACGTTAAGCCCGTATGTTCAGGTTGCTCGAACAAAATAAAGTTAGCAGCTACGCGATGCACACGACCCTCGGACTGGTTAAGTGGGAAGTTATCACGGAGATAATTGAGAATGGCCTGCGCTTCAGACTCGCTTTTCCCCTGGGGTACAAATAACTGTAAGTATGGCATAACCTACCTCGCTTCTGATGATAGTAGATGATAACATATCTTCTTCATGCAGCATTTCTTCGCGAGGCGGAGAAAAGTGGAATTGTTCTGGCTCCTTGTATCAGGGCATCAAATCAAAAGTCGCCAGCTGCTGGATGTATCCGTAAATTTGAACTATCCCAGGCTCAGACTGCATCTTACCTGTAGCTGGATCGGCGGTAGCCCCACCAGCATATACATACTGCGCTTGCAGTTCCATATTTTTAACCAGTGCTCCATTTGACATCAACTGAGTCTGTCCAACCCTACCAGCTTTACAGTATCGGCTTTTAGACCGCCTAACCACCGGTCCAAAGCATCAACATACTGCATAAGCTGACCGGCAAGCTGATGTTGCTCCGATGTTGCGCCAGAAGCGCTCATAATGCCCACGAGTTGAGCTTTGATGCGAGTGAGAAATCCATTCTGTGTACCACAATCAAGCAAACCAATCTGATTGTTTAATCCACTGCGGGCGACAGTCGACCAGGTAGCAGGTACATTCGCCAGGTCAATCGAGACGTACGCCCCATCAAGGTAATGGAGGATATTTTCAATATTGGGGTTCGAGTATGATCCGACCGGAAAACACCGAGCAGGGCAGAAATCTCGTAGCAGACAGGCATTTTTGACGTGTTTGACAAGAGCAGCAGACAGCGATGAGACTGCTTTCAAAAACGTGTGTTCACCCGTTACCGCCCAGCAGGATGTGAAAAAGAATGCAGCAGTAGACAAAGCAAGAGGTGAACAGGATGCAGCTAGTTGAGCAACATTGCATCAGGAAAAGTGACCCGCGCTATGCCATCATCGATGATGCGGCGTTCAAGTCCAAGAATTTGTACAATGCAGCATTGTACGAGATGCGGCAAGCGTTTATCCGTTCCGGCATCTATCTATCCTACGAAGAGATGGATACACGCATGCAGCCGCATGAAGCGTACAAAGCCCTGCCGGCAAAGGTGTCACAACACGTGCTCAAGCAACTGTCTGATGCGTGGAAAGCGTTCAGAGAGGCCAAAGCGGCCTACGAGGAAGACCCGTCCACGTTCACCGGACGCCCACGACTCCCCAAGTACAAGCACAAAACGGAGGGACGCAACATCCTAATTTACACCATGCAAGCGGTGAGTAGAGGGAAGAGGAGCTTGCAGCGCGGTATCATCAAACCCTCGATGTTGCCCATTGAGATCAAAACGCAACAAGACCCCAAGCAGATCGATCAAGTGCGTATCGTCCCTCGTAACGGTCATTACGTCGTAGAAGTGATTTACCGCAAAGCACCCGTCCGGGCACAAGTAGACCCTTCTTTCTGTGTAGCCATTGATCTAGGAGTCACCAATTTAGCGGCGATAACAGCAAACCGAGAGGGTTTTATCCCTCGACTGGTTAACGGTCGGACGCTCAAAGCTACAAATCAGTGGTACAATAAGCGCATGAAAGAGTTAAAGCTGTGCCTTCCCAAAGCAGATCGAGAGCGTGTCACAAAACAGATGGAGAGACTCACCAACAAACGAAACCGGCAGGTCAATCACTACCTGCACGCTGCCAGCAAGGGCATTATTGACTTTCTGGTAGAGCAGGGGATAGGAACGATCATTGTGGGGAAAAATCCGCTCTGGAAGCAAGAGGCTGGCATGGGGAAAAGGAACAATCAAAATTTCGTTGCCATTCCTCATGCGCGCTTTATCGACATGCTCACGTACAAAGCCGCATTAGTAGGTATCCAGGTGGAAATCCAGGAGGAGAGTTATACCAGTGTGGCCAGTTTCCTGGACCTTGACCCTATCCCGACCTACAAGCCTGATGATGAGACAGCGTACACCTTCAGTGGGAAGCGAATTGGACGGAGAAACCGTTTGTATCGGACGAAAGAGGGAAAGATCATCTGTGCCGACGTGAACGGTTCGTACAACATTTTACGCAAACGTAGACCTGATGCCTTCTCGAAGGCAAAGGGGGTAGCGGGCTATGTAGTTCACCCCGTCCGGCTGGCTGTTTCAACCGGACAAATCAAACAAAAGGTGCGGTGTCCATAGATGTCCACACATTTTGGAACTATGACTGCTTCCGTCAACATGCCAGAACCAGCACGGGATGCGCTGAATATATTTCCTATAGTCATAAATGATGGGATACAGTATGCCAGTACATTAGGGGCGGCGTGGGCTTCGGGACGGGTCAACCTGATCGGCGAGCATACAGATTATAATGATGGGTACGTGCTGCCAATAGCGATAGATCGCGTGGTAGTGTTTGCTGGCCAGGCGCGTAGTGATGGTATCGTGCGGCTCTGGTCAACTCATTTTCAAGCATTTGCGCAGTTTTCATTGGAAGGATTGCCGGAGACTTTTGAGCAACAGTCTCATATTTTACCTGCCTGGGCACGCTACATCCTGGGAGTGATAGCGGAGCTGACACGCGCAGGTGCAGTGCTCCGTGGATTTGATGCTGTGGTGCATGGAGATGTGCCTGTGGGTGGTGGCATGAGTTCTTCGGCTGCTATAGAGGTAGCAACGGCGCAGGCGTGTATGCTCTTTTCAAATGGCCGATTCACCATTGGAACTGAGGGAACAACGTTGACGCCATTGGAGGTAGCGGCCCTTTGCCAGCGCGCCGAGCACATAGCTTCAGGCGTGCGGTCAGGTATCCTCGACCAGGCTGCATCATGCCTGGGACGCCCTGGACAGGCGATCCTGCTCGACTGCCGTTCGCTGGAATATCGTTATTTACCATTTGATGCGCCGGGCCTATCACTCCTGGTGATTGATACCGGCGTGCGTCGCGAGCTGGCAAACTCGGCTTATAACGAACGGCGCCGCCAGTGTGAAGAAGCGGCGCAGATGTTCCATGATATCATTGTGCAGCAGGATCAGGCAGGGCATACCATACATGCCCTGCGCGATGTTACGCGGGAGCAATTTGCCCGCTACGGTTCTCAGTTACCTGATCTATTGCGCAGACGTGCAGGCTACGTGATCGCTGAAGATGCTCGTGTCCTGTCAGCGGCGAAACTGCTAGAAGAGGGATTGATTGAGCAGGTAGGGCCGCTTCTCTGGCAGTCTCATGCTGGCTTGCGTGACGAGTACGAGGTCAGCTCCGTCGAGCTCGATACACTTGTAGAGATTGCATGGCAGGTTCCAGGTGTGCTGGGCGCTCGCATGATGGGCGGGGGTTTCGGGGGTTGCACCATCAATCTCGTCCATAATGAGGCTATCGAAGCTTTGAGCCAGGCCGTTGATCGAGAGTATCCTGCCCGTACAGGTCTGCAGGCGAGTATCGATATTTGTAGGGCTGGGAGTGGACCGGGAAATGCATGGTCAGGTTAAAAACATGAACTAATTCTATCCATA
>Ga0209648_10004947_pt1 | contig 11351 bp, 11 predicted proteins | sample GraSoi2013_115cm_FD_185830 | JGI IMG/M metagenome (GOLD analysis project Ga0209648, IMG submission 185830) | Grasslands soil microbial communities from the Angelo Coastal Reserve, California, USA - Sample 9_17_2013_115cm (SPAdes) (version 2) | ecosystem: Environmental > Terrestrial > Soil >...
AGTTACAACCACGCGAGGTAGCATAGTATCTCCTTCATAAAGCCCTCACCATATTCTGTTCTATTATACCATCTCATGCAGGCCTAAGTGGATCAATACAGTTTGAGGATCTTCGAAAAATGCCGTGCGGGAACTAGTTCTTCGGAATACTGACAAATACTGACAAATAGGGATATTTGTGATATACTGTCAGCATGAAGTTGAGTCAGTACGCGAAACAGCAGGGTATTAGCTACCGAACAGCGTTACGATGGTGGAAAGCAGGATTGATCAAAGGCTATCAAGCCACCACTGGGACAATTATCGTCACCGAAGAACCACCAAAAGAGGCCCATACTTTCCAACGCGTCGCTATTTATGCTCGTGTCTCCCCACACGAGCATCGACCCAACTTAGAGCGACAAATGGAGCGGCTAGAGGACTATTGCGCAGCCAGAGGTTACCAGATTGCCACCGCTGTGAAAGAAATAGCTTCTGGGGTCAATGATGCTCGTCCAAAGTTCCTGGCGCTGCTCGCCGATCCTTCGATTACTACGATCGTGGTGGAACATCAGGATCGGGCTACGCGCTTTGGGTTCCGCTATCTGGAAACCTTACTGGGTCTAGCCGGACGGCGGATTGAGGTGGTGAATTTAGCTGAGAACGACCGGGAAGACCTCCTGGCTGATCTGGTGAGCATTGTCTCTTCGTTCGCAGCCCCGGCTCTATGGGCAACGACGAGCCAAACGGAAAACGGAAGCCATTGTTAAGCAGTTGAAGGCTGAGGAAGACACAGAACGCCCTTAAGCAGCACCCTTGCTCTACAAGAGGAGAGGCGATGAGAAAGCTTTTGAAACAGCAGATGGGAAGACGTGGCGAGTTTCGCGCAACCGTGGCTCAATTCGGCACCAAGAGCGCCTTTCGCGGTCCTGACCTCCCCACGATGATGCTCAAGGATGTCAGGGACGAAACGGGACAGATGGTGACCGATCACCTCTGGATGACGGTTGGCACACAACTGAGCCGGTTGAACGTGCAGGTGGGGGAGGAGATTGTTTTTGTCGCCCGTGTCACACAGTACGAGAAGGGCTACAAAGGATTTCGCGAGGATGTCTTTGCCGCTCCCCCCTCAACCGATGATCGCTTGAGCTATCCGACCAAGGTGCGCAGAGGAGAAACGAGACCGCCCGCACGCGAGACGCGAACCGTTTGAAAGGCAGGCAGACGACGCATGCAGTTGGTTGAGCAGCATATCATCAGCAAGGGCGACCCGCGCTTCCAGGGGATCGATGAGATGGCCTTTGCCTCCAAAAACCTCTGGAACCTGGCCAACTACTATGTGCGCCAATCGTTCATTTTCGAGCATAGCTACCTCAACAACGCCGCCGTCTATCATCTGGTCAAGTCGTCTGATGCCTACCAAGCCCTGCCTCGCAAGGTGAGCAATCAAGTTTTGATCCAACTCGATCAAGCCTGGACCTCCTTCTTCGAGGAGATGGAGGCCTACCGGGAGCGTCCAGAGCGGTTCACCGGACGGCCCAAACTCCCCAAGTACAAGCACAAAACAGGGGGCCGCAATCTCCTCGTCTTTGAACTGGGGACGATCTGGAAAGCCCATTTAGCGCATCGGGAAATCGCCGTCTCCCAGCTTGGGTGGCTCGTCGAAACCAAGCAGAACCCCAAGCAGATCCAGCAGGTCCGTCTCGTGCCCAAAGCGGATCATTACGTGGTTGAGGTGATCTATCAGGCCGAGGTGAAAAAAGCCAGGGTGGATCAGAACCTCTTTGTCGCTCTGGATCCAGGCGTCGCGGTGTTGGCCGCCCTCACCTCCAACAAGCCAGGCTTTTCCCCCCGTCTGGTTCCAGGCGGCCCCCTCAAAGCTACGAACCAACTCTATAACAAGCAGCGTGAGCATGAGCAGAAGCAGCTTGCCAAAGGAAAAGACCAGCGTTTGACCTCCCATCGCTTAGATCGCATTACGACGAAGCGCAATCGCCGGATCATGCACTATCTGCATACGGCCAGCCGTCGCATTATTGATCTGTTAGTGGAGGAAGGGATCGGCACGCTCGTCATTGGCAAGAATCCTTGCTGGAAGCAAGGGGTGGAGTTGGGCCACAAGCACAATCAGGAATTTGTGCAAATCCCCCATGCCAAATTCATCGAGGTGCTCACCTACAAGGCGGAACTGGTCGGCATCACGGTGCTGCTCACCGAAGAATCCTATACGAGCCGTGCCAGCTTCTTGGATCGTGATGTGCTCCCGACATACGACCCGACCCAAGGGCCGGAGCAAGAGGACAAACCACGCTTCTCTGGTCGCCGGGATGGCCGTTGGTACCGCGTCAAAGGGCGTGCTCCCATCCACTCCGATGTCAACGGCTCCTACAACATCGGTAGAAAAGTATTCCCGACAGCCTTTGATGGTCGAGGGATAGAGGCCACCGCAGTTCGGCCCAGGCGGCTTGCCGTCTAAACGTGGCTCATGTCAGCAGTTGTCATGAGTTTGTGATACTGTAAATCTGTAAGTAGCTGGGTGGGTGTATGAATTCGTTGTAGGCAAACGAGCGAAAAAGATGTCTCTTCATCGACAAAGTGGGAACACACGTATTGATCCACTCTGAACAGATCAACCTACCAATGAGGTATAATAGACAGCAAAAGTTCAGTATAGCGTCCCTGGTGTTTACATTACACGAGATCTTCACTCTCATCCTAAGGAGAAGGCGCTGTGGAGCGGTCGGCTAAGCAGAGAACAATCTCCGTTTTCCCTCCTGGACAACCCACCGCACTTGAGCGAGCGGTAACAAGTAACCTCCCGGCGTACCTCACCCCGCTGATTGGGCGCGAACAGGAGGTGCAGGTAGTCTGTTCCTTTCTGCAACGCTCAGAGATACGCTTACTGACCCTCACCGGCCCCGGTGGCGTCGGTAAAACTCGCCTGGGCGTCCAAGTAGCGACTGACCTCGTGCATGACTTTGCCAACGGCATCTGCTTCGTCTCCCTTGGCCCCATCAGTGACCCGGAACTCGTCATTGCTACCATCGCCCAGGCGCTCGACCTCCCTGAGGCCGGAGATGCAGGGCAGGGTCAAACGCAGCCCCTACAGCGTCTGAAAACCTATCTGCGAGAGAAGCAAGTGTTGCTGTTGCTCGACAACTTCGAGCAAGTCGTGACGGCAGCTCCATCGCTGGTGGAACTCCTCGGTGCTTGCCCTGGACTGAAGATCCTGGTGACCAGCCGCGCAGTGCTGCGTGTACAAGGCGAATATGAGTCTGCCGTGCCTCCATTGGCGCTACCCGCTCTGAAGTATCCTCCCGATGCCGAGGCTTTGTCGCACTATGCTGCGGTCACACTCTTTCGACAGCGTGCTCAGGCCACCAGGCCCGACTTCCACATCACCGATGCCAATGTCCCAGTAATAGCTGAGATTTGCGTGTGCCTGGATGGACTGCCTTTGGCAATCGAGCTAGCGGCGGCTCGCATCAAACTGCTCCCACCGGAGGCCTTGTTAGCGCGGTTAGAGCACCGGCTGCAGATACTGACCAGTGGAGCGCGAGGTCTTCCTGTAAGGCAACAGACGCTGAGGAGCACCATCAAGTGGAGCTATGAGCTCCTGCCTGCCGATGAGCGGCGCCTCTTCTGGCGACTCTCCGTCTTTGTTGGCGGCTGCACCCTTAAGGCGGTGGAAGCGGTATGCGGCGAGGCGGACGACGTAGCGTTGGATGTGTTAGATGGAGTAGCCTCACTCCTCGACAACAGTCTGCTGCAGCAAACGGAACAAGCGGGAGATGAGCCTCGATTCGTGATGCTGGAAACTATTCGCGAGTATGGACGAGAGTGCCTGGAAGCGAGTGGAGAGCGAGAGGAGATCCGACGCGCTCATGCCAACTACTATGTGGCGCTTGCGGAAGAAGCAGAGCCAAAACTATGCAGTGCAGAGCGAGAGAATCGGGTACATCGACTGGAGAGGGAGTACGATAACATACGGGCGGCACTCAGTTGGTCTGTCGAGCGAAAAGAGGCAGCGACGGCCTTGCGGTTAGGCGGAGCGCTGTGGCAGTTCTGGTTATTGCAGGGGCATCTGAGTGAGGGGCGGAAATTTCTGGAGAAAGCGCTGGCCATAGGAGTGCCCCAGGCGGGACGCCTGACAGGCACTGAGTCTGGGGGACTCACTACCCAGGTGTCATCTGCTGTACGTGCGAAGGCGCTGGGCGGAGCTGGAGTACTGGCCCACTACCAGGGTGACTATCGTCAAGCAAAGGTGCTCTGTGAAGAAAGCCTGGCACTGTTCCGAGAACTTGGAGATAAACGGGGCATGGTGGCCTCACTCAATGGGCTGGGGCTGATAGTGGGACAGGCAACTCGTGCGAGGAATGACTACGCGGTCGCGCGAGCGCTGTACAAGGAGAGCTTAGCAATCGTCAGAGAACTGGGTGACCTCTGGTGGATCGCCGAAACGCTCTGGGATTTCGCGAGGGTTGCCTTTTACCAGGGAGACTATACGGCAGGGAACCCTCTCTGGGAGGAGAGCTTAGCGATATTTCGAGAGCTGGGAGATCGACGACGCATTGCCGAAATACTGGGCTCACTGGGAGGATACATGGCTTTCTACCAGGGTAACTACATAATTGAGCTTACTTCTATGGAGGAAAGCCTGGCAATCATGCGGGAATTGGGGGATCGACGGAGCAGCGCCAGGCTGCTCTGGGCTTTAGGACATGCGGCCTTTGTCCAGGATGACTACGCAAAGGCACGTACTTTCTATGAAGAAGCTCTGGTGATACTTCAGCAGTTGGACGTAAAGTGGTTCATCGCCGCATGCCTGGATGGGTTGGCTGAAGTGGCCGTGGCACAGGGTCAACCGGAGTGGGCAGTGCATTTGTTGGGTGCTGCGGCTCTCCTCCGCGAAGTACTAGGCGTGTCTCCTCCACCTTATAACCTTGCCAACTACGAGCGCACGGTGGCTACCACACGCGCTCAACTTGGCGAGGAGCGGTTTGCAGCAGCGTGGGCAGAAGGGCGGGAGATGACACTGGAGCAAGTCCTGGCAGAGCAAGCACGCACAACAACACCAGGACAAACCTCCACAATGCCCACAATCCAACAGCCCACCGACACAGTGGCACTCCCACCGACCTATCCTGATGAACTGACCCCACGAGAGGTTGAGATACTACGCCTGGTAGCATCAGGACTGTCGAATGCCCAGGTGGCGGAGAAGCTCATCATTAGCCCTCGCACCGTGCATGCCCATGTGCGCTCGATCTACAGTAAGCTGGGAATCACCTCGCGCAGTTCGGCGACACGCTACGCCATTGATCACAAACTGATCTAACGCTTATCGACACCTGGGCATGCCTAGGCATCCCTCGGAATAGATCGTTCCCTGTCACTCGCGAATAGGCATTGCAAATACCACGTTATGCCGATGTGCTATTGTTTCCATCACTTTAGACTATGATCAGACACAAGGGGACACATTCTTGAGTTTATCGGGGAGTCTTACCGCTTCCGGCAGCGTATGCACATGGAAGAGCAGCAAAGTGGAGAGAGCAAGATAGAAACAGGGTAGTGGCTCATGGACACAGAACACTAGGGGGGTGAGTCTATCCCCGCAAAGTGGGAGCTTCGCTCTCGCTCCCTCGGTTCTCGCATATGCTAGTGATGAAAGGAGGAATGGAAGCCCGGGAAAGTGTGTATCACTCAGATCACATCGTCTTTCGCGTTTCGTGTAGACCTACTCCATCCGAGAAAGGAAAGGGTCTTGTGCTCCGTGGTATCCTGATCCACGGTAGTCTTTTCGTCGTATCACTCAGACCGGCAAGACATGCTTGCCCTCACCGACAACACAGAAAGGAGACAAAGAAGTATGGCAGTGGCCTTTTTACAGGAGCTACCTGGCATGACTCAAGAGCAATATGATCAGATCGCCGAGACTCTCCAGCGCCGCTTCAAAACATCTGAGGGGCGAATCTTTCACGTAGCAGGTCCGATGGAGGGCGGTTGGCGGGTCGTTGATGTGTGGGAGTCGCAGGAAGCAGTCGACACGTTCTTTCAAGAGCAACTGGGGCCGGCGTTGCAAGAAGTAGGGCTTGCAGCAGCTACGCCACCGCAGTTCTGGCCTGTCCACCACATGCTCAGTGGGCCAGAGAATCGCCTTTAGTCTGCAAGCTAAAGGGTCTGGTCTATCCACACCCTTCTCAGGCTCTCAAGTTCGTGCCTAAGTCCGAGCCACCGATGGGACAGGCTCATTCGTGACCTCTCAGGAACTCGGTGGCGTGCTGTCGCTCTTGTTGTGCAGCACCAGTTGATTGTCAAAGATCCTGAACAGTGCATTGAGGAAACGAAAGGAGTTCTCGCATATGTTCGCCAATGATCCCATCTATCCAACCCTGCCAGCAGCTGATCTGGAACGAGCCAAACGTTTCTACGCCGAAAAGTTGGGGCTGACCCCGGAGAGCGAATTACCAGGAGGTCTTTTGTACCGCTGTGGCAAAGACACCAGATTCTCTGTATTCACCTCTCAAGGTGAGGCCAGCGGGACCCACACCCAGGCTCTCTGGCTGGTGGAGGATGTCGAGTCCGCAGTCGCCGCTCTCAAAGCCCGCGGGGTCGTCTTTGAAGAGTACGAGTTGCCCTCGCTCAAGACCGTCAACAGTATCGCGACGGTAGGGCCAGGCAAAGGAGCCTGGTTTAAAGATAGCGAAGGCAATCTCCTCTCGTTGGTTCAGTTTGACTAGGCAAGAGAGCAGGAGGACACCCTGGTGAAGTGTCGAAGAAATGGGTTCTCGAACCCGTTGGGTGAGGGGGAGTGGTCTGATGTGATGAGGAGGCAAGGAGTGACTCCTGTCTGTGATGGCCCGGTTTGCTCAGCTCGCCATGGAGAGGCGTCTTCGCCTTCTCCCTGGCAACTCCAAGGGGCACAGCCGGTGAGTTCGTCAGAGTATATGAAGAGAGTCGATTACCAACAACAGTATGAGGAGGAGAGAACACGATGCTAGGCAACTATCCAATCGACGTGGTGCTACTATCAATGGACCTGGCGGCTGCCAAAGACTTCTACGCCGATAAAATTGGCTTGCCGGTGCTCAGTGAGACGGAGGGCGGGGTGACGTTTCACTGTGGCGGCGACAGCCAGTTAGTGGTCACCAAGAGCAGCGTGGGGACCAGGGACGAGCAGACGCAAGCGGCCTTCCGTGTTGCCGACGTGCGGGCCGAGGTCAGCGAACTGCGCCGGCGGGGCGTGAAGATCGAAGACTACGACCTGCCAGGGTTACAGACCCAGGACGGCATTGCCGATATCGGGTTCGCCTGGATGGCCTGGTTCCTCGACCCTGCCAAGAACTGCGTGGGCCTGATCCAGTTCAAGAACCCCTAACACCCTTCTTGCTACAGGCAGGTGACGATGACAGGCATGTACGGGGACCGCATTGCTGATAGGAAGATTGCGGAACATCGGGACTATTCGGATAACCTGGGTCTGATGCAACAGCTCGGTGTGATCCCGCCAATGGCATAAGAAGGAGAAAACGATGACACTAGCAGACAAAACAATGACAACACATACTCCATGGCAAGCGCCAGGTCCGGGCCTTTGGCAGCGAGACGTTACGCATTTTCCTGACGCAGTGACCAGATACAACACAGAATTTCTCACCGAATTTTTCAACTCAATAGGCATGCGTGAGGGATTTCGGAACTACGGATTGTTGCTCGATCATTTTGATATGCGACCCGTCGGCGGTCGCCTGTACACGCGCCCTCGGTCAGTTGGCGTGCCGGAGAAGGCAAGCAGTCCCCCACCCAAATTCATCTTCAAGCTCTTGTTCTTGCTTCACCCAGAAATGCGCTACCGCAAGAAGCGCGCAGTTGAGGTGTTTGCCACCAGGCTGTGGCGTGAGGATCGTGCTCGCTGGCGCAACGAACTGGCACCAAAGCTCCGGCAGAGGAACCTGGAACTCCAGCAGATCAACCTGGCTATCCTCGATGACACCGCACTCCGCCTGCAGGTGGAAGCGACAAGACAGGCCTGCTTCGAAAGTTGGAGGATTCACTTTCTCTTGCTTCCCGCCGACTGGATTCCCGTTGGCGACTGGCTGCGGCACACCTATGAATGGACGGGCGTCACCCCCACGGAGGCCATGACAGTGTTGAAAGGCAAGGCACAGGGAGGAGTAGCCCCGCTCGCGTTGCTGGATCAACTGGCGGATGCGGTGCGCAGCGTGGAAGCCTCGAGTGAGATTCTCCGTGATGGAAGCCTCGATGCCCACAACCGGGTTGAGCGCCTGCGTGCCTCCGATCCCGGAGTCGCCAGGGCCCTGGATACCTACTTCAATGAATATGGATTTCGCCTGGTCACCGGGTTCGACCTTTGTGACCTGACCTTGCGCGAGCTGCCGCATGTCCTGCTGAGCAGCATTGCAGCGCAGATAGACAAACGTACTCCCCTACAAGACAATGCTGCTCCAGAAGAAGCTGCTCTCCGGTTGCGGAATCGTGTCCCTGCTGCCGCGCGTGCTGAGTACGATAGTCTCCTGGAGGAGGCATGCGCTGCCTACGGGCTTGAAGATGAGAACGTGGGTGTGACGACGCTTTGGCCTAGTGGACTGATGCGGCGTGCCCTGCTTGCCGCAGGTGAGCGACTGGTCTCTCGTGGGGTAGTCAAGCGCCCCGAGCATCTTTTGGATGCGACCTCTGCCGAGGTAGCCGCCCTCTTAGGTGGCCCCGGAACAGCCCCTTCAGGCGATGAACTCGCTAGGCGTGCTGAAGAGCGCCAACTGCTCAACCTTGAGGAATTGCCCGCTGAGCTTGGCGAACCAGAGGCACCACCGCCAGCCGAGCTGCTCCCGCCAGCATGTGCGCGGGCAATGTTAGGGCTGATGTTTTACATGACACATTTTGGTGCCGATCCTGCAAGACGACCTCAGGCAACCAATGAGAGGCTGGATGGTCATGGTGTCAGTGGCGGAAGATACGCAGGGCGCGCGAGGATTGTGCGCAGTGCCGCCGATTTTGAGAAAATCGAAAGCGGAGACGTGCTGGTCACCCGTACCACCTCGTCCGGGTACAATGTGCTCCTGCCACTGCTTGGCGCTGTGGTTACCGACCGGGGAGGCGCGCTCTGTCATACCGCTATCGTTGCGCGCGAGTTCGGCATCCCAGCAGTCGTCGGCACCGGGGATGCGACATCGCGCATTCCTGACGGGGCACGTATTGTGGTGGACGGCGACCGGGGCGTGGTGGAGATATCGGCATGAGAGACGACATGCTTGTCCCTCTCAGTTCCCATATTGATGCTCAGGTATATGGAGGCAAGGCTGCCCGTCTGTCTGAGACCTTGTGTGCCGGGTTACCTGTGCCTCCTGGGATTGCACTCCATCCCGATTGTGTGGCCCGAGCAGCACAGAGCAACTTGCTTCCCAATGAGCGGGCTGCGTTGGAGCATTCCCTGGCACAATTCAAAGATGGAGCCGTGGCAGTGCGCTCGTCGGCCATTGGTGAGGATGGAGCATCAGCCAGCTTTGCCGGGCAACACGCCACTTTCCTGAATGTACGTGGGCTGGATGAGGTACTCTCGGCCATTGCGAGTGTATGGGCATCAGGGCAAACTGAAGCCGCACGACGGTATCGGGCCCGTATGAGCATTGCAAACGAGCCACGTGTAGCGGTCATCGTGCAGGCACTTGTGCCAGCCGAGGTGGCCGGAGTCCTCTTCACGGTCGATCCCGTCTCCGGTTCAGGCGAACGCTGGATGGTCGAGGCCTCCTGGGGATTGGGTGAAGCTGTCGTAGGCGGCCTGGTCACGCCCGATCGCTATGTCATTGCTCGCACCGGCGAACTGCTAGAGCGCCAATTGGGTCACAAGGACGTGGCGATGGTGGCCAACGAACATGGGGGCATGACCGAATTGGCGATCATTGATCTAGCGCGGGTGCAGGAAGCTTGCCTGGGTGAAAAAGCGCTTGTCCGTCTCGCCGAATTGGGGGCAGCATGCGAGCGCCTCTTCGGCGCTAATCAGGATATCGAATGGGCATTGTCGAGCGGCACGCTCTACCTCTTGCAGTGTCGTCCTGTGACGAGTGGAGGCAGACTATGAGGGAACTGTTTGAACTCGGTGGCATGGCGGCAACCTTGGTGGCTGCCTGTCAAGGAAACCTGCTGCAGGCGCTGCTAAATGGCGACGCTACCCCCACCATGTATGCTGAGGAACTCGGTCTCGACCCGACGGCAACTGAGCGAATACTTGAGGTCCTCACCAGCCTGGGATTCGCCGACTGCCGGCAGGACAGGTATGCTGCCTCTGCTGCCCTCAAGGACCTTGACGCCATCAGCCCAGGAGGAGTTGATGGATTGGGCGCCATGTGGAGCCAGGTGCCCGCCTTTCTGTTGCGCGGGGAGCGGTATGCGCACATGGATGGTCCTCCAGATGCGCGTGAGGCGGTCTATAGCAGTGTGGTCTCAAAGCTGGCGCTCATCTTTGCGCATGGGGCGCGACAGCTTGCGGTTGCATTACCAGGTCGCCCAGCCCATATCCTTGATGTAGGGGCAGGTTCGGGCATCTGGAGCCTGGCAATGGCCCAGCGTCACGCAGAAACGCGTGTGACCGCCCTCGACTTCCCCAATGTGTTGCAAGCGTTCCGCATCCAGGCAGAGCACATGGGTCTTTCAGATCGTATTGGTCTGCTGCCCGGAAATTTCCATTGCGTCGCGATACCAGAAGGCCGCTTCGACCGCATCGTGCTCGCCAATGTGCTACATCTTGAGCCTCCTGAACAAGCAGCCGCCCTCATTCGTCGCGTAACGGCAGCGCTCTTACCAGGTGGAGACCTTGTGATTGTCGATATGCTGGGAGATGAGACTCCTGCGGGAGAACGAGCGCGGGCGATCTACGGCTTGCACCTGGCCCTGCGCACGCGAGAGGGGAAGGTACACCCCTTGTCCAATCTGCAAGCATGGGTCAAGCAGGCGGGTCTGGTTCCAGAGGATGTTATTGAGCTTGGAACGCCTCGCGGTATGGGGGCGTTAGTGGCACACAAATCGTTTTCGTAAGGTGCAGCGGTATTGGGACGCTGTCTGTGGGACGGTGTGGTGCGGACCTTTGTGGTCACCGGCACTCGTGCGCCGACCTTGTGCTCTCCACACCGCATCGACCGGATCTCCTCTCTGCTTGTGTGTGTTTCCTCTTTTTGCAGACGAGGAGACCTCTTCTTTGCTCGTTTGCCTACAACTAAATCATACACCCTAGCTGGGTAGCATAGTTGCCTTTTATGCTATAACCTATCTATAATAAGGGTAATGCGTAGCTTTTGCTTGAAGGAGAGAGACTATGGCAGTCACATTAGGTCAGCTCCTACTTATGGCAGTTATTG
>Ga0209648_10004948_pt1 | contig 11350 bp, 9 predicted proteins | sample GraSoi2013_115cm_FD_185830 | JGI IMG/M metagenome (GOLD analysis project Ga0209648, IMG submission 185830) | Grasslands soil microbial communities from the Angelo Coastal Reserve, California, USA - Sample 9_17_2013_115cm (SPAdes) (version 2) | ecosystem: Environmental > Terrestrial > Soil >...
GGGCTGCCTGCTGCCGGGCAAGGCATCGCTGATTCGACGGCGATGTTTGACGTTGAACCCTGCAGAAGCGGAATGGTGACGACGCGAGTCGCGCTGCCCGAAAGTGGAACGGATTGCAGAGCGCTTATACTCACGTCAATGTCCGCTCCCACGGTTCCGTTCAACGCAGTAACAATGCCTTGAATTTTGGCCGGCCCTTTCGCGGTTCCTGTCTCAGCCACAAGAGGAAGAGCGCCCACATCTGTTCCTCCGGGAACATTGACCACGACGGTTGCGTTATACGCGGTCCCAGAAGCGCTGACCGCGTCAACGACGACATCAAAGACGGCGCCCATCGGCAATGGGCAAAAGCTGAAATGCCCTCCGGAGTCGGTTACGGCCTCCATGAAGACGCGATCCGTGCCGGACTTGTCTGAATTTTCGAGGGCAACCGTAGCGCCGACGATGGGTTGCGAGGTCGCGCTGTCCACAACTTGGCCTTTGATTCCCGTTGTGTTTGTGCTGACCACACCTGCGGTCAGAGTAGGCTTGAGCCGGAAACTGCCATTGCCTTCCTGGATGATCGAGGCGCAGGCATTGAAATCAACGTTGATGTCTACGCTCTGGCCTTCGCCCACGTGGATGGGTCCGCCGACGACTTGCCCCGGAGGAATCTTCAGGCCCGTATTGGACTGGCTCGAGAGCTGAAGCTCCGAAAAATTCTTGTTGATGTCCTCAACGCAATTAAAAACCTGGCCGAGAGTGGCGCAGGCATTCGAGGAGAGGACTGCGCTGGAGCCAGAATTATCAGCAACTAGGAGGAGGCGAATCTGTTGGTAGTCGCCAGCGGGAAGGCTTGTATTGGAACCGAGCTGCTTGAGCAAGCAGGTCCCGTTGGCCGGAAGGTTTAGCAGGTCGACCTGAACAGGCCGGGTGTTCAACTCCGGAACGAGTTCTACCCAACCGGAAGAATTATCGTCCGCGGTAGCGCTGATGTGCGCCTGCACCGAGCGGACGGTGATGAACACGCTCTTGAAATTGCCAGCCGGTGGCAAGCAACTCGGAGGGTCACTGATGCTCACGTTGACCGTGGCCATCCCGTTGTTAAACTGGCCCGTGATGGTTGTCTTGCCGCACGTCACCAGGGTTAGGGCCACTGCAACAAGGGCGGCAAGAACGGCTAAGGGCAGATAGGAAGAAGGAAGTTGGCGATTGGAACGAGCGCGGAATCCCATCCTCACACCTCCACGGTCTCAGTTATTAAGAGAGGAGATCCCGAGGGCGGGGACTTCATCGGTCTTAGGGGAGAGTATGAGAAGAGTGAGCCGGATAGTCAAGGATTGGTGCCTTGCTTGCCGCAGTGCTTATGAACGTCTGTGGAATGCCCCTATGACTTAAATGAACTGTGACCTTTCCGAACGAAGGTCGAGTGCTCACGGCGGCGAGAATCTGATTCTGATGCCATATCGGGCCATCGTGCGCGGCGGGCTATTCCTTCAGCGATACGGGATCGGACTCATTCTTCGGAGACTTCTTATCCAACAGAGAGATTAATTCGCGACCAGAAGTCGGGACGCCCACCTTGCCTTCGCGGACAATCTCCTTGGCACTGAGGCTTCGGCCATAGAGCTTTTTGTTCGCACTGCCTTCAGACCGAAGCGTCGAGCCCTCGAGCGAAATGCCGGCGAACAACCCCCGTGAGCGAGAATAGCTGAGGACTTCTGCCCTCATCACGATGTCGGTATCCGCCGCCGCTGCACGTCCCTTGGGCCCGGCCGCTGCAGAGGCGTCGGCGCCAAGCTTCACTTTGCTGCTCAAGATTGAGTTCGCGCCTTTGGGATTCATGACCAAGAGGACAAAGTCCGTGGCCTGACCGCCCAGCTGCAAACCGATGTTCGCCCCTTCAAGGGCGAATAGTGCGGGAGCACTCCAATGCCCGGCGAAATGTTGGCCGGTTCGGCAGGTGATCGCACCGCGCCCGAAGTCTCCTCCAATGCCGATCGCAAACTTCAGGACAGTCGGAATCACGATAACGCACTCGGCCTTGTTGAGTAGGTCCTTCGGAATTCCGTCTGGGATGTCCAAAATTTCCTTGAACACTTGGCCACATGCTGCGAGGCGCTTCTGTTCCCTGCTTTCATTCGCTCCGAAAGTGGGACAAGCCAGGAAAATGGCAATGACAAAAACACTGACTTTTCTCATGGCATGGCTCCGGGGCATCTGATTGATTCTTGCGCCGTCAGGGTGAGACGACAACCGGCTCGGTGATGGTCTTGTCCTAAGAGAAAACTGCATGGAGCGAGGTGATCGAAGCGAAGCCGTGGTGAGAATTGGCAAAGCTATCCCCAATCGGCCTTCCTAGAGTCGATAACAGGACACAGTCTTGCGGTTAACAAATTGTGGTGCCGCGAGTTTCCAGCTACGCTAGTTTGTACCCCCTTCAGATTGGAGTAGAGAATGAAATCGAAAAAATGGATGTTCGCGTGCGCGCTGGGAATCCTCCTGCTCACCGGCAATTTCGCGCTAGCCCAAGGTCACGGAAACGGGCACGGAAAGGGACACGGTAAACATGGAGATGATGACGACCAAGGCGAACAGTTCTATAGGGATCAAGACCGTGAGGTTATGCGCGGATGGTACGACGACCACCAGAATAACCTTCCGCCGGGGCTTGCCAAGAGAGACCGGCTGCCCCCTGGTTTGGAAAAACAGCTTGCACGGCGCGGCACGCTCCCGCCAGGGCTTCAGAAACGGCTCCAACCGTGTCCGGAAGATCTTGAGCGGCGGCTACCTCCACCGCCCCCTGATTGCGCGCACGTGCTGATTGGGGGACACATTGTTCTGCTAAATCGCCGAACTAATGTGGTTGTGGACATCTTCCACTTCGAAGTTCGTTAGCTGCATTGCTGCGAAGCGGAGAAAAGTGTCCTCTACGTGTCGCTTTTCTCCAGTCTCCCTGTCATGACCGACCTCAACTCTCACTTGCACGAGTTGAACTTAAACGCAGCGATTCGGGTGCTCCAGTTAAAGCCCCCGGTCGCCTTGTAATACTCCTGCGAGTACCAAAATGTGCAGCCGTCTTGGGGATCCACGGACATGCTGCTGTAATCGCCCCAGCGTTTGAAACTGTTTACCTGCACACCAGTCCCGTTTACCAGAAAGAGCGGCGCTTCCATTTTTCCTAAGGGATCGTTGGGAGTCCGGCCCACAACGGCGACACTTGGATCGACCGAGTCGTTCGACACGCTGAACCCGAGAGCGATATCGCCCGCTTCGTCCATGGCAATGCTGCCCATCCAGTAATCAAGGCTGGGATCCACGACGGTCCCCTGCTGGAACAGAAGCGGCGACGAACCTGGGTTCCGAATTTCATACCAGCGCACTCCCGACAATGCGCCTCCTTCGATGCTGTGGGTCGCCACGAGAGATTCATGATCGCCAAAGTTGCGGTACGCCAACCGGTACATCAGCCGGTCACCGAGGGAGTCGACTTTTTCGCCGGGAGAAGGCTCCGGGATGCAGGCGCGATCCGTTGCCTTTGCGCATAGCTCGCTGAAGGGAGCCACGCCAATTAAAGTTGGTCCGGAAAAACTTGAGTTAGTAGGGGTGGCGAAATCGACGTGGAACTGGAAGAGATTCAGGTGGGTGGAATCAGCGAGGTCCACAAGGAAATTGGGTTCGCCGGGCGGAGGCGGTGTCTTACTGTCTAGATCGGAGGGCAACAGGCTGCCCACGCTCTTGGGCTCCTGGAAGCAAATGGACGTGGCGGAATTTCCCGCCAGCATATTTGTCCGGTCATACGCGCAGGCCAGCGCTCCCGCAAAGCTGGGCGAAAAGATGTTGAAAGTAACATAGTAGCCGTCTGGCCAGACGCCCACCTTGGGATAATCCGGGAAGGCGCCCGCGGAAAGCGAGAAGGCATAGCGATTGTAGCTGCCCGTCGCGTCCGATGTGGTCGAGACGGCCACGCAGTAAAAAAATGGAGGAGAAAAGACGGGTTGCGCTGCTACCCAACGCCCGGCTGCTTTGTCGTACTGAATGATGATGTCGCCGTCGTTGTGCGTCTCGCAAGTTCCGCCAAAGCCCTTCCAGAACGCGTTCCCGGGCGTGGGGCCTATCACCGTTGCGCCCGTGGTCTTATCGAACACTTCAAAGGTCACGTTGACCCATTCCACAAATTGCGTCGCTCCCACCGCCCCGTTAGTGTCCGGAGGCACGAAGGGACCTCCGCTAGCGACCGTGTCAGCGGCGCTCAGACCGTCAAAGTTGAGTCCCACCTGGACACTTACAGGTGCACCCGAAGCAACTCGAGCTACGGGGTCCGGCTCAGAACTGGTGATCGCCGGTCCAGTTCTCTGCGGAAAAGGCGTTTGCTGCGCGCCTGATGGAACTGACTGAGCCGATGCCGCGAGATCCCGCAGCGGCTGCGAGCGATCGTGTTTTACTTCGTGAATGACCATGGGATTGTCGGCCAAAGCTGAAACTGGCAGCATTCCCATTACAGTCAAACACATTGCGTGAATTATGGTGCGCACAGAATTCCGGTTGATCACGAAAATTCCCTCCTTCTAATCATCATCTGGCCCTTGGCCCGGAAAACTCGCAAGTCCCGGCCTCTCGGGCTCCGCGAAGGCTCTCCGCTACGGTTTGGGAATCGGCACGCTGGCAACCACCTGTTGTTGATAGTGGTTCGGGTTGGAGCCGTCGTCAAAGGTGCTCACTGAGGTTGTGTATTCGTTGGAGCCGCCAGAGGTATTTCCGAAATAATCCCCGATGAAAGTTTCGCTGCTGCAGATGCAATGCGGGTGCGGCGCATTGAGTTGCGGGTCCCAGGTGTGCGCCGACAAGCGGATGTTGCGGCCAATGGGTTGCAGCGTTGCGTTGTAGAACTGGATCGCAGTATTGACGCAGAAATTGGAGCGACCATAAGGGGTGCCTGGAGAAGCGCTGGTGCCGGGATCGAGAGCAATCCCGGCGGAGAAGGCTTCCGCGGTTCCCGCTGCCGGACAGGGTAGGCGGCGATCATAAAACGCGACGCTGACCGTGTCAGTGACCCCATTATCAGCGACGTTCAGGTTGGGCTGGAGCTCGTCTACGGGATTGGTATTGTCGTTCACAACGATCGGAGTGGGCCAAGTGACGCCCCCATCGAGAGAGGTGGTCAGGTACAAGTTTGAAACGCCTGAAGACCCATCCTCCCAACTCACGTAGAGCGGATAGCGGCCGTTGATAAGGTGATGTCCTACAGCAAAGGTGTTGACGATTCCTTCGCGGAAAGTGGTGTTCTGATATGTCGGAACAAAGATGTCGTGGTGTACGAGCAGAGGCGTCTGCCAAGTCAAGCCCCCATCGCGCGAGGAAATCACGTATAGATCGGCAAACTGGAATCCTTGCTGCGCCGGATTATTTGTTTCTGTGGTGTACACCGTTCCGTCTGGCGTGACGTGCGGGAGCATATAACTATCCCAGGGATGGCCGTTGATAGTCGGAAGGACCGTGGGTGTTGACCAGTCGGTGTGGCTGCCATCGGCGTTTGCGTCGGAGAAGGAAACAAACACGTTGCTGGGATTGAAAACGAACAATGTCCACATCGCGTAAATGCGGTTGTAGTGCGGGCTTGCAGGATTGAGATCAACGGTGATCCACTGCTTGTCAGGGTCGTTGGAATGAGCATTGGGAGCGGTCATCAAGTAGTCCAGGCTCCCGTTGTGAGTGAAATTCCAGTCTATGGCGGAAATCGCGCCATGCGGCCGAACAGCCGAGGAGATGGCTTCGCCGGGGAGCGCGGGATTAGGCAAAGAAGAGCCGTTCGCAAACACCTGAAAGCCGAATTTGTCATAGGAAAACTGGTAGGGCAGCAAGAGGGCATGGTAATTACCGAATCCATCAAATGCCCCAACGGGGTCGGTGTTGTCGGTGAACCCTTCGTAGCCGGGAACATGCCCCTGCACCGACCAGGTCTTGCCGCCGTCGAATGATTCGTAGAATCCCTGCAAATGGTTGTAGCCCTCGGCGCTCACGAACCATTTGGTCTGCCCGATCAAGTGATTTGGGTCGGTGGGGTCCACGCGAAGATCCGACTCGCTATGGTTGTTTACCGACTGCGGTTGGTTCACGACGTTTTGCGTGGAGTAAGGCCCCTGATTTTCGCCTGTATTCGCCCTGCCGTGGCAGGCGGTCTCGCCCGTGTAACCGTTCGTCGGGCCCAAACTGCCAGCATAAGGCACCTCCGGCGTGTAACAACTGGTCTTTTGCGTTGTGGCGAAAACGTTTGTGACATGGTTCGACCTGAAACTATCGGCGAAAGCGGCATCTGCCTGCATACCCAGAGGAGGCGGCGGCACCGATTGCGCCAGAGAGCAAGGGACTATGGTCGCTAGCAGCGGGAGTGCGTAACAGAAACACTTGGGCACTTCCCGGAGGTTCCGAAGACGGATGAATTGGGGGAGCAACTTAACTGGCAACATGTTCACCTCGCAAGGGCATCGGTTTTCGGACCGTGGCGTTTCGAGCGTATCGCGCGCGCCAGCAGGGACATCTGCAACGCGTTTCGGGAGCATAATGTCCAGCTTTGTGGCTGTCAAGATTTTCAACAGTTGAGTAAGTACGATCGGCAGAGGGAAGATTCGGGATCGACGGGCGTGATTCGGTAGTTTACGTTCTGGCCGTCCCGGTTTTCGCCATCCAGGGTAATTACGTCATACGATGCAAGCAATCAGGTACTCCGAGTGACGGTCACGACCGCAAGCGATGATGCTCGTGACGGTTTCCATTAGCTAGTCGCGACGGAAATGAATGACTGGTTCCGTATACATGGCACAGAAGATGGCAGTGCGCTAGCTTCGCAATTCTCTTCGTTGAGAGGCTGAATCCGGGTCCGATCAGGGTCCAATAAGTCGTGGCAAAGGATTCCTTAGAATACCAATGACGGGCTGTCAGCGCCGTTAAGTATCACTAAGTTCCGGCAAACTGCCACTCTGTCATGTCGAAGGACCTGCAAGGCAGTGCAAGACACTGCAAGGCTGTGGAAGGAGCGGGAAGTCCTTTTTAGTCAGTTTAGGAGGGCGTAGTTCAGTTGGGACGCCTGCCTGTCACGCAGGGGGGCGTTCGAGTCCCGTCACTCCCGCCATTTCACTCTGATGGCTGTGCAAATTGGCGTTCGTTTTAGACACCCATAAGCCAGGTCCAGGACGAACTGGTGAAGCACTCCGGTTTATTGCTATTCAAATCGCAGCGCATCGACAAGGTTGAGTCGGGCCGCGCGCTGCGCCGGGTACCCGATTCGAAGCCTTCGCTGATCAAGTTGGCGAAGATGAGAGCGTCTGTGTGTGAAGGACGGGCAGAGTTAGTCCAATAGTTTGAGTGCGATGTCCATTAACTGACACTTTGGCCGGGCTCTAGCCGACGGAACTACAGAACGATCCCAAAGGACAATGTATTCAAGTACTTCGCCGGCGTCGGCTCATACCTAACTTTGGCAAGCGGCGCGCAGCATGAGGATCCGGAAGTCTACATATCGATATTCAGTTCGAGCGAGAAAATAATCGTGAGAAGGCCATGCACGAAGACTACGAGGGAAAAGGTCGTTACATGTTACCTGTCAGCCGCCGCCGTTTCGTTCAGGGATTAGCTGCAGGTGGAGCGGTCGCAGCCCTCGATTGGCGCGCAGGCTGGGTCTTCGCCGAGACTGGCCAGCAGCAGACACCCGCGACGCTTACGGGTAAAGACTTCGAGTTGACGATCGATTCCTTACCCGTGAAGTTCAGTGGGCGTCGTTCTGTAGCCACGGCCGTGAATGGTTCCGTGCCGGGACCGATCCTAAGATGGCGGGAAGGAGATACGGTGACCATCGCGGTCACCAATCGTTTGCCAACGCCGACTTCGATTCACTGGCACGGTATGCGTATTCCGGCGGAGATGGATGGCGTGCCCGGTTTGAGTTTTGCAGGAATCGCACCAGGCAAAACATTTGTTTACCGGTTTCCGGTGCTGCAAAACGGGACGTATTGGTATCACAGTCACAGCCACTTCCAGGAACAACTAGGGTTGTGGGGCGCTCTCGTGATTGAGCCGCGGGACAAAGATCCCATTGCATATGATCGCGACTACATAGTGCTGCTGAGCGACTGGACGGATACAAAACCCGAGACCCTCTACAGCAACCTCAAGAAACAAAGCGATTATTACAACTTTCACAGGCGCACGGCCGGCACATTTATCGAAGACGTAAAAAGCAAAGGCCTGCGCTCCACGGTACGGAATCGACTGATCTTGGGGCGCATGGACATGAGCCCCACTGACATCGCCGACGTAACCAGCGCTACCTACACTTATTTGATGAACGGTAATCCCCCTGACGCGAACTGGACCGCATTATTCAAGCCGGGTGAGCGTGTTCGACTTCGTTTCATCAACGCGTCGGCCATGACTTTGTTTGACGTGCGCATCCCCGGTCTACCTATGACCGTTGTGCAGGCGGACGGGAATTGTGTACAGCCGGTGACGGTGGACGAAATGAGACTGGGCGTCGCCGAGACCTACGACGTCATTGTTCAACCGCAGGAAGACCAGGCGTACACCATCTTTGCGCAGCCGGAATCTCGCGGCAGTTATGCACGGGGTACCCTGGCTCCGCGGATGGGCATGACGGCGGCGATCCCGCCCATGGATCCATTTCCCCTCCGCACGATGGCAGATATGGGGATGGGCCGCATGGCTCAAATGAAGGGGATGAAGATGAGCGGCATGTCGTCAGATCAAATGCCGGGAATGAAGGACATGCAAATGAACGGGACGAGCCAAAACAGCATGCCCGAAATGAAGGACATGGACATGAGCGGGATGAGAGATGGCGCCCTCGACCCGCTGGCGGGCAAAACCCCGTTTCCGCAGCCTGGGCTACGCACGACGCAGCTAATGTCACCGCCGTCGCAGATGATGTCTCGCCCAGACCAAACGAGGGAAGGAGAGGTGCCTTTGCACCTTGGCCCTGAAGTGGCCAGTGTTCCAATGGGCACTTCGCCAAGGCTGCACGATCCGGGAGATGGCCTGAATGGAAATGGTCGTCGCGTGCTGACGTATGCCGACCTCCACGCGCTCTACAAAGGCGTGGACGGCCGACCGCCGACTCGCGAAATCATTCTTCACCTCACCGGCAATATGGTGCGGTTCATCTGGGGTTTCGACGCGTATAAGTTTTCGCAGGCTGAGCCAATCCATCTGAAACTTGGCGAGCGTGTGCGCTTCGTTCTGATCAACGACACCATGATGGAGCACCCGATTCATCTGCACGGGCTTTGGAGCGAGTTAGAAAATGGAAGCGGTGAGTTTTCTCCGTACAAGCACACTCTCCTCGTCAAGCCTGCCGAGCGGGTGAGCTATCTCATCAGCGCAGACACGCCCGGACGCTGGGCCTTCCACTGTCATCTGCTTTACCACATGGCTGCGGGGATGTTTCGTACGGTGGTGGTGTCATGATGTGTCGGCTCGCTCTTCAAGTTGTCATTGCGGGAGCTCTGTTGACGAGCGTCGGAGTAAAGCCGGTTTGTGCACAGACTCCGGCAACTCCAGTCGATGTACCCACTCCGGCATCAGGTTGGCCCAAGCCAGTGGAAGATAACCGGGTGCTCACACCTGTAATCTTCGATCAACTGGAAGGCAGAACGAATGGGCCGAACACTAGCTTCCGATGGGACGGCGAAGGCTGGGTTGGAACAGACTTCAACAAGTTATGGATCAAGTCCGAAGGAAGAGTGATGAAGGGTGTCACCAGCGATGGAGACCACGAGTTTCTCTACGACCGGCCGATTCCGCTCCTGCGTTACTTCGATTGGCAGGCGGGTGCCCGTGTGGATATCGATTCCGGTCCAACTCGCGCATGGGCCGTAATCGGCGTGCAGGGACTTGCTCCGTACTTCTTCAATTTTGCGCCAACGCTGTATGTTCGCGATGGAGGACGCGTCGCGGGAAGAATCTCAGGCTCGTACGATTTGTACCTCACTCAACGCCTGATACTGCAACCTCAAGTCGAATTGAATTTCTACAGTCAGGCAGATCGTGGACGGGGGATTGGAACGGGACTGTCCGATCTCGATAGCGGCGTAAGGCTTGGTTATCAGATCTCTCGTAAATTTGCCCCGTACATCGGTTTCACCTATTCGAGTTCTTTCGGCCAAACAGCAACTTTCGCCCGCGGCGCGGGCGAGTCTGTTCATGTTTCCAGCCTGGTGTTCGGAGTTTGGATCTGGAGGTGAATTCAAAAGCCCATCAAAAAGATGGAGTGGTGCTACTGGGTCACACTCCGTGCTTGCAGGAAGTACAACTGAAATTCTTGGGAAATCTACACTCGACCTGTCAAAGATCTAGGACGGTTTGTTTTACGCGCTCCGGACCGCTATATGCAATGATGGCGCTCACCGCCTCAGGTCTCTCGGATCTGGATACCGGTGTGCGTCTGCGGTACGAGATCAGCCGCAAATTCGCTCCGTACATAGGGTTTGCCTATGGCGGGAAGTATGGAAACACGCTATTCGCGTCAGGCGGGAGAAATCACAAGCGACCACCGTTTCGTATTCGGGCTTCGACTGCGGTTCTGAAAATCCGGCTCGGTATTGTGTAGTGAGGCTAACTTGAGGACACACGAAGATCACATGCAGATGAGCGACGTGGCTGGTCTCAAGATGTCGGACGCCCATGCAAGCTACGACCGTCACGCCGGGCATTCCGTCGCCATGTTTCGCGACAAATTTTGGCTGAGTTTCGCCCTCACCATTCCCGTCGTATTTTGGTCAACTGACGTTCAGAACTGGCTTGGCTACACAGCTCCTTCTTTCCCCGGCTCGAAGTCTATTCCCGCCATTCTCGGAACAGTGGTCTTCGTGTATGGCGGCCTCGTCTTCATTCGCGGGGCCTGGGGCGAACTTGCCGATCACAAGCCCGGCATGATGACACTCATCAGCTTGGCGATCATAGTGGCTTTTGGGACTTCACTCGCTGCGACCTTCGGCCTCTTCGAGATCGACGTTTGGTGGGAACTCGCATCACTGATTACGATCATGGTCCTCGGCCATTGGCTGGAAATGCGGGCCATTTCCCAAGCTCGTGGCGCGCTCAATGCTCTCGCCGCGCTACTCCCGGACACCGCTGAACGCGTAAAGGGCTCAGACACGGAGTCGGTTCCACTCTCTGAGTTGCGCGTTGGCGAAATCGTTCTTGTGCGGCCCGGAGCCCGTATTCCGGCAGATGGCACTGTCGTTGAGGGCTCTGCCGATGTTGACGAATCCATGATCACTGGCGAGTCCAAAACGGTGCCGAAGGGGGCAGGTGCCAGAGTCATTGCGGGAACAGTTGCCAGTGGCGGAAGCCTTCACGT
>Ga0209648_10004949_pt1 | contig 11350 bp, 10 predicted proteins | sample GraSoi2013_115cm_FD_185830 | JGI IMG/M metagenome (GOLD analysis project Ga0209648, IMG submission 185830) | Grasslands soil microbial communities from the Angelo Coastal Reserve, California, USA - Sample 9_17_2013_115cm (SPAdes) (version 2) | ecosystem: Environmental > Terrestrial > Soil >...
CTCTATGGAAATGCCCGCGTTACGGTACTGAATCCCGATGGGACGATCTTTATCGACGACGTCAGCAAAGGCGATCTGTGGTATTTCCCGGCCGGCTTTCCTCATTCTATCCAGGGCCTGGAGCCAGACGGATGCGAGTTCCTCCTGGTCTTCGATCAGGGTATGTTTTCGGAAGACGGTACATTCCTTCTCTCGGAATGGGTGGCGCATACCCCTCCCGACGTGTTGTCGAAGAATTTTGGACTGCCGGAGAGCGCTCTCACCACTCTGCCGACGAGTTTTCTTTACATTTTTCCTGCAGACTTACCGAAGTCATTGGCGGAAGACAAGGCAGCAGTTGGCGGGCAGAAAGTGCAGTCCCCCATCCAATACACCTTCAAAATGGAAGCGATGGCGCCAACCAGGCGAACTACCGGGGGCGAAATACGCATCGTCGACTCGCATAACTTTCCTGTCTCGAAGAATGTTGCCACTGCCATGAACACGATCAAGCCTGGAGGTATGCGCGAGCTCCATTGGCATCCCAATGCCTCCGAATGGCAGTTCTACATGGCGGGGAAGGGACGAATGACTGTGTTTATGCCCGTTGGGTCGGCACGTACCATGGACTTCAATGCCAACGACGTCGGCTTCGTTCCGGCCAACGCCGGTCATTACGTGCAAAACACTGGCGATACTGACCTGGTGTTTCTGGAGATGTTCAAGGCGAGCGAAGTTTTGGACTTCTCCCTAAACCAGTGGATCCGGCGGCTTCCTCCCGAAATGGTTTATTCGCATTTGAAGCTCGACAGGAATTCGATCCAAACCATTCCGGCAGAAAAGCTGCAGATCGTGCCCCGATAGTACTTCGCTGTCGTAGATTTTAGCTCGGGCCGCGAAGCGCGGTTAGCAGAAACGGGTAGCGTCGTAACTGAAATTACGGCCATGGCGTGTCGAGGATCGGAAAAACATTGATTGTGCACGTGCCCGAAAACCGGCATGCAGAAAATAAAAATAGAAGTTGAACAATTTGGACTCTGTGGAGGTTTTCCATGTTAGAAGGAGCCTTTCAGCCGATACATCTTTTGGTGATCTTCTTCATCGCGCTGATGATGTTTGGTCCCAAGAAGCTTCCGGAACTCGGCAAGGGTATCGGCCAAGGTATTCGTGCCCTGAAGGAGGGGATCAAGGACACGCATCCCGCTTCAGGAAAGAGTACGAGTACGGTGCCGAGAGACCCTGAAGTGCAAAGCTAATCCTCATTCTGATGCGATGTCACGCAGTGCAGTCCCTTGATCATACGCGGCGAGGTCCTGCGAATGCGGAAAAGCACATTCTTAGACCTCTTCCCACAATAAAGACCGCATGATCCGGAATCTGTCGCAAAAAAAACCTGACACCGTCAAAACGACGCCAGGAGAAGCAATTCGGAACTTGGGGTTACGACAATCCTTGAGTTACGACTCGAAGGGCCAAACCCGCTGCCAACGACAGCAGTCCGAGCGCCCCCACAGTGGCAACGAACTGACAGTTTTGGGAAGGAAATCAGTTGTTGCGTCTTGCGGCAGCAATTTCGATTTCCTCGCCGGTGGGGCTCACCGCCTTAACACTCGCTTGTTTGATCTGAGTTGTATTTGACGCCTGCTCGTTTGGCATTGAGAGCACCGGCCGGCTGGTCTGCTTCGCGAGCTGCGTCGCGCGCGCTTTCGGATACACAAACTCCTCGCCGTAGTTGGCCCCTGGGTAGAACCACGAGTGAATGGCTTCCGGCTGGCCGGAGGGCCTCTCCTCGAAATGGATTACCGTTTTCCCCGTGGGTTGCTGCCGGTAATCGGGAACCGCGAGGATCGTCGTCACTAGTTGTGTTCGATCCGCATTCCAGACCTCAACGATATGGCGCTCTGAATCGCCATCCGCCAGGGTGAACCAATAGGTTCCGGCTGCGAGAACTCGCCCTGGTACCTCGACTGGCTCACTGAATGTTAGCTTGGTCGCACGGTCCTCCACGTCTGCCTTCATGGTACTTGGTGCCGCCAGCAGGCAAAGCAGCACTAAACAGAATGTCACGACAAACCACTTCCTTGTATTCACTGTATTCACTGTATTCTCCTTGAATTCAATCGCGCCTCGACGGACCCGACTGGTACTAGTTCTTCGTAGATATTTGGGTTCAAATCACTTCACATCGGGACCGACTCGATGGGGAAGCCGTTTGCAATACGAAGCTCCCTGCCCGAGCCGATCCCACGTTCTTCTTGCTTTCGTAATGTCATTCCTTGAAGTTCCAGTCGAGCGACTGTTCGCGGGGTGACATCCACTTACTTAACCTTTTGCCGAACTCGGGGGGAACTTCTTGAACATCTTCGCCACACCCTTGTCCAGATTTTTTTCATTCTTGTCGGCCTTGTCCGATAGAGTGTCTTCGGCACTTCCGCGCCAGATCAACTGCTTGGTTTTTGCGTCGTACAAGTCCACAACCAGGGTTCCTTCCTTGTAGTCAGTTTCGGTCGTAGTAGATTCGCCCATCCCGCCGAATCCTCGCCAACGCCATCCGCCACCTATGCCGTCATAGAACGTTTGAAGCTGTTTCTGGGTCTGAGTGGTCTTAATCGCTACGACGGCGACATCGCCGCCGCTGGCCACCAGAGTCCAGCCTTTGGCTGCCAGTTGGGCATCCACTGCAGTCTTGATTCGGGCATCCCACAGGGAATTCTCAGGCTTGACGTCCTGCCACGAATAGGTTTTGTACTGAGAGAAATTGGCTTGGTGATTAAAGTCAGTGGTAACGTGCTGGGCAAATGCAGATCCCAGCACACTCAGGAAAAACATAGCGCAAACTGCTGTACGAAATAAAGGCTTCATGCAAAATCTCCTTCTCCTTAAGTGAGTAATGCATTTGCATCTCCAAACATTTTTCACACGACAAAGTCCCTTTGCTCGTTCCAGTTCCACCGGTTTGTGCATGTGTCCCACAGAGAATTCGAGGGGATTGGCACGGGGGTGAAACCGTCGATATATCGACGCGGTTACCACCTGCGGACACTTCGATGCGTTAACCCTCCCCGCTGCTGATCTTTAGCGAGAAAAACCTTGGGCATTGTGTAGACATCAGGTTTGGAAGGCAAGATGCAACATCAGCAAAGAAAGATCGTGAGCTTCAAAGACACGAAACGGCAGGCCCCATATCAACGGTTCCCGATTGAGCATCTCGTGCGAATGGATCAAGAGAATGGCACTGAAACTACGAATATCATCAGCAGAACGCTCTTGTTGCTGTATCGCTATCCTGATTTCGGTCTCTTCTGCCACCCTGAGGGCTCAGACGTCAGGCGAAATCGACGCCCACTTATTCTCGATTGCGACTCCGTCTCTTTCGTTGTGCGGCCAGCCCGCCGACGAGTGCTCACCAGACTCCGCCGCTGTGCCTCCGCAGAGCAATGCCGGCGGCAGCAACAGCTATCAGAACGATTGGGTGCATTCCTGGCTGCGTAAAGTGGACCAGGTTCGCGCCAATCAGCCTCACTTTGTCTCGCCCATTGTCACAACTCACGTCCTGTTGGTCCAGCAATTCCGCTATGACATGTCCTGGCAGCAGGATCCCACGGGTGGCACGGTAACCTCGAACTACGGAGCTGGACGCGGTCTGGAAATCATTCCTACAACGCGCCTGGAAGTGGGGATATTTCCGCCCAGCTATTTTGTGCATCAATCGAAGACCCCAGATGGATTTGGAGACTTCTCGTGGCAGGTGAAGTTCCGGGCGTTTTCCGCAACGGAGCACAAAGGCGACTACTTCGTCGGATTCTTTCTTGGTGGTTCCTTCCCTACGGGCGACACCCCGAACGGCCTGGGCCATACCGTCCTGTCCCCCACTTTCGCAGCGGCGAAAGGCCTGGGTCCGGTGGACATTCAAAGCACGATTGGCGCAAATCTTCCAACCAGTGGGACGAATACTCTGGGCCGCACCATTGTCTTCAATACCGCCGTCAATTACAGGATTAAGGGAAAAATCTGGCCCATGATCGAGCAAAATTCCCTATTTTGGTCGGGTGGGACTTTGGACGGAAAGAAGGAGGTTTTCCTGACGCCGGGACTGGTGCTGGGCAGCTTTCCACTCGCGGAGCGACTCCATCTCACCATTGGCGGTGGGGTGCAGATCGCTGCGACGCAGTTCCACCAGTACAACCATCGCTGGATCTTGTCGGTGCGATTCCCGTTCTGAGCAGTCTTTGTGTGAGATGTGCGCGCGTCGGGCCGAATATCGATGGAGACCCCGCCGTCTGGATGTCGCCAACGTGTCAGGGGCCCGACAGGGCGCACTAATTGAGATACAACAACCTGGCCCTGGCGAAGAACTTAGACTGCTCGGCCCTTGGCCACAGGATTGCTTCAATTACCTCGCTGGGCGGGGATTAGACTCGCGACTTCGGTAGCTATGTTCAAGGAGAAGAAATATGAAAATCGGTTTGTGTGTCAGGATTCTTGCAATCACCAGCGCTCTGGCGGTTGCTTCTGCAAACGGCCAGTCCAAGCAATTCCAAGATGGGACAATCATCAACGTCCAGAAACAAGATGTGGCGACCCCAACTGTAAGAAGTGGTGCCGATCCTGTTCGCACACCATTGCAGTCGCACTACTATCTCTACAACGTTTCGGTGCAATTGAACTGCGACGTTTACGTTGGGCGTTACCAGGCCGAACTTGATGATTTGCCCTCTGCACTATCCCCTCACAATTCTGTTCAGGTTCAAGTGAAGAAGCACGTAATGTACCTGAACTTTCCCGGCGATACCGTGAAGATGCAAATCGTGCACCATCAGGTTAGCCACGAAGGGGCGTGTGCTCAGGGCGCGGCCGTCAAACAATAGCACAAGAGGGTGACTGCGCTTGGGAACACAACGACGAAATGGGGATGGAGAATGGCGACGAGGCAAGTTCAGGTGGAGCGATTTAGTGTGACTTCCTCCAAGACGTTCCAAGAAGTTGTAGCGACGATCGAGAACGCTATTGGGCATCCCGACATGAACGCCTTTAGGAAGAATGTCACGGCAGCAAGAACGTACGGCGAACTGGAAAAGATCGTCCATGGAGCAACTGGCCCATCGGAATTGATGGAGTTCACGCGCATGGACCTCGGCGAGGTTTTGCGCAAGGGAAGCGGAGCGGCAGCACGGCAGAGTCTACGCCTCGTCGTAGGCAACCCCGTCATCATGAGCCAGATGGTTCAGCACGTCCCGGATGCAGGCTCGTACGCGCCAGTGACGATTCTCATCGACGAGCGCCCAGACGGAGTTCACCTTTCTTACGACAGGATGGCGAGCTTTCTCGCCCCGTACGGAAGCCCCGAAGCTCTGAAAGTTGCTCAGGATTTGGATTCGAAGGTCGAGGCACTTTTGGCGGCGGCTGCAGGCTGAGAGATCGGTAGGTATCCAGATCGTATGGTCGTGCACTCGAAATCCAGGAAGACCTGAAGAGACTCAGATGGCAAAAACTTATAAGGCGGTCGAAGTATCAGCGCCAGGCGGTCTTCGCGCTGACGAGCGAGCATAACCCATAAGACTATCTCTGTCTTAATTTCCACAGTCGCGAAAGCAGCTGAAGTACACCATCATAACGATGCCGCCGGAAACTAAATGGGGTCGTTGGCTGACTGAGGCTGGCGCTGCGGCCCGGGAAAAGCCATGTCGACGCGGTTGGACACAATTGCTTTCTGGTGTTCTACCGGAATGCTGAATCTGTTCCGACCGAGGGAAGCGGATGAAAGAAGAGCCTCGATAACTCGCGTTTTGCTGGTCACGATTTCGATCGCTGCGACTCACGGTTTCGCCCGCGCGCACTCATCCGCTCAACGAGAAACGCTGCCACCTTCTTCGATCACCGCCCAGGAGCAGTCTGGCGAAAACCAGTCAACGTCGAGCCAGTTCCGGTCGTCGAATCCCGACGTGGCCCGTCCGTGCACGTTACGGGTACCCGACACAATTCCTCAGTACCCGGCGAAGGAAGCTACGACTACCAACGGATCCTTCGTATACACCCCCCTATCCGCACGTTGTAAGTTCCACCTGTTTCTGAAGCAAACCTATTCGCCCTACACGTTCGTGTCAGCAGGTTTTCAGGCAACCTGGGCCCATGCAATGGGGCAGTGGCCCCACTATGGCGGAGGTATGCAGGGTTGGGCGAAGCGATTGGGCGCAACGCTGGCGGACACAGAATCGCGGAGATTCATCCAGGGTTTTGCTCTATCGACGATTTTGCATCAGGATCCTCGCTATTTCCCTTCACGCAAGAGAACACTCATTTCGCGTGTGTGGTATTCCACAACCAGAGTGGTAGTCACCAAGAATGACAAGGGCGATAGCACATTCAACACGTCCGAGGTTCTGGGTGCTTTATTCGCTAGTTCGTTGCAAAATGCCTACTACCCAAGACATGACCGAAGTTTTGGGGACACCATGAATCGCTTTAGTGGTGCTCTGAGCTCGGACGCGATTGGATATCTTCTCCGCGAATTTACGCCGGACATGAAGCGTCTCTTCCGGAAACATGCGCCGAAGAAAATCAAGAGGATTGAGGAGAAGCTTCCTATCCCTCCCGAAGACAAGCCGTAACCCGGACACAACACGACACACAGCGACCACTGGATTAATGCTTGGACAGGCGGCGAAGATGCTTGCACCGTCGCCCCGCCAGCGACTGCATTTTCGGGTCGTTCCGCGCGAACAGTGTGTACAATAGTTCACTCGGACGTTTCTCTCCCATCGGCCGGAAACATCCTGTGAAATTATGGTTTTCACTGCGACAGTACAATCGATGTTCGCAACACGCCTGTCTAAGCCAACTCCCGCCGTTCGGAATCCTATTTCGGAAGCGAAAATACGGGCTAGCCATTCCCACGGAAAGGAAGCGACGTGGTCGTCCTGGTAATTGGTGGTGCGGGATACATCGGCAGTCATGCTGCCCGTGCGCTGAAGCGCTCAGGCCATGAGCCGGTAATATACGACAATCTTTCAACCGGCTACGACTTCCTGGCAGACGGTTTTGAGCTGATCACAGGGGATGTTTTGGATCAGGCCAAGCTAGCCCCGGTCCTCCGCCGGGTAGGTGCAGTAATGCATTTCGCGGCATACGCGTATGTGGGCGAGTCGGTCACGAACCCGCGAAAATATTTCCGCAACAATGTGGAAGGAGGGCTATCGCTGCTGAACACCGCAGTCGATGCAGGGGTGAAAAGGATGATCTTTTCCTCCACTTGTGCGGTGTACGGCGAACCATCCAAGATTCCAATCGCTGAGGACACCTCAAGGCAGCCGGTGAATCCTTACGGCGTCTCCAAAATGTTCTTTGAGCAGGCACTGGAGGCATATGATCGCGCCTACGGCTTGCGCTTCGCCAGCCTCCGCTACTTCAATGCGGCCGGCGCAGACGAGAGCGGAGAGATCGGCGAACTGCACGACCCCGAGACTCACTTGATCCCTCTTGCTCTTCGAGCGTCAGCCGGCATGGGCCCGGCGTTGCAGATATTTGGATCCGACTATCCTACCCCGGACGGCACATGCATTCGAGACTACATTCACGTGAACGACCTGGCCGAGGCACATGTCAAGGCTCTTGACCACCTCCACGCCGGTAAAGCTTCTTTCGCGGCGAACATAGGCACGGGCCAGGGCCATTCCGTCAACGAAGTCATCTCCACGGTAGAGGAAGTGACGGGCAATCCAGTTCCGCGACGCGTGGTGCCTCGTCGGCCTGGTGATCCACCTGCGTTGGTTGCGGATCCGCGCCGGGCAGAAAGCCTCTTACAGTGGAAAGCTAAACGTTCCCTACAGGAGACTATCTCGACAGCATGGAAGTGGATGGAACGGCGACGCCAACAGCCTGCTGGTGTCCAGTAGAGTCTAGGTACCGCGAGCGACTGCGAAGTGAATCAGTCTTAAACTACTTCAGAAGAACAACCGAGGGAAAGTTATGGGACATGATCTCCTGGAAAAACGAGTAGCGGTTCTAGGAGCCGGTAAAATGGGTGGCATATTGCTTCAAGCGCTCCTTAAGAGCGGCTTACTTTCAGCGAAGCTAACCTGCGCCACCGTGCAACATGAGGAGCGGGCGAAGGCGCTTAGTGCGAAGCTGAATGTCAAGGTCGGAACGGACAACGCGGCAGCAGCCAAGGGTGCGGACATCATTCTGATTGGAGTTAAGCCGCAAGTCGTGCAGGAAGTCATCGACGAGATTCGTGGAGAGATCACTCCGGATCAGTTGATCGTCTCCGTGGCCGCATCCGTTCCAACCTCGTTAATTGAGAAAAGCCTGCCAGCGAATATCCCTGTGGTTCGGGCAATGCCTAACACGCCCTGTTCGTTGGGGGCCGGCATGACGGCCTTGTGCAAGGGCAAATACGCTAATGCCGGACACGTCGCTATGATTTGCAGGATGTTCGATGTGGTCGGACGAACCGTTGTAGTCGACGAGAAGCACATGGACGCGGTCACGGGCCTCTCGGCGAGCGGGCCCGCGTACATCTACATTATCCTAGAGTCGCTGGCCGAGGCGGGCGTAAAGGTGGGTCTTCCCCGAGATGTCGCTACCCTCCTGGCTGCCCAAACCACGCTTGGAGCGGCCCGAGTTGTGTTGGAGACTGGCGATCACCCGGCACTGCTCAAGGATGCCGTGACTACGCCTGCGGGATGCACGATCGATGGAATCATGGAATTGGAAGAGGGCAAATTGCGGGTGACACTCATCAAGGCGGTCGTGAGGGCGACGCAGAGAGCCAAGGAGTTAGCGTTTACCTGAAGACCCGTCTGAAGGCACGACTTGGACTCCCGTAAGTGGTGAAGACCGGACAATTAGCTAAATCGGGACTAACAAGCCTCGTCCTATAGTGCCGGTGAATGAGTCCTGGAACTTCAACGCTGCGGCGCGGAATGGGCCGGGTAAGGCTCGCAGGTGGTCGGCAAAATCCCAGGCCAGGTCGCGGGCTTTGCGCACATTCCATCCTGCCAGCAGACGACCAATCTTCCCGGTGTCCTGCGCCAATTCGCCAAGGATGCCTGTCGCCAAGAAGGTTAGGGCCGCTGGCAACTCTGCTTCGAGCAAACCATTGACGTGCTCATAGTCGTCGTGCTCCGGACTATTCAGACTGGGGTTCAAATGCAAATCATCGTCGGTTTGCAGCAACGCCAACGGCAGATCGTGATTGATATGCGCATTCATTCCAGCCAGCGCGAACTGGATGCGATCGACGTTGGGACGATTTCTCGCCTCGAACAATGCAAGCCAGGAACTTGGCGTGTTCGCCGGCTGGTCAAGAGCTCCGGAAATGGCCGAGAAATAGAATTTTGCAAACACCACATCAAGAAGCGTCAGCCATGCGTCATCCTCCCAGCCATTCGGCGGAGGCTGAGTGTCGACTTTTTCCGTCACTTTCAGGTAGAGCAAGTTAAACCACTTGAGCCCATCGTTGCTGGGTAACAGATTGTCGATTTTCTGCATGACCGCGAGAACGTCGGGTATTGTGGCGGGGGCAGCCGCAGTCACGATTTGAAGCAGTTGTGCATCAGTTGGGTTGAGTCCGTTCATACTGACTCTCCTCGCTCTGCTGACAGGGCCCCAAATCGAATGGATCCCACGCCTTCCGAAAACCACCAGGAAGGGCGGGCTTCCCAGGAAGAAACTTTGCACTATGGTACTCGCAAGTCACTTGCTGCATCCGGCGCGAGTTTGACTTCTACGCAAGCGCCCCATAGTCTGGAACTAGCTCTTTGCAAGGCCATCCCCCCAGTGGGGGCGTCACGGCTTCGACGGAGATGCTTGCGGCCAAGAGGCATGCCGGGGTGCACACACCCGTTAATCGTGGGCAAAATGATAATTGCCAATCAACCAATGGCATACGCTGCTTAATTAGTTAAGTAGCCGTCCTCCGCGGCTTCGCCCGTGGGCTGCGGTCAGGACGTCGCACAGCGGGCTGCTCTTCCCTGCTACGTCTGGGCAGGGAGGCTAAGATCTCAGGCTAGCGGTTAGCGTTTCTTGTCCGTTCTGAGCGTGGGCCGCGAACGTCCTCGGGTAATGCCGAGGGCATGAACGTGAATAAGCATGTAGTCTCTTGACCAGTAACATTTTCGGACGCGGGTTCGACTCCCGCCGCCTCCACCAATATAAACTGCTGATACTAAACACGTTACAAACTGATAGAAAAACTCGTACAATAAACGTACAATGGATTCGGCAAGGGGCCGATTCCATGCTCGCCGTTTACTCCCGACACTATCCTCCCTGTCCCTCCAGCGACCTCAACTACAAGCGCTGCCGCTGCCCCAAGTGGATCAATGGCGTACTCGGGTCCGATGGCCCCTTCATCCGTCGCAGTGCCAAAACCCGCAGTTGGGAAAAAGCCGAAGAGTTCAAACGCAAGCTGGAAGAGGAATATGAGGCGAAGGAGAAAGGACTAGAAGAGGCCTCTCGCCCCGAGCCTGCTCTCGTCACACTTAAAGAGGCAGTGGCACGTTTTCTAAGCAGCAAGCGCAATGAGAATCTGGCCGACTCTACCCTCGATAAGCTGACCACAATCTTCGAGAAGCAGTTCCTCGGGTGGACCACTTCGGCTGGGTTCACACACATCACTGAGATTACGACTGCCGATCTCGAAGGATTCCGTGACACATGGACCGATGGACCCCTTGCGAAGAAAAAGAAACAGGAACGGTTGATCGGATTCTTTTACTACTGCTTAAGACTCGGCTGGATCAAGTCCAATCCCGCTGTTCTGCTGGGTAGAATCAGAGCGGATGGCCCTCCTACGGATTACTTCCCTGCGCATGAATTCGACAAAATCATGGATGCAACATACATCTATCAGCCGAGGGAAGTAATCCGTAGCCGGAACCAAGCGACGCGGCTTCGCATTCTCACATGGCTGATGCGCTGGAGTGGACTTGCAATCAGGGATGCCGTGACTTTGGAGAGGCGCCGTCTGAACGAAAATGGCGAGTTGTTCCTATATCGCGCAAAAACCGGCAGTCCTGTTTACGTTCCACTGCCTCCGGATGTGGCGGAGGCATTGAGAAATATTCCGCCAGGCCCCAGTCCCAATCCGCGATATTTCTTCTGGTCTGGCAACGGCTCACCGAAGTCGGTGGTTGGCAATTGGCAGCGGAGTTTCCGACGCCTCTTCAAAATCGCAGACTTGCGCAGCGACGACGGATCTCCCAAGCGTTGCCATCCGCACATGTTTCGGGACACATTCGCGGTAGAGATGCTGCTTGCCGGAGTTCCGCTGGAACAGGTCTCAATGTTGCTTGGTCACAAGAGCGTGAAGATCACAGAGAAGCACTACGCGCCGTGGGTCAAGGCGCGGCAGGAGCAACTCGCGGTCAAC
>Ga0209648_10004951_pt1 | contig 11350 bp, 10 predicted proteins | sample GraSoi2013_115cm_FD_185830 | JGI IMG/M metagenome (GOLD analysis project Ga0209648, IMG submission 185830) | Grasslands soil microbial communities from the Angelo Coastal Reserve, California, USA - Sample 9_17_2013_115cm (SPAdes) (version 2) | ecosystem: Environmental > Terrestrial > Soil >...
CCAACGCCGCCTCGTTCCCCGCCCTGATGTTCGACGGCGAAGTGATCAGCGATGCCTTCCTGATCGACGTCGCCGAGCAGGATCGCGCCCAGTTGCGGTTGGCCCGTCCCGCCGACCAGCCGGTGGCCATGCCGGCCGCCAAATCCTGGCCGGTGTTCATGACCTTCACCCGCGGCCGCGAGCAGGACCAGCGGCCGCTTTTCACGGTCAGTGCGCTGATTTTCGACAATGGCGTGCTCGACCGGCTGACCGTCGAGACCGGCCTGCTGAGCGTCACCGCCGATCTCGAGGCCCTGGAAATGCGCCCCGCTCCGGTCTGCCCACGCTCCTAGCCGGGGCGACTCATCCGTTCGACCTCCCGCGACGTATCCCTGCGTGACCTGATTCACAGCGGGGGTTTCGACAATGAAAATCGCCGTCATCGGCGCCGGCGTAGCCGGATTGGGCGCCGCCTGGCTGCTGAGCCGAAAGCACGATGTCGTGATCTACGAGCGCGAAGGCCGTTTCGGCGGCCACTCCTGCACGATCGACGCGCCGACGCCGGTGGGACGCCAGCCGGTCGATGTCGGCTTCATCGTGTTCAACCAGCGCAACTATCCCAATCTCGTCGCCCTGTTCGATCACCTGGGCGTGCCGACCGAGACATCGGACATGTCATTCGCCGCGAGCCTTGACCGCGGCCGTTTCGAGTACGGCAGCTCGTTCGCCGGCTATCTTGCCCAGCGGCGCAACGTCATGCGGCCGTCCTTCCTGCGCATGACCCACGACATCCTGCGCTTCAACCGGCTGGCGCCGCGGCTGCTCGATCGCTCCGAGAATCTCGACTTCACCATCGGCGACTTCGTCGACGATGCGGGCCTCAGCGACGCGTTCCGCGACCGTTATCTGGTGCCGATGGCCTCCTGCATCTGGTCGACGCCGCTCGGCCGCATGCTCGACTTCCCGGCGCAGACGTTCGTGCGCTTCTTCGACAATCACGGCCTGCTCACGGTCGGCCCGCAATTGCACTGGCGCACGGTGAGCGGCGGCAGCCGATCCTATGTCGAACGAATCGTGGCGCCGCTGCGCCGGCGGGCGCGGCTCAGCACGCCGGCCAGCGCCGTCCGCCGTTCGCCTCAAGCCGTGGACGTGCGCGACCTGTCGGGCCACTGGGACCGCTTCGACAAGGTGGTGCTCGCCTGCCACGCCGACCAGGCGCTGGCCCTGCTGGGTGACGCCGACGCAAGCGAGCGTGACCTGCTCGGCCGCTTCGCCTATTCGTCGAACGAGGTCTGGCTGCACGCCGATCCCGTGTTGATGCCGCGGCGCCGTTCGGTATGGTCGAGCTGGAATTACGTCTCCGATCGTAGCGCCGCCGCTTCGGATCGCGTCAGCCCCGTCAGCGTGACCTACTGGATGAACCGCCTGCAAAACCTGCCCGAGAGCACGCCCCTCTTCGTCTCGGTCAATCCCGGCCGCGCGCCGCTGCCGGCTCTGGCGCACGCCCGCTTCACCTTCGAGCATCCGATGTATGACGCGGCGGCAATCCGCGCCCAGCGCGACCTGCACAGGATCCAAGGGGTGCGCGACACCTATTTCTGCGGCAGTTACTGCGGCTACGGCTTCCACGAGGATGCGCTGTCGGCCGGCCTCGATGTCGCCGAGCAACTGGGCGTGCGCCGCCCGTGGGCCCGACCCGGCGAGCACCGCCGCATCGGCGACCCGCCGCGGGTCGTGGCCGACCGGCCCGCGCTCGATCCCTTCCCGTTGCCGGTCGCCGCGCGGATCGCGACGGAAATGCCATGACCGCCGGCGCCCACACCATCGTCGATGCCTCGGTCGTCCACCGGCGGCTCCGGCCCCGCAACAACGCCTTCCGCTATCGCGTCGCTTATCTCTGCCTTGGCCTGGATGCGCTGGAAAATGCCGGCGGCCGCTGGCTGAAGCTCGACCGGCGGGGCCTGGTCTCCTTTCACCGCGCCGATCACGGCGGCCACGATGGATCGGATCTCAAGGCATGGTTGAGGAACATCCTGTACGGCCATGGTCTTGGAGAGATTTGCGACGGCGATATCGTCCTCATGACCATGCCGCGCATGCTGGGCTACGTCTTCAATCCGGTGAGCTTCTGGTTCTGCCGCGACCGCTCAAGCGCGCTGCGCGCCGTGCTGTGCGAGGTCAACAATACGTTCGGCGAGACGCACTGCTATCTCGTTCACCATGACGACAACCGGCCGATCGGGTCCGACACCTGGCTGGAAGGCCGCAAGGCCTTCCATGTCTCGCCTTTCCTGCCGATCGAAGGCGGTTATCGCTTCCGCTTCCGGCTGGACGACGAATACGCCCATGTCGATGTGAATTACCACGACGCCGATGGCCTGATGCTGGCGACCTCGGTCGGCGGCCGCCGCGAGGCGCTCGACGACCGTGCCGTGCTCCGCCGCTTCCTGGGCAACCCGACGATGACGCTCGCCGTCATCGTTCGAATTCATTGGCAGGCCTTGCATCTGTGGCGGAAGCGGGCGAGATTTTATCGCAAGCCCGCGCCACCGCCGGAGTTCGTGACCCGCTGATCCCCCTGCCGACCGCATGACGCTCGCCGCTCGCTTCGTTCTCAAAGCCCTCGACAGGCTCTCCGTCGGTCGCCTGGCCATGCGACTGCCCGACGGCTCGATGCGCGTCTTCGGCGGCGAGGCGTCGGCGCCATCGGCCGACATCGAGGTCAAGGACTGGCGTTTCTTCCGCCACATCCTGCTCGACGGAGACATCGGTTTTGCCGAAGCCTACATGGAGGGCTTGTGCGATTCGTCCGACCTGCCCGGCTTGATCGCCCTGCTCGCCGACAACGAGAAGGCGTTGGGTCGCGTGGCGCACACCAATCCGTTCCACGGCCTGCTGTTAAAGCTGCTGCACTGGCGACGCGACAATTCACGCGAGGGATCGAAGAAGAACATCCATGCCCACTACGACCTCGGCAACGAGTTCTATGGTTTGTGGCTCGATCCTTCGATGACCTATTCCTCGGCATTGTATGACGGCGCGCGGAACAAGCCGCTCGAAGCCGCACAGACCGCCAAGTACGAGCGCATCCTCGACCAGATCGGCGCCAAGCAGGGCGACAGCATCCTCGAGATCGGCTGCGGCTGGGGCGGCTTCGCCGAGACCGCCGCGCGGCGCGGCATGCGCGTCACCGGCATCACGATTTCAGCCAAGCAGCTCGAGTTCGCTCGCGCCCGCCTGGAGCGCGCCGGGCTGGCCGACCGCGTCGACCTGCAGTTCCGCGACTATCGCGACATCGAAGGACGCTACGACCACATCGTGTCGATCGAGATGGTCGAGGCGGTGGGCGAGCGCTACTGGCCGGACTACTTCGCGACGCTCAAGCGCCACGTGGCGCCGGGCGGCTCGGCGCTGGTCCAGGCGATCGTGATCGCCGACGAGCTGTTCGACGGCTACCGCCGCCACCCGGACTTCATCCAGACCTACGTCTTCCCCGGCGGCATGCTGCTGTCGCCGGCCAGTCTGCGCGAACAGTGCAGACAGGCGGGGCTGAAGATCGCCGAGCTCTACAGTTTCGGGCTGGACTATGCCCGTACCCTGGAAGCCTGGCTGGGCCGCTTCGATACGGTCGCCGATCAAGTCGCCAAGCTCGGTTTCGACGAGCGATTCCGCCGCATGTGGCGATATTACCTCGCCTATTGCGCCGCCGGCTTCTCGACCCGGCGCACGGACGTTTTGCAGGCGCACTTCCGGCATATATAAGGGTGCCAACCAAGAGCGCCGAAAACGGTGCTAACAGGAAGGCTAACGGGTGAATGCAGGATCGATCGGGCCCGGCAGCGGCGTGCCCGTCAAAGTCAAATTCGACCGTCTGATTGCCTACTCGACCCTGCAATTGCCGCTCGCCATGGCGGCGCTTCCGGTTGTCCTGAACGTCAGCCACTTCTACGGCGAGGTGCTGAAGGTGTCGCTCCAGATCATGGGGCCGATCTTCATCTTCGCCCGCATCGTCGACGCCATCCAGGATCCGGTGATCGGCCTCGTCAGCGACCGTTTCACGCGCCGCGGCCGGCGCGGGCGACTGGCCTTCGTGGCGCTCATGATCCCGGTGCTGGCCGCCGGCTTCTACATGCTGTTCGACCCGCCCGACGCGTGGTTCGGCAACCAAACGATGATGGCCGGCTGGCTGATTGGCGCACTCCTGCTCGTCCATCTCGGCTATTCCGGCGTATCGATCAGCTATCACTCCCATGGCGCGGAACTCACCGACGACTACAACGAGCGCACCAAGGTCACGGTCGGCCGCGAGGTGTTCGGCCTGCTCGGCATGACCTTGGCCGTCGTGCTGCCGACCATTCTCACCTTCAAGTTGGGCGACTCCGACGGCTATATGACGCTCGGTCTCCTGTTCCTGCCCATCCTCGTGCTGTTCAGCATGCCGACACTTATCTGGGCCGGGCCATCCGTCCATCCGCCGGTCATCCACGCCGAGCGCAATCCCTTCATCGCCTTCTTCGCTCCGCTCAAGAACCGCCTGTTCCGCCGGCTGCTGCTGGTCTTTGTCGTCAACGGCGCGGCGCTCGGTGTCGCGGTGACGGTGATGCTGTTCTATGTCGAACACGTGCTGAAGGGCGGCAAGCTGCAGGCCGGCATCATCCTGCTCGTCTACTTCATTGCCGGCGCCGCCAGCGTGCCGCTGTGGCTGCAGCTGTCGAAGCGCACGAGCAAGGCCGCCGCCTGGTTCGTCGGCATGGTCATGACGGCGATCGCCATGGCCTGCGCGATCTTCATCGGCCCAGGCGACTTCTACTGGTTCCTCGCGATCTCGGTCGTCACGGGCCTCGGCCTCGGCGCCGACTATGGCCTGCCGCCGTCGATCCTGGCAGACGTCATCAACTCGACCGAGGGCGGTGACAGCAGGGGCAAGACCGGCACCTATTTCGGCCTGTGGGCGCTTGCCACCAAACTCGCCACGGCGATCGGCGCGGCGGGCTCGCTGCCGGTTGCGGCGATGCTGGGCTTCAACCCGGCCAAGGGCCTGTACGGCACCACGGCGCTCGTCATCGCCTACATCGTGCTGCCGGTGCTGATCAAGGTGGGCGCCGCGCTGCTCATCTGGTTCATCCGCATCGAGGCCGAACGCGGCTCGGTGCGCGACGAGTTGATGGGTTCATCCCGAGCATAGCGCCGAAGGCGCGACGTCGAGGGATTGACGGCTACGCCGTCAAGAAGCCGAGCTTGTGCGGCTGGCGCAGGCCGAAGTCGCGCTGCAGGCCCCAGCAACCTTGCGCCGCGGTGGCGAAGACGCTGCGGAAATCGACCGTGTGCCTGAGGTCGCCGTCCTGCAGGTCGCCGAGCGACGGATAGGCGCCGTAGAGACCGCCCTTCACGCCGCCGCCCATGACGAAGAGCGGCGCCGCCGTGCCGTGGTCGGTGCCGCCGCTGGCGTTCTGCTTGGCGCGCCGGCCGAACTCCGAGTAGGTCATCACCACCACGTCGTCCCACAGGCCGGCCGCGATCAGGTTCTTGCGCAGCGTGGCCAGGCTCGACGCGAGGAACGCCAGCAACCGCTCGTGCGGCTGGACCTGGTTGGCGTGGGTGTCGAAACCGCCCAGCGCCGTCTTGACGGCCACCACCGGCACGCGCGCCGTCAGCACGCGGGTGGCGAGGTCGAATTGACGGCCCAGCAGCAGGTCCTGCGCGTAGGCATGGGCGGGCGCCGGCGCCGCGCGCAACTTGTCGCTCAGGCCCTTGGCTGCGGCGTTCACTTCGCGGCGCACCGCCAGCAGATGGCGCAGCGCCGGGTTGCCGCCGTCCTTCATGCCGGCCTGCTCCTTCAGGGCCTCGGCCTGGCGCAGGAAATTCTCGGCGTCCTGCATGACGATGGTGCGCAGGCCGGGACCGGTGCTGGGCAGCGCGTTGGTGTCGACGACGATGCTGTCGACGCCCGCACCCTTGGGCAGGCTCGTGCCCTCGAACGCCTGGGCGATCCAGCCCTCGCTCAGGGTCTGGTTCGAGGCCGAGGCGGTGTCCCAGATCTCGATCGAGCGGAAGTGCGAGCGGTTGGGATAGGGATAGCCGACACCCTGCAGGATCGCGAGGTCCTTGGCCTTCCACGATTCCATCAAGGGCTCGAGCTTCTCGTGCAAGCCGACCCGCTCGTCGAGCGGCAGGATGCGTTCGCGCGCCACGCCGATGGCCGGGCGCAACTCGCGGTACTTCGGGTCGGCATAGGGAACGAGCGTGTTCAGCCCGTCGTTGCCGCCCTTCAATTCGACCAGAAGCAGGATCCGGCTCATGGCGCCCTCCTCACTTCAACTGGTAGGCGGTGTCGAGCATCGCCGCCGCCACGGCAGCACCTGGCGTACCCGCGGTGTCGACCGTGTCGATCGGCGCGCGCGGCAGCAGGGTGCGGACCAGGGTTGCCGAATCGACGTCGGCGAGCGTCGGTCCGAGCCGGGCCTCGTTGCCGGCCGTGCGCAGGCTGCGGCCCTCGATCGGGCGTGCCTCCGCCATCGGCATGCTGCCGGCGTCGGCCGGCAATTGCTGGCGGCGATCGGCGCGCCGGTTGGGTCGGTCGCTCACCATGCCGCCGTCCATCGAGGCCACCGCCGTCGCCTCCACGATGCGACGCAGGAATTGCTGGCGCAGCAAGAGCGTGTAGGTCGTGACCCAGCTCTCGCCGCCGGCCCAGCCCTTGACGTTGGGCGGATCGAACGGCGTCTGGCCCAGCCCCTGCATCATGCGCACGAGCTGCGTCTTCTCCGGCACCGGCAGTCCCAGCACATGGACGGTGCCGACGATCAGCTCGATCGGCGATTTGATCAGCGCGCCGCGATTGGCGGGATCGCGGAACTGGGCCGACAGCAGGATCGAGCGCATCAGCGGCTTGATCTCGTAGCCGCCGCGGAACGACGCCGCGAGCCGCTTCACTTCGGCGGGATCGGGCTGCAGCGAGACGAACTCGCGCCACAGTTTCTCGACGATCGTCTCGGCGGTGCGCGGATGGCGCAGCAGGATGGCGATGATCTGATCGCCATCGAAGCGGCCGGTCTGGCCGAGGAAAGTCTTCTCGCCGCCGTCATGCTCGTTATCGTGGCTGCGGAACGCGCCGGTTTCGCGGTCGACGGTCCAGCCGGTGAAGGCGCGCGCCGCGGCCTTGATGTCGGCCTCGCTGTAGCGGCCCTCGCCCAGGGTGAAGAGCTCCAAAAGCTCGCGGGCGAAATTCTCGTTGGGCTGGCGCGCCACGCTCCGCATGCCGTCGAGATAGATCAGCATCGCCGGATCGCGCGCCACGTCCTTCAGGAGCGTCGCGAAGTTGCCAAGCGCCTCGCGGCGGAACAACGCGTTCTGCCGCAACAGCGCCGCCGGGTAACGCACCTTCAGGAACGAGGAGGTGAAATGGTTGTGCCAGAACAGCACCATGCGCTCGGTGAGCGGCTGATCGGTGACCAGCATCTCCTCGACCCACCAGTTGCGCAGCTCGCGGCCCTCCTCCTGGACGGGACGCACGACCTGCAGCTTCTTTCCGTCGACGCCGGTCTTGCTCTCGGCCTGTGCCGCCTGTTGCTGGCGGCGAAGCTCGGCCGGCCCCTGGTTGATCCAGGCCGGCGCCGGCGTCAGGGCGTTGCGCCGGACGCTGCCCAGCAGCCGGTCGACCGCGCTGGTGTAATCCTGCGTCTCCAACGCGCGAATCTCGGCCGGGGTCGCGCCGAACGAGGTGCGCGACAGGAGGTGACGGGCCTCGTCGAAATCCATCGCCGAGGCGGCACGCCCGGGCAGCGGCAGCCACAGGCCGGCGGAAAGCGCCGCCGCGCCACCCACGAACCCACGCCGACCGATCCTTGGCGTCATGGTGATGCTCCTATTGCGGCGGACGGGCCGCCCCTGGCCCGGCGCCCGCACCCGGCGGTCGCCCCACCGGCGGTGAGGCCAGGCGCTCGGCCAGAATTTGGTGCATGCGTTCGCGCTGCTCGGGCTTGAGCTGGGTTTCGAGCTGGGTGAACGCGCGCAGGGTTTCCTTCTGCATATCGGCGCGCAGCTTGGTGAGCTGATCGATCAGCGCGTCGACACGCGTCATGTCGATGCTCGGCCGCTTGTACTCGGACGCGAGCTGCTCGCGCAGTCTCTGAATCTCGTGCAGTCGCTCGCGCCTGCCCACGGCGTACTGATCGAACGCGCCACGCAGCGCCTGTCGCTGCCCCTCATCGAGGTTGAGGTCGTGCGTCACCGTTTCGAGCGCACCAGGCCGCGGCGCCGGCGGCGGCGTCGGGCGCTCGAACGGCGGCGGCGTGATCCAGCTGCGGTAGACGAAGCCCATGAGAACGAACGTGTTCAGCAGCAGCGACAGGGCCAGCAGCACCTGGATCAGACGCGAGGACATGTCAGATCCCGTCTGAGACCAGGAACTCAGTCAATTCGTTGGAGGTGTCGGTCGAGGTCGTGTGCGGCATGTTCAGGGCATAGCGCTCTTCGGCCACCGATGCGCCCAGCCCGCCGCCCAGCATGAAACCCGATACGGCGATCACGACGGCAGCGGTGAGCGCCACTGCGCGCTGCATGGCGAAGCGCCGGTCGCTGGCGAACAGCCAGTCGAACAGGCCGACACGCCTCGCCTCCTGTTCGGCCTCGAAGCCGGCCAAGGCCTTGGCCCGCACTTCCAGGCGCGCCGGCGGCGGCGGCAAGGGCTTGCCCAGGATGTCGGCCAGATCCAGCGCGGCGCGGCGCATCTCGGGATCGGCCGCCACGGCCTCGTCCACGCGGGCCGCCGCCGTCTCCGACAGCCGCCCCTCCAACCACGCCGCGAAATCGAGGTCCGACACGGCTTCAGGCGCGTCGTCCCGGGCTGCGGCAAGGCTTCGCCACAGTTCCTTATCGTTCAGCGGGGTACGCTCTGTGTTCATGCGAATCTCCTGCTGCAGGATACGTCAGAAATCATTCAGGTATCCCCGGATCACGAGGTTTCTTCGCCAAAATGGGCGCGCAGCCGCAATAAAGCCTTATGATGCGTGCTGCGAACGGTTTGGGCGTCGATCTTGAGAAGTTGGGCGACCTCCGCCACGTCGCGCTCTTCATCATATAGGCATTTCAGGATCAAGATTTGACGCTCGGTCAGAAGTCCCTGAGGAATCTTGAGCTTTTCGACATGGCGGTCTTCGACCCCCAAGCTGGCCTCCGGCACCTCGTCGAGCGGCTGGGTGGCCTGACGACGGCGCCTGGCATGATCTACTGCCGACGACCGGGAAACCACTGCCAGCCAGGTCGAAAGGCCTGCGCGGGCCGGATCGTAGGTCTTGAGCAGGCGGAAGTCGTTGGCGCACAGCCGGACGAACACATCCTGGGCTGCATCCATGACGTCTTCTTCGCTCAGCCGGTATGAAGCGAGCGTGCGGCGAGCCACGGCATTGATCAACGGTGCGGCGGCAGTCACGAAGGCGTCCCACGCACGCTTGTTGCCCGCCGTTAGCGCCCGCAGGTCGATCTGGTTCAGTTCCGTCACGCCCGCGATCTTTCTGCCCTGTCCGCCCTGCAGTTTAACAGGGTTTGTGGCGAAATCAGGCCCCGCTACAGTCCCTGCTAACCAGTGGGAGAGTTGATGAGCGAGTCCCTGACACGTCAATGGAGAGTCACCAAGCAGCCAATACGTGGCAAAGGTGTGGTGGTTGCGCAGAACTGCAGAGCCGCTGAGGTCGGCGCCGATATCCTGCGCAAGGGCGGCAATGCGATCGACGCCGCCGTCGCCACCGGCATGGCCATCGGCACGGTCGAGCCCTGGATGAGCGGTATCGGCGGCGTGGGCTTCATGACGATCTGGAGCGCCAAGGAGGGCCGCGCCTGGACGATCGATTACGGTCCGCTCTCGGCCAGGAAGCTCGATCCCAAGAACTACCCCATCGTCGGCCCCGGCCCGGCCAATCCCTTCGCCTGGCCCGACATCCTCGAGCAGAGGAACGAGGTCGGTTATCACTCGATCGCCGTGCCCGGTCAGGTCGCCGGCATGGCCAAGGCGCTGGAGCGCTTCGGCACGCTCAAATGGCAGGACGTGATGGCGCCCGCCATCCAGCTCGCCAAGCGCGGCATGGAACTCGACTGGTACATGCAGGTGATGATCGCCAACGGGGCGGAGCATCTCTCCAAGTTTCCGGCGTCCAAGGCCAACTACCTGCCCGACGGAGGTCGCGTTCCCACCAATGACTGGCAGGGCACGACGCGCTATCTGAAGCTCGGCCCTCTCGGCGAGACCTACCAGCGGCTGAGCGACGGCGGCCCGCGTGAATACTACGAAGGCGCGCTGGCGCGCGACATCGCCGCCGACTTGCAAGCGGGCGGCTCGGCCATCGACTACGACGATCTCAGATCCTATGAGGCGAGGATCGTCGAGCCGCTGTCGTTCGAGCATGGCGGTGCCACGATCAACGTCGCGGGCGGCTTGACCGCGGGCCCGACGCTCAGGCGCACCATCGAGCTGGCCGGCGCCGGCACCCAAGGCAAAGGCGCGCCCGGCGCCGACTTCTTCGTCGCCATCGCGCAGGGCATGCACCAGGCCTACGAGGAGCGGCTCAAGACGATGGGCGACAAGCCCACCAACACCTGCACCACGCATTTCTGCGCCGCCGATTCGGAAGGCAATATGGTGGCGCTGACCCAGACCCTGATGTCGCTGTTCGGCTCCGGCGTCATGCTGCCCAGGACCGGCATCACCATGAACAACGGCATGCTGTGGTTCGACCCCGAACCCGACCGGCCGAATTCGATCGCGCCGGGCAAGCGGCCGCTTTGCAACATCTGTCCCGTGGTCGTGGCCAAGGACGGCAAACCGTGGTTCTGCATCGGCGCCTCGGGCGGCCGCCGCATCGTCCCGGCGGTGACCCAGCTTTCCCTGATGCTGATCGACCGCGGCCTCGACGTCGGGACGGCGTTCCACCAGCCGCGCATCGACGTCTCGGGCGTCGGACCGATCCGCGTCAACCGCGAGTTGCCCGACGCGGTGAAGAAGGCGATCGCCGGCAGGCTGCCGATCGTCGAAGTCGCCAACCAGGTGTCGCCGCTGGGATTTGCCAATCCGTCCTGCATCGTGCGCGATCCGGCGACCGGAGAGCTCACCGGGATGAACGAGGTGATGTCGCCGTGGGCCGGCGGGGCGGCGCAATAAATAAAGAGTGCTTGAAGCCAAAGGCCGGCCCCCTCATCCGGCACTTTAAGGGTGAGGGACTGGCATGGATCTCGAGCAACTCGTCCGCTGCGCCGCGCAAGGCGACGTGAAGACCTTCGTGGCGCTCACGCAACGCTTCCAGCACTTCGCCTTCGGCTCGGCGCTGGCGCTGGTCGGCGATTTCCGCCAGGCCGAGGACGTCGTCCAGGAAGCCTTCGT
>Ga0209648_10004952_pt1 | contig 11349 bp, 9 predicted proteins | sample GraSoi2013_115cm_FD_185830 | JGI IMG/M metagenome (GOLD analysis project Ga0209648, IMG submission 185830) | Grasslands soil microbial communities from the Angelo Coastal Reserve, California, USA - Sample 9_17_2013_115cm (SPAdes) (version 2) | ecosystem: Environmental > Terrestrial > Soil >...
TCGCCACCGCGACCAAGGCTTTGGCCCTGTGTACCACGTCGAGCCGCTCGCTCGTCGCTTTCGCCAGTCGCTTCAGTTCTCGTTCTTCCTGCTCACTCAACGCCCGTAAGGGCTCTTGCTGGGGCTGTGCCATGCTCGTTCTCCTTCCCTCACCTCCACAGTGTACCATCTGATTTCCCTTACGGCTATCCCATTGCCAGTTGACCCACTAGTTACCATCCTTTCATAAAGCGACAAGTCATGGTAGAGCGGGATTGTTACGATGAACACCTGCAGCAATTGCGCAGATACATCCTCCGTGATGAACCAGTATAATTATATTCCCTCAAGATAATCTGGTTTGAGATGAAAATGGGCTTCCAAATATCTGAAGCGTTTAGATATTATGGAAGCAACAGGCGACAAGGCATATATTCTCAGGCATTATAGAAAATATTGTAGGATGAGGAAGATCCGATGAAAGTCCACAAAATAACTACCAAGAATTTCCTGGCTCTCCGAGAGTGTACCATCAATGCGCTCGATGCCCGTCTCAACTTTTTTGTTGGCCCCAATGGAAGCGGCAAGACGAGTTTATTTCGCGCGCTCAAAGTGCTCAAAGAGTCGTTTGAAGCAGCTGGATCAGGAACCAGAAAGGCGCTTGATTATCTCTACAGCGTTCATGCCAGCCCGCGACAAATAGACATCGGCGTGAACGTCTCCTGGGATACCGATCAAGAGCGAAGGGCGCTCTGCGCATTCCTGTACGCCTCGTTAAGCACAACGAGCCCTCTCAACGAAGCAATCAAAAGGCTACCGGATCTTTCAGCGTATCAAATCACCCCTGAAAAGTCTGCGCTTTTTAGTGTCTGGTTGAGAGAGCAATGCACTCCAGAGAGACTTCAAATCCTGTTCACAGGACAACTACACCTCACCTACCGCGAGGATACGGGTACGAGACTGAGCTATACATTCGTCTGCAAGGGTGAGCCAGTTACCCTGCTGATGGCAGCATATCCCCCTCAAGACGGAACATTTTGGAAAGGGCCAGTGCCAGCATCTCCTGCACCCTGGAAAGCCAGCAGTGATATCCTTTTAGAATATCTTTTCTCTCCAAAGGATTCCCCGGAAAAAGAAAAAGATGGAGAGGCAGTCAGGCTTAGGAGTGAGGCTGAAACAAAGGCTGCTGCGGAGGCCAGGGCTGATCTGTATTTTGCTTATCTAGCAGACGAAAAACCTGCACCATTGGACATGGAATCGTTTCTGCTCGATCTTGCAGAGCAACACGGGTACCTTGAAATAGGCACCATGACCGAATCCCAAACATATCAGCCTGAATACGTTTTGCTCAAAGAGCTGAGCGGCATTAACTTCTCTCAGCCCAACAGCGGCAGACTATCCTGCAGCAAACTATTCTCTTTGCTTTTGCGCAATGCCTGCGCTTTTACGAAGAGTGTTTTCATCCCCTTTGAGGAACCCGTTCCATTTGAGGAGAAAAGAGTTTTTCCAGTTCATAAAACAATGACCGATGAAAATGACATCCCATACTGGCTGCTCGGCATACGAGATGGAACTCCTACTGAGAAAGAGCGCTATCAACGCATCCAGGAGTCATTCAAGTCGCTCATAGGAGAAGAAAGAACGTTCGACATGTCCGTCAAAACCAATACACAGTTTTCTTCAACTGGAATCCCCGAAGAACTACGAACAATCGATATCCTCGTGACAGATGCGGCAGGAACTACCATTTCAATGGCATCGCAAGGGTCCGGCCTCTGGGAAGCCCTGGTGCTGTCAGTCTTTCTTGATAACAGTACAGGCCGCGTGATTTTACTGGACGAGCCAGCCGCGAGTTTACATCCAAATATGCAGCATCGGTTGGTTGAAGTCCTACACAGCGCGCCTGGACAGATACTCATTGTGACGCACTCTGCGCACCTCTTGCCTACCCGCGCCGATAGGCTCCAACATGTGTACCGCTTCCAGAAGGAAACAGATGGAACGCGAATTTTTTCTGGTGGGCCTTTCCTCCAGGCTGAACTCCAGAAAGTTGAAAATAAATTCGCCTCTTCCATCGATGTCGCTAACCTGCTTTTCACGAACGGGGTGTTGCTCGTGGAAGGCGCAACCGAAGCCGGAGCATTTCCCATATGGATTCCCTTGACGGAGAAGGGAAAGGGACAGACCCTGGCAGATATGAATATTGCGCTCCACGATGTGGGAGGCAAAGAAAACTTTCCCTTCTATCTTCGCCTGCTGAAGGCGTTTGGAGTTCCCTACGCGGTCATCGGAGATGGTGACGCCATCTCCCCTTGCTATATCGATAAACATGGGAACACACAGAGAAATAGGATCTTCTCGGCGCTGTGGAAGGTATTACAAGAGCTTTGCCCCACAATAACGCTGCCCCAAGAAACAGATCCGTTTGCCGTCTTAAAAAAAGAGGCGACGCGAGCTGGATTTTATACCTACGACACACCCGATCCGATTGCGTTTGAGGGCATCCCGGAGGTGCAAGCATATCTGCAGGGACTTGCACAATCAAAGCAAAAAGTGGAGACCTTCTATGAAGCACGTTTTATCGCTGAAAGTATGCGCGTTGTTCCACCGCTCGCGAAAAAGGTGTTGAATCACGCCATCGGGCGATTACGACCATTCCCACATCGCAAGGGAACAAAAAGAACATAAGGCCTATGCTACCTGAACTAACAGGCATTAGTTCAAGCTGCATTTCTACTTTACTTGATGCATCGGAATATGTCAGCGATCATGATCGAATTAACCCAAAGGTTGTTAAGATCAGCTTGAATAAAGGTTGATTTGATAACCAAGGTCGCAGAGCGATCTTGATCCAGCGATGGATCGCATGGTCTACTACCAGCCACCATTGCTGATTGGTTGATAATGCGTATCAGATGGCAATAATGATCGTCGCTCAACAAGCTAGGTTAGGTGGACATTTCATCATCCAGTTCGCCATGTAGCAGCAAATCGAGATAGGCTGCTACTACCTCACGTAAACGTGGGGAAGGTGCTATTCTCCTGCTTGCACCACTTTGGTGAACGATTGCTCCCCGTGTGCGAATAAATTCCTGGACCTCCTCAATCTGAACGTTTACACCGCTTTTTTGTAGTGTGCGAGTCCAACGATCAATGTCGCTTTCTAACTTTGTTTGCTCAAAGTAGTTGACTAGACGCTCTAATGCGGTGTCATCTTGAATGTACTTTCTGAGTAGTTGCTTCATCTCCTCCCTGAGCAAAGCTCGATCTTCCTTCTTTGGGATATATTTTTTCAGCACTGTCGTGGAAGGCTCGTTTCCTGGTGAACGCTCAACTAAGAGCTCAAAGGCGAGCCAATGTGCAAGAAATGCCATGCGCTCGTTGCTCGCAATCTTTCCAAGGTAGAGCCACTCTAAGCCATCCGCTGTCACACTAGCGCTTTGGTTCATGCGCTTCCATATTGGCAGAAGTGGATCAAGTGTAGAAATGTGTTCTGTGATACGCAAGTGATCTGAAATATGGAGCGTTTCGCGAAAAGTCACATGCACTCTACCTTCCTCCTCCCTTATCTCAACTGGAGGCTCTAGCGGGGCAATGAGTATTGCTCGAATCCCTGCCAAGCCGACTTCAAACCCTTTGTTGTAGACAAGCGATATCAACTGTACCAAACGCCAAGCCATTACCAATGCAGAAGTGATAGCCTCATTGCGCTCCTCTGCTTCCACTTCAATTTCGAGATAAGTGATGATATCTTCAACGCGAACACGCAACATATCGCCCAGCGTAATACCATCTTTGAGTTTATGGGTCATGCTGACATCTAATCCATCTTGAATGGCTGCCTCAACTGGAATACTTACACGATATCGGTTAGACATATACACATCCTTTACTGAGAGTTAAGGTCGCTCGACGCGTCAAACGTGAGCACCACATGCTATTTGTGAGACAAGTCGCGCTAATCTTTGTCCCATTCGCGAAGCCCGAAATTACAAATTCGGCACTTTATCGTTCTTCACTAGCAAAGTCACGTGCAACTAGGCACACTGCTGCTGGACAAAAATACACGTTAGCACAAAGAACTCCCATCATTCTTGAAGCACGGCATCCTTCTCTTGACTCTATTCAAACGTTTTTGACGAGGACGTCCCAAGTCGATCAGGCCTGATGGGACATCTAAACCAAGATTACCTTCCCTTTCAGACAGCATAGGGCACCCTCGAGAACAGATGTCGGTAACAGCGGGGACTATCTTAGCCTCTTTACAAGTTGTCGGTGTTCCATATCTCCTTCCCTCTACTGCAATTGGCCAATTTCTGATTGTATAGCCTGGAGATACTCCATGGAGGGGTGCCAGTTAAAACGCTCGAAGATGCGCCGTGCTGGTTGGAAGGCTAGTTCCCTGGAGTGGGCAATCAACTCTTCCTTCTTGAGGGTCTTTGCATACAACACACGATTAGCTGAAGTCACAAAATCACGGAAAAGAGGGAGTCTTTTGTATGGATCAACTGATAAAGCTCGCCCTTGAAGACCAGAAACCAATATCTCAATATGCACATGATTGTCGGCATGGTACGCATCCGCTAGTGCGAGGCGCGATGCAAACGCGAAAAATTCCGTGCTGCGGTAGATCGTTTCCTCTATTGCAAGTTCGTCCCCCGGTTTCCATCCTTCTCTCGCCATAGATGGAGATTGGTCCCGCCAATCGGTCAACATTCCACCAAAGTAGATGAAATGGCCGCTTTGATATAGACGCCATGTTTCTATTATCCAGCTCATGCGATAGTCGGAGCTTACCCAATCCTCCCCTGGATGGTACCTTCTCGGCTCAATATACGGAAAACTATGACTGCGTAGATTCACAGCAGTGTCCTGTATGAGCGGATACAGTTGAGCAAGTCCTATGCGCTCTTGTTCGAATTGCTCTGGCCGAATAATCATCATCCAATAGCCACGTGATTGAATATCTTGGATGAGTGGACTCGTCCAACTTTCTCGCTGCTGGTCAAACAACTCGTTTGCTTGAGGTTGCGTATCTTTCGATAGGCTCAACCCAGCTGTCAGAGCCTGTTCGATAAATTTTTGTATACCTTTCTCAATAGCAAGGTTCAGTATCGTTCGCGCGCCCTCCGCAGCCGTAACCTCCTTCGTTTCAGGCTTGTTGATGCTACGGGCATAGAGTATCCCTGGTCGCAACACCGCTTTCCGGTCTTTAGGAGGGATAGATTCATTCGAGTCGTCTTTGTACTCTTTTTTGCAGATGATTGGAACATCGCCGAACTCGTGAATTCGCAGAAGCACGAAATTCTTTCCTTGCCATTGGCATGGATGATAGTCAAAAGAGATCGGCGGGTCTGCGTATGAGGTAAAAGCATCAGCGATATCTTCATACCGCCACGTTGCCATTTGATCATCGTTCAAACCATCGGGGCACAGAACATGATCGCGTTCCGCCACTCCGACAATGACAATGCCGCCGTCGCGTCTATTTGCCATTCCTATGGCAGCACGTATCACTCTCCCTTGTAAAGGGCTGTCTTTCAATGAGCCGGGGCCTTTACATTCAACACCTGGTATTTCGTGCTGAAGTGTGAGCCACTCGTTCAGTTGTTCGTCGGTCATCAAGGAAAATCCTCCACACCATCCTCTATCTAAACAATAGCAGGGCCTTTCTGGAAAGATAGTTCTATAGAGTTGAACGTCCCTGGTGGTTAGGACAGAAAGTTCTATGCAGGCAGATAGGACATCTGGGTACGTCAAGAAAGTATACCGATACCAGTTGATCCAGCTGACTGGAGATTCAGCGAACAATTAATGCTCCCAACCACATCGATTACACTTTCTCGCTGACATAGTGTTAGCAGATATGCTAAAGCAGACATTTGTTGAACATTAGTGGATATAACCCAAGATGAATATACTGCGTTTATAGCTGCTAATGGCCTTTAGCGGATACCCATAGAGAAAACGTCGATAGGTGGTGGCCGTCTATTCTTGGGTTTCCTGCTCTAGCAAATTGGGTCAAGCTCTCCTGAACTTGAACTGGTTTCATGAAGTTGTAGAACTTGGAAAGCCATCCTGGATAAGCTCATGCTGGAATATAAGACGAAGATCGGACACCTTGTCTTTTTACTGCCTGCTTTGGGCATACAATTCGGCATGCATCCATCGTTCTAACCACTCTTCGAGAGATTCTGCCTCATATGTGATGTGATACCCATCTCCCGAAGGCTCAACGCGATAGAGACGACCGGTCGCGCTATTCTGGCAAATCTGAATAGCGCACCCCCATTCACAGAGGGAGAAAAGCCCGCGCAACCACTGGTCAAATGGCACCACGATTTCACCATGCTTCTGCGCAATCTCAGCCTCCAAGTCGAAGTTAAGGAGGGATCGGCCCTCGCAAAGGCCTTGATACTGTTGCACTATCGTGTCCGTTGCGTCTGCGAACCCCCCCACTGCCCCACGAAGCCCATATGCTGGCCCAAAGCCGCCATTCGCTATCTCTGCATACAGCATTCGAAGGAAAGGGGGGAGGGCAAAACCAAGAAGCGTTTCCGTCTCTTGCAACTGGTCGACTGTAGCAGGAGGAAAGGTGAAGGTGGTCCTCCGTGGGTCATTTTCTGCAACTTCCGTATCCCACTCTGGCCCTCGCAGATCGACTCCATACCAGCCACGAGCCGCACAATACTGGCGGATTTTCTGCGTCAGATAGTGGTTGTCGTACATTGCGCGTTCCTCCCTGCTGATGTTGTTCAATACTTTCTTCTCTTTCTCTATTGTAACGAACATGGGTTCCAGCGTCAACATGCCTCATTAATGGTCAAAAAGGACATTCACCTGTTCCACATCCTCTTCATTGGCAACGACCGTCCATTGCGGCCACCCGGGCCGGTCCGGGTTATAGCTCCCGGTTAATTCCCAGACAGTTGGCTGCTGAATCTTGGTCGCATTCTGCGGACTGACCTCGCTCTTATAGGCTTTCCACCAGCCACGCATATCTGCCAGGCAGGTAGGGCAAACAAACACCTGAGAGAAAATCAGAATGGAGATATTTTGGGCTTTATCGAGCGTACCGTTATCTTGCAGAAGTTTTAAGGTGGGGAGAAGAAATAGGTCATGGGTTCTTCTCTCAGAATGGTTAGCATTAGGGTCATAGGAAGCTGACGCTTTTTCCCCTACATAGATCGGGGAGGGGTAGCGAGTGAGTGTCCCATCCGAGGCCTCCAAAACAATTTCACCCATCCCCAGATTTCTTCCGATGGTACGATGGTTCTTACGGTAGTCCTGGACCTTCAGGGCCAATTGCAAGGCCTCTTCATGGGGGTCAAAGCTGCTACCGCTACTACCACCGGAAGCCAGAAAAGGGATAACATAGAAGTAGATGGCTCCTAAAGCAGCTAGAATGATCAAAAGCACCCACAAGAATCGCAAAGGATCTCGCTGCTCCTGGCGTCGGCCTCTTTGTTGTAGCATCAGGTCTTTCCTCCTTTACCGCTCTATCAATCATGATTTGCAACAGAAAAGCATCCTCTATGCGTGAAAAGTCTGTTGCAGAGAAAGGTTGACAGCACATTTCACGAATGTCTCTTTCGAGCATACCTTGAAGAAAGCTTGTTTTCAGTTTTATAGGACATGCACTGCGAGGGTAAACGCCTCGTTTTCTCGGTACGAGATCGTGAACGAAAAAAGCGCTATCAACCTATGCTGGTTACTTCAGTCATCCGCTCGGATTGTGCTCCGAGTCAAATGATATTTACATACACTGCTCAGCTTTCACCAAATGTGGTGAAGGGCCAAACAGGCCGCATTTCCGCTTTTACCCGGTCTCTTTCAGAATAGAGGAGAGAGACCTATCACGTGAAGGAGGAAGACAGCACATGCTTTCCCGCGAAACCGACGCCGACTCCTACACACACACCCGGCTGGACTACCACGCGACGGTGCGCGACCTGCCCACCAACGAGCGCCCGCGCGAGCGCCTGCAGCACTTCGGCCCCCAGGCGCTCTCGATGGCCGAGCTGCTCGCGATCATCCTGCGCACCGGTAGCAGGGGCGACAACGCCCTGGAGCTTGCCAACAAACTCCTCTCGAAGTACGGGGGACTCCCCGGCCTGGTACGCGCCGACTTCCGCGAGCTATGTGCCGAGCATGGCATGGGAGAGGCCAAGTCGGCGCAGGTGAAGGCGGCCCTGGAGATAGGGCGTAGGCTGGGTACGCTGCAAGTAGACGCCCGCTACAAGATCAGCACCCCCGCGGACGCGGCCAACCTGGTGATGCTGGACATGGCCTACCTGGATACCGAGCAGATGCGCATCTTGCTGCTGGACGCCAAGAGCCAGCTGGTGGAGAAGGTGAGCCTCTACCAGGGCACCGCTAACAGCGCGGTGCTGCGCGCTGCGGAAATCTTCCGGCCCGCCATCATCCGCAACTGCCCGGGCCTCATCCTCTGCCACAACCACCCCAGCGGCGACCCGACACCATCGGATGATGATATCGTGTCGACCAAGCAGCTTGTGGAGGCCGGCCGCATCCTCTGCCACAACCACCCCAGCGGCGACCCGACACCATCGGATGATGATATCGTGTCGACAAAGCAGCTTGTGGAGGCCGGCCGCATCCTGGACATCGAGCTGGTCGATCACATCATCATCGGCCACCAGCGCTTCGTGAGCCTGAAAGAACATCTGCGGTGGGAGTAGGTTGGAGCTTGAGCGACCTGGCATACTGGCACTTGGTCCGCAGCACACACTCGGGGCAGCGTGGTTGCCTGGCACAGCACACGAGCGCTCCGAAATCGAGCGCCGCCCAGTTCACCTCGAGGCTGCGCTTACTCCTCACCAGACGAAGAGCGAGCGCGTGCAGCATGCGTCTGGGCCTCGCCTCAGTATGCTCGGGTGACACAAGGAACCGCCCCAAAAGGCGGGCCATATTCACATCGAGGAGCGGCTCGGCTCGCCCATACACAATGGCCAGCACCGCGCTCGCCGTGTAGGGGCCGATCCCCCGTATGCGCTCCAACTCCGTACGTGTGCTGGGAACGACGCCCCCGTTCGCCACGATCGATTGTGCGAGGCTCTGAAACGCCAGCGTTTTTTGCCGCCAGAGCCCGAGCGGCCTGAGCACGCTCTCGAGACACTCCAGTGGGGCTTGCGCGAGGGAAGTCCACGATGGGAAGTGCTCGATGAATCCGGGGTAGGCCCGTGCGACCCCGACGGCGGTTGTTCTCTGCAGCAGGACTTCCGCGACAACGACCTCGTAAGGGGCCCTGTCCGGCTCGCGCCAGAGGAAGGAGCGGCCGTTGCACACGAACCAGGAGAGGAGCCGCCTACGCAACCAGCGGATACGCTCACCTACCTCCGGAGCAAGCTCATCGAACTCGACTTGTAGAGACCCCAGGCATTGTATGTCGGGGAGGAAGCAAGTCCTCCTTTTTCGGGGATTGGGATGTGGGGATCGGTACAAGAGGCACCAACCGTGTCCTCCAGCGCAACAGCTTGATGGGCTGACAATCCGTGACGTTCGCCGTTTGTGTCAGTCGCTTGTTCGTCTGGGGGTCGTGCAGACTCACCTTGCCATCCCTCGTCCCCCCAACGGTGGCCTTTCCCCATTTCGGATGCTGCACCAGCGTGCCACGCTTGATCCCCTGGGAGAGCGTGCCACCGTAGGGCTTGCGCTTGCCACCTTTCTCTGGCTGGAAACGGTGCAATTGCCGATGATGCCAGACGAACGGAGCAAGGCACACCAGCCGCCGATTATCAGGAGCAGCCTTCCCGCCAACCGCGCTCTCTGCCAGCACCCAGGCATCAATGCAGTGCGCTTCCCAGACCTCAGCCAGCTTCTTGCCCGTTTTCTGCAAGCCCAACTGCTCCCGCAACGCTTTGGTTTCGTAGCCCTGCCTGGTCACAATGGGGGCAAGCTTGCCGAGTTCTGCATAAAACCAGTGTTTCCCCACCTCCAACGGCGAAAACTGCTGATCCCAACGCTTCCTGCTACGGGTTGCCGCTTTGATGTCTTCGACCACGAAGACGCTGACCGGGAAGAGCTGACAGAGGAACCGAGCCAGACGCAGCTTCCATTGCCAGCGGGCTCTGGTGGACGGCGGGAGTTTCTTTTTGCTCTGATGCCGGTTTGGTCGGGGCCTCCGACAAGGCGTTTTTCGCTGTCTGCGGGTACGGTGCATCCGGGTCGAATCCTTTTCGGCTTCCTTGACCCCAGCTCTGGCTTCGGCCTGGATGTTGAGGTAGGTATGCGCTGCGGAGAGCACGCTGTAGCCTTCTCGTTTGCTGCCAGGGTCGATCCCAACAGCGATGGGTTGCAAGACGCGGGACGATGGTTCCACGTTCAGCCGCACGCCAAAGAGGCCTCCTTTCCAGAACGCGGTGGCTTTCCCACTTTTGATCCAGCGACGGGCGCGTGCTGGGGTGGTGGGCATCAACGGTTTCCCTTGAGAATCACTGACTGGGACAAACAGGTGTTGCATGGGCGATAAGCCTCTTTCGAGTGAATACATTCCCTTCGCTGCTGACCATCGGAGAGGAGACAGATTAGGGAGGCGTCCGTCCCGTCCTGTGGGCTGCAACGCCCAGGTGATTCAGCTTCCTTCAGATGCCCTGTTGCCAGAGCTTGGATAAGCTAGTCTCGCAGTTACCCTCGTTGGTTCTCCGATGGCAAGTCAGATCGCTTCACAAGCCCCCGCATTCTCTGCGGGGGTGCTTGACATGATACACGTGCTGGCTGTCCCATCACGCACTTTCTTTCCCAAATTGGAAGCCGCCTCACCATCGTCACAGGTGAGGTGCTCTCTTCGCTGGTTTGCTTCTCGGATAGAAGCCCTACGGCACGGATATTCGGACACCAGGGCGACGATCTGCTGACGCACCAGCGGCTTCATCACTAGCTGCTGCGCGCCCGCCAGACGGGCTTTCACGCGGACCAGGATCCCGTCGTGCTCGCTCAGGAGGGCGATGGGAACCATCGAGTGGAAACGTGGTTCGCCTCTCAGGTACTTCAGCACGTCGAAGCCATCCATCTTGGGAAGGTCCATGCCGAGGAAGAGTAGGTCGGCATGGCCCTGCCGGGAGAGAAAGCGCAACGCCTCCACCGGATCATCGAAACAGCCGACCTGGTGGCCCTCGCGCCGCAGGATGACCTCGAGGATCTTGCGTGTCGTAGGCGAGGTGTCTAGCACCATGACCCTCAGCTGCCGCGTCACACTCGTTCCTCCTTCCTGCTTCGCGCCTGCTTGCTCTCAGCCGTAGTTCCCAGTCTCCACAGCTACGATAGCATGCCTCCCTCATGTGCTCCTCATGAGCGTTCACCAGGCCAATCCGCCCATTCACGACGCGCTCACGATGTTCGCTGGATCCA
>Ga0209648_10004953_pt1 | contig 11349 bp, 8 predicted proteins | sample GraSoi2013_115cm_FD_185830 | JGI IMG/M metagenome (GOLD analysis project Ga0209648, IMG submission 185830) | Grasslands soil microbial communities from the Angelo Coastal Reserve, California, USA - Sample 9_17_2013_115cm (SPAdes) (version 2) | ecosystem: Environmental > Terrestrial > Soil >...
CCGGCCCGTTGATTTCTTGGATGTCGAGCAACGTGCCAAGAGGAACCATCTGGTTCTTGTTATTTCGCGTGTAGAGCTTCCCAATTGATTCGGGTTCGACCCGAAACGGTGCGTCCGCCTGGATGTTGACCTGATTGGTCCGGTTCAGAAAATTAAAATCATTAACATAAGTCGACCCTAGATAAGCCTGCAAAGTGTCGAATACCGAGTTCAACGGAACATCCAGGGTCTCGGCTTTTCGCCGATCGATATCCAGGTAAAGCTGTGGCACCTGGGAGCGAAAACTCGTATACAATCCGACGAGGCCGTGCCCGGAACTTGCCTTCGCAATCAAGAGGTCGGTTGCCGCTTGTAAGGCTGGCAGCCCAGCTCCGCGCCGATCCTGAACCTGCATTTTGAATCCACCGGCATTCCCGATTCCGCGCACCGGCGGTGGCGGAAAAACGAGCACTCTCGCATCCTGGATTTGAGCAAATTTCGGCCGGAGCGCCGCCGTAATGCCGGGCCCGCTCAATTTCGGGTCTTTGACCCGCTCTTCGAAGGGGGCGAGCGGCAGGAACGTTGTCACCGTGTTATTGCGATTTGTACCATCGAGCCCAGAGAATCCGGTGAACTCCACGGTATGGGCAACCCCTGGAACTTTGCGAGCGATCTCAGATATCTCTTTGCGCACTTCATCCGATCTCTGGATCGATGCTCCGTCCGGCAACTGCGCGAATACAATCAAATAACCCTGGTCTTGGGTCGGAATGAACCCCCCAGGCACCTTATCGAACTCCCACCCGGTCAAAACCAACAGGCCAAAATAGACGAGCAACACGATCGCGGAGAGCCGTAATAGCCGGTGCACAACTCGGGTGTAGCCGTTCACGCTAGCGTTAAACGTCTTGTTAAAGAGACGGAAAAACCAGCCCAGGACGAGATCGAAGGCCCGGGTCAAAAAGTCTTTCTTTGCGTCCCGCGGTTTCAACAGCAACCCGGCCAGGGCCGGACTTAACGTGAGGGAGTTAAAGGCCGAGATCAACGTTGATACAGCAATGGTTAAGGCGAACTGACGATAAAACTGCCCGGTAATGCCGCTAATAAACGCAGTCGGAATGAACACTGCGCTGAGAACGATGGCGATCGCGACGACCGCGCCTCCAACTTGGTCCATCGCCTTTTCGGTGGCCTCCTTGGGCGGCATACCCAGTTCGATGTTATGCTCGACTGCCTCTACGACCACGATCGCATCATCGACGACAATCCCGATCGCGAGCACCAGTCCAAACAGAGACAAATTATTGAGCGAGAAACCGAACGCAGCCAACACCGCGAAAGTACCAATCAGGGAAACTGGCACCGCGAGTAGAGGAATGATGGTTGCGCGCCAGGTCTGCAGAAAAACCAGTACAACAATCAAGACCAGAATTACCGCTTCAAAAAGCGTGTGGATGACCGCTTCGACCGATTGCTCGATGAACTGCGTCGGATCGTAGACGATGGTGTACTCCAAGTCGTGGGGAAAGGCTTGGGAAAGATTCTTCATCGTGTCCCGCACCGCGTGCGCAGTCTTTACCGCGTTAGAGCCCGGAAGCTGAAAAATCGCCAACGCCACCGCCGGTTGACCGTCCAGATAGGAATTAACATTGTAATCCTTGGCTCCGAGATCGACCCGTCCGACGTCCCCGAGATAAACGATCTGGCCATTGTCGCCGCGCTTCACAATGATCTGACCAAATTGGTCCGGCGTAATGAGACGACCCTGCGTATTCAAGGTCAGTGCAAGTTCGGTGCCGGGTGGAGCCGGTTCAGCCCCCAGGCGCCCTGCGGCCACTTGAATATTCTGAGCCTGGATGGCAGCAACGATGTCGTCCGTGGTCAAACTTCGCGAGTACATCCTGTCCGGGTCCAGCCAGATACGCATGCTGTACTCGCGTGCACCGAAGACATTGACATTGCCAACCCCCAGCAAACGGGAAAGCACGTCGCGAACCTGAAGAAAGGCGTAATTGCTGATATAAGCCTGATCATAGGTACCTTTGGGAGAGAGCAGGTGTACCACCATCATCAGGTCGGGAGACTGTTTCTGCACCGTCACACCCAAGGCTCGGACCGTTTGCGGAAGCTGCGGGTTGGCGATGGCGACACGATTTTGTACCAAGACCTGGGCGATATCTAAGTTCGTCCCAAGGGCGAAAGTAACAGTCAGAGTCATCGCGCCGTCAGCCGTCGATTGTGAGGACATATAAAGCATGTTCTCGACACCGTTGACCTGCTCTTCGATCGGTGTGGCTACCGTCTCGGCGACCACTTTCGGATCGGCGCCGGGATAGGTCGCCGTAACTTGAATCGTCGGAGGGGCGATCTCCGGGTATTGCGCCGTCGGCAATCCGAGATATGCCAGCATACCGGCGATGACGATTACGATGGAGATGACCATCGCGAAAATCGGGCGCTCAATGAAGAAATGGGAGAATTTCATGACTGCTCTCCCGCGTTAGTGACCACCCTGCTTGGTGTCGCCGGTTTTGTTGCCCTGATTCGGCGACCCGCCCGGTTGCGGCTGGTTTCCGGACGGTTTCTCTTTGCTGGAGCCGGCCGGTTCCACGGTCACATTTTTCTGCAATTCAAGTTGGCTGGCCGTGAACTGATTCATATCTCCCGGCTGGGGTTTGACCTTTGCGCCGGGCCGCGCGTTAACCAGCCCGTTGATAATGACATTTTCGTCGCCAGTGAGTCCTTTTCTGACAACTCGTAAACCATCCACCACTGGACCAAGTTCCAATGGGCGAAGCTCAACGGTGTTTTCCTGCCCCACCACCAACGCAAATTTTTGGCCTTGATCGCTCCCGATCGCCCGATCGGTTATCAGAATGGCTTGGTATCTCGGAGTTCCCGCCAGCCGGACTCGAACGAAAGCCCCGGGAAGCAAAAATCCGTTCGCGTTCGGGAAAATGCCGCGGACCTGAAGGGTGCCGGTCGATGGATCATATTGGTTGTTGACGAAATCGATAGTTCCCTGATGCGGAAATCCCGTTTCATTTTCCAACTGCAGATAGACAGGAACCTCGGCGCTTCTGGGATCGGCCAGCTTACCTTCTCTGGCTAGTTGCTGATATTTCAGTTCCGAACGTTCATCGATATTAAAATAGGCGTAGATCGGGTTCACGCTCACCAGCGTGGTGAGCAAGGTCGAGTCTGCCTGTACCAGATTACCAACTGTCACTTGTTCTCGGCCAATGCGGCCGGAAACGGGGGCTTTGATTTCCGTAAAATCCAAGTTCAACTTGGCCGATTCCACCGCGGCCTGGGCTGCGATAACCTGGGCGTCGGTCACGTTTTTCTGCGACACCGCGTTATCGTAGTCTTGCTTGGCAATCACGTTTTTCGCGCGGAGCTCATCCGCACGTTCTAGATTCAAATTGTTCAGTTTCTGTTGCGCCTCGGCCTGGCGCAATTGTCCGTTGGCTTGATCGTAAGCAGCTTGGTACGGCCTGGGGTCAATTACGAAGAGAAGATCATTCTGGCTGACTACATCCCCTGCCTTAAACGTGATGTTGTAAAGGTAGCCGCTGACGCGAGCAGTGATATTGACGCTCTGAACGGCATCGGTCCGCCCAGTGTATTCGTCCCATTCAACGATTTCTTTTGTTATCGGTTTGGATACAGTTACCGGAGGAGGGGGTGGAGCTGCCTGTTGGGCACTCGGTTGATTACAGCCCGCCCAGCCAACGCTGATCGCGCCAATGAGAAGGTAGCTTGCCCGTTTCAAAAAGGTTCGATTGTCCATCACGACTTCTTCTTAACGCGTACGTGCCTGCGGACAGGCATACCGAAAGCAGCCGACATTCAATGCAAATGACACGGAAGCGAGTTTCATCCTTTGCCCTACCCCAAGCAATCATTTTTCTCGAACTCCGACGAGGGATTCGGCTGCTAAAAGTGATAGTGACTTGATTGCGCATCGGCGCGGGTCATCCCATGCTGGAGAAGCATTGAAGGAATTGATTTGCGAAACTTGCTTGCCGTTTATGTCCGAAAACTCCAGCAATTTCCTCTGGTACTGGATGGCCAACTGATTGGAGTGATCGATCGAAACAAGATCTTAGGCGGTCAATCGCCCGATATTACGATAGAGCCGCTGGAGGTTATTCCAGCCGACTCAACCATTAGGGAAGCCGTCGCAAAAATGGTCGAGAATTCAATGAGCTTGCTCGTGGTCTCGTCGACCGCCGAAACCACCCCGATTGGAATTGTAACGCTTTACGATGTCCTTCGATGGCAACACCAGTTATCGGATGCGGCTTCGCTTTAGTCGGATCGCAAGGACGGTCACGATGCCTAGATCGCAACGAGATTGATCGCGCAATCGAGCAAACGCGGTAAGATAGCCCGCGTGGAACAGCGCAGTTTAAAAGATCGCACTTTGTTTGTGACTGGCGCCAGCCGCGGTATCGGATTGGCGATCGCGTTACGCGCTGCGAAAGACGGCGCCAATGTTGCCGTAGTCGCGAAAACCGCGAAACCGCACTCGCGTTTGCCAGGTACCATCTATACCGCGGCCGAAGAGATTGAAAAAGCCGGCGGAAAAGCCTTGCCTCTGCAGGTAGACATCCGTTCAGAAGAGCAGGTCGCGAACGCCGTTACCCAATGTGTGGGCAAGTTTGGCGGGATCGATGTCCTGGTTAACAATGCCAGCGCCATTCAGTTGACCCGAGCGGATGCAACTGAAATCAAGCGATTCGATCTGATGCATGAAATCAACGCCCGGGGCACCTTCCTCTGTGCGAAGCTGTGCCTCCCCCATTTGATTGGTCGAGAAAACCCTCACGTATTAACGCTCGCTCCACCCATCTCGATTGATCCACGCTGGTTTGCGCAGCACACTGCTTACACAGTTTCCAAGTTCGCGATGGCCATGCTCACTTTCGGGCTGGCCGCCGAATGGAAAATGGAATGTGTAGCATTTAATTGTCTTTGGCCGAAGACCGTAATCCAAACTGCGGCTCTGACCTTGCTTCCCGGCATTGACCCGCTCCGATGCCGTAAACCGGAAATTGTCGCGGACGCCGCTCATGCCATACTAACGAAGGACGCCAGCACATTCACCGGCCGATTTTGCATTGACGAAGATATTCTGCGCGAGGCAGGGGTGAACGATTTCTCTGGCTACGCCGTTGATCCGCAGCAAAAACTGCTGGCCGATCTTTTCCTGGAGTGAGAGAGCGATTCCTGCGCTGCGGAAAGGGTGGCGGGCTGCCGCAATGATTCGTTTTTGTTTTGCTTGCCGGGCATGCTTCGACTAACAAGAGCAACGCAATGCCGTAAATTGGATGACTGAAAAGAAAATTTCGGGGTTCACAGCCACTAACTTAGTGGTTGCCAACATGATCGGCACCGGCGTCTTTACTAGTCTCGGTTTTCAAGCTGCTTCCATCCACTCCGATGTGGCATTGATCGCGCTCTGGATCTTCGGTGGAGTAGCTGCTCTTTGCGGAGCGCTATGTTATGCAGAGTTGGCTGCGGCGATACCGCGCTCGGGCGGAGAGTATCGCTTTCTCTCGCGCATTTTTCATCCGGCCATCGGATTTATGGCGGGCTGGGTTTCTGCGACGGTCGGTTTTGCTGCGCCGATCGCTCTAGCGGCAATGGCGTTCGGGAACTACCTCGTAGGGCTCGCGCCGTTAGGTTCACCGCTGCTGCTCTCGCTCGGCATTGTTTGGTTGATCACCATTATCCATCTAGCTGGTGTTCAGACGGGTGCTGCGTTTCAGAATATTTCAACCATCGTCAAGCTCGCATTGATTTTCGCATTCATTCTGGCCGGGTTCCTACTCCCCGAAAAGCAGCCCCTGCAGTTGGTTCCTACCGGTAGCGATTTAGCTACCTTTTTTTCTGGTCCGTTTGCAGTGAGCATGTTCTACGTCATGTACACCTACTCGGGTTGGAATGCGGCTTCGTACATTACGGAAGAGGTCCGGAATCCGGCAAAAAACGTCCCCTTGTCCCTTTTAATCGGAACCGTCTTTGTTGCGGTGCTTTACGTAGTTATAAACTTTGTTTTCCTGCTCACTACCCCCAAGACGGCGATCGCCGGTCAACTTCAAGTAGGAGAAATCGCGGGTCGGGCCATTTTTGGTGCAATCGGCGGAAAAGTCGCCAGCGCCTTAATCAGCCTTGGTCTTATCGCTTCGATCAGCGCGATGGCCTGGATTGGTTCTCGTATCACCAAAGCGATGGCAGACGACCTCAGGAATTTGCGGTTCTTCGGACGCACCAGCCGTCAGGGTATCCCATATGTTGCGCTCCTTCTGCAGGCCTTGATCATTTCGGCGCTGATCGTAACCTCGACCTTCGAGGCGATTCTGGTATATATTGAATTCAGCCTCTTGCTCTGCTCTTTCTTAACCGTACTCGGTTTAATTGTATTGCGCTTTCGCGAGCCGAATCTGACTAGACCTTACCGCGTCTGGTTATATCCGATTACCCCATTGGTATTCCTCTTGATGACCTTGTACATGATGATATTCGTCCTTCGGGATAAGCCGACCGAGTCCATCCTAGGATTGCTTACTGTATTTGCTGGTTTGATCGTCTATTTCTTCTCGCGCAATACCGACTCTCCTCGACCAGAGCCCGCCGATAAAGACGCTCTCGGTTCGGAGCGTTGAGAGATTAGCTGTTCTTCTTCGTCCCTTTGATAGGCTTATGTTTAAACATTGGTGGACTCCGCTCCAGATAAGCATACTCCAGCTGCTAATTAGCTCTTCGCTGTTTGCCCAGGGCGCCGAGCCAACTCCCGGTGTCCAGGAAATTCCACAGCCGACGACCGTTCCTCAAATCGCGACACCACCGACCACCGTCGCCCGATCATCGAGCGCGACTGACGCAGCTCGTTATTTGGCCGGATTGCCGGTCCCGGAGAACTCCAGCCTGAGCTCGTTGACCCGAGATCCCCGCTGGCAAGCACATGCGGCGGCAATGAACACGGCCTTCGCTCAGCTGGAACAACGACAGCTTAGCAATATCCGGGTTTGGCGCGCGGATATGATCCCTGCGGGTGGATCAAAAACCTGTCTCTACTGCTTCAGCGGTCCCGATTTCTTGTATGCTGACGCCTTCTTCCCAGATTGTACCACCTATATCTTAGGTGGATTGGAATCGGTCGATCCGATGCCCGATATTTTGACGGTGCCAGAGGGCAGTTTGGTTTCGACGCTGCAGAACATCCAGATTTCCCTTAATACGATTCTCCAATTCAGTTTTTTCAAGACTAAGGATATGCGGCAAGATTTTGAGCGTGGCCAACTCCGGGGCGTTTTGCCGATTATTTTTGTTTTCCTCGCTCGCACCGGAAAAGACATTTCAGCGGTCGAGTACGTTTCTTTAACTGGCAACGGGACGGTAGTAAATGGAAACCAAGGAGCTAGCCGCGGCGTAAAGATTAATTTCTCCGATCCGGCAACTAGAGCAGAAAAAGTTCTCTACTTCTTCACGGCCGATCTTTCTGACGATGGCATGAAGAAAAACGCCGGTGTCTTACGCTTCGTCGAGCAGTTTGCGCCAGCCAATAGTTTTCTGAAAGCGGCCTCCTACCTGATGCACGAGGGTCGCTTCAACACCATTCGTTCCTCAATCCTGAACAACAGCGAGTTAGTTCTGGAAGATGATTCGGGTATTCCGATCCGTTACTTCACGCCCGACAAATGGACTCTTCGCTTTTTTGGAGCCTACACGGGCCCGATTGGACTTTTTAAGAATTTTTACCAATCAGACCTCCATCAATACTATCAAGCGAGCTCGCCAAAGACATTGACCTTCAGCTTTGGATATCAGTGGAACCGACACAATTCGACGTTGATTCTCGCGGTGCGAAAATAGCTGGCCCGCGCCGAGCTCGTCGCTTCGCGCTTTGCCCGATTCTTGCGCCTAGCGTACCGTCTCACATATAATGATGACGTCGCCGCAGGTCAGTTGCCTGTTTTTCAAGGCGCGAGCGGTACACTAGTCAGGAAGAACTTCCGGTTGAAGAAGAATGAGCCAATACTTTGTGCGATTGGTCCTCGCCAAGGATCAGTCGCAAAAACCTGGCATCAGAGAAACTGGCCTCTCGCCCCTGACGAACGACGATCAGGTTCATCGATGGAATGATGAACATTCGCTCATAATGCGAGCCGATAGCCGCAATCAGGTCGCGTGGAGCGTCTTTGCAGAGGCAATCATGATGCCAATCCTGTCGCTCCCACGGAATGTTCAACATCTTCTCTACGTCGACCTCGTGCGCTAACGGATCGTTGGCGGTTCGGTTGAGCCAAAAACCCATACCAAACATCGGATTGGCTCGCGTTCCGCGGAAACATTCACCAATCAGTTCACTCGAGACGATCTGTCGATGACCATATTTTCCTTTATTTAGGACGAGAATTCCGAGGGCCAACCATTGGCGCGCCGTCAGCTTAAAGCCAGAGGCAAGCAGCGGATTTCCCGTACCGTCTTCGCGAAAATCGACTTCGCCGATTCCTAAAGGACGCAAAATACGCCGCGTAAGATAAGCTCGCGGAGTTAAATGGCGAGGCAGAAGCTTCCGCCGGAGTACCTCTGAAAAGATCTGGAGCTGACTTGGCCCGTACATAAAAGACTCCCCGGGACTTCGGACCGCCGGCCGTCGGATGCTGTATCCATTCCGATCGGAAATGGTTTTTCCGTGCAAAGCAAAGATCGGCTCGATTCCGGCTGTAAAATGCAGCAGATCTCGAATTCGTATATTTGCTTTGTCCGGCTGGCTCTGCCATTCCGTGATAGTATTTTTCACCGGTTCATCCAGATCCAAGATTCCGTCCTGTTCGGCAGCAACCGCTGCTGCACACCAGAAGCCTTTCGTGCCGCTAAAGATCGAGGTTACTCGATCCGGACCAAAGCCATTTGAGTAAGCCTCGTAAACTATATGGTCGTCCTGCCAAACCAGGAGCGAAAGACCGCCGCGCCCGGCCGAATACTTTTGAGCTGCCACAGAGGAAGCCGTAGTTATATCCGCCTGCGCGGACTCATGCAGGCCCGTCAATGCAACAAAAAAGAAGCACCAGCACGCGATTACTTTCATGGAAACGAGTCATTTATTAACGTCAGACTTTGGAAAAGCAAGTCAGCAACGCCCTTTATCCAGGCGCGGAACTTCAGTAAAGACAAACCGTAGCGGAATGAGGAACGGAACTTGAGTGAAGAATCTCACCCGGTCGATTCTCAGGAAAAGTTGAATGCTGATGTTCTCCGCCAGGACGAAGCGAACCGATCGTCGCAAGAGTCCCGGTTTCGATTATTTATTTCGTTCAATCCCTCTCCCGATATAATCAAGCTTTTAGGCGATGCACAGAAAGATCTGCGGACGCTGCTCCAGCGCGCATACGGTACCGAATTGCCAATTCGCTGGACCAAATCATTTCAATTTCATCTCACCGTTCTTTTTTTCGGAAACACATCGGCAGCAAAGATGAATTCGATTCGAGCTCGCTTGACCGAGTTCGTGGGAGACCGTCCGGAGTTTCCCTGTCTCACCGCCAAAGGATTTGGGTGTTTTCCGGCATTCCATCGGCCAAGAGTGCTTTGGATTGGATTCGCTCTCAGTTCGTCGCTGCGAAATTGGCAAGACCGATTGGCTAAAGCGTTCCAAGGTGACTTCCTGTGGAAAGAAAGGGATCGATCATACCCGCACGTGACCATCGCTCGATTGGATTTCCGACGATTACCGGCTGGGTTTGGCGAACATCTGTTTGAACTGGCTCAGCAAACGGGCATGCCGAGCTGGGATTGGCAAATCGATTCGATCACTCTGATGCGAAGCATCCCCGGGCCCAAAGGATCAGAATACATTGCTCTGGAGACGGTACACTAGTCTGATATGAGCATCGATAATACCGTGCGGGGCGAAGCCTGGGTTGGGGATGCGGTCTTGGCACTGTATGCCAGGCGCTGGCTCCTGCGTTATACCACGAAAAAAATGAGCGACGCAGATCGCCAACAACTCTTTGAACTGTTCGTATCCAATCAGTTCCTTTCCTCATTCGGAGAGCCGAGCCAGGTCGAAGCCACGATCGGCAGAAAGTTTGAGGAGGAGGGTCTGCTTGCCGCCTTCGCTTACATCGAGAAGTCTTTCCTCGATTCGTTCCGCAAAAGTGCGCGGAAACGCGGTTACATCCTGCCGGGTCCCAGAGTGATTCTTTCGGAAACACCCGATGATCAATAACGCCGTCATCGGCGTTCTCGGCGTTATTCCCGCACTACGCAGCGCGAGTGCTGACCACCGATGGATTATCTAGGATCCCGGCGACGCTTTTTGCCATTTGATCGATTTCAAAAGGCTTCCGAATCAAACCAACAAAGCCCTGGCGGCGGGCGCTCTCTTCCGTAACGGAAGAAACTAGTCCTGAGATCAAAACCAAAGGAAGGTCGGGCCTGATTTTTTTCAACGCGCGCGCTAATTCCGGTCCCGAAAGTTCCGGCATCAGCAGATCAGTCAACACCAGATCGAACTTTGACGGCCGTTTGCGCACGAGATTAACAGCCTCGGTTGGGTCGGTCAGCGCAGTTACTTCATACCGAAATGTTTCCAGAATTCGTGCCGCCAATCGTCCGACGTCTCGATCGTCGTCTACAATCAGAACGTGTTTAGCTCGGCCGGACCCCGGCTGATCCGGCTCCGAATGAGGCAGAGAGTGGACCTCCGCGGGAACTTCAGTAGCAGTAGGGGGCAATCCTTTCGGCAAAAACACATGAAATTGCGAGCCTTTGCCAAGCTTGCTCTCGACGTGGATGAATCCACCGTGGCTACGTACGATTCCATGGACAATCGACAATCCAAGACCGGTACCCTGGGTGGAACTCTTGGTCGTGAAGAGTGGCTCGAATATACGTCGCATCGTTTCTGCGCTCATCCCTAAGCCTGTGTCCGTCACCATGAGCTCGACGTAAGCCTGCCCCGGTTGCATTTCCCGAGCCAAACGATGGCGGCTGTTCGCCGGAATCGGCTTGGCCGTAATCGTAACTTTGCCGCCGTTCTCTGGCATCGCGTGAAACGCATTAGTGCAGAGGTTAAGGATCACCTGCAGGAGTTGATTCGGATCGACGAAGAGCTCCAATTCCGCTCTGGGTAAGAGAGTTTCAATCGAAACGTTTGGTGGAGCACCGCTGCGCAATAGACGCAGTCCGTCCTCTACCAACGCGTTCAAATCGACCTTCCGTTTTTGTGCTGGTTGTTTGCGGCTGAAGGTCAGGATTTGGTTGACCAGTTCGCGCGCCTGGAAGCCGGCCGTAAGAATTTGATTGAGATCTTCGTACGCCGGATGGCCAACTTCGACCTTCCTGATCGCCACT
>Ga0209648_10004954_pt1 | contig 11348 bp, 7 predicted proteins | sample GraSoi2013_115cm_FD_185830 | JGI IMG/M metagenome (GOLD analysis project Ga0209648, IMG submission 185830) | Grasslands soil microbial communities from the Angelo Coastal Reserve, California, USA - Sample 9_17_2013_115cm (SPAdes) (version 2) | ecosystem: Environmental > Terrestrial > Soil >...
AAGAAGGGAAAGGCAGGCATAGCGATCGGCCATTCCTTGACGTCCTGATTGCACAATCCCAATCATCGGAGCCAGCGCTACGAGATACCACAGCCAACCTACCGCCAGATAACGTTTTTCTCGGAAGCGCAAGACAATCCCACTAATGCCAGCGAGTATCACTGTGGCCAATAGAATCTTCGACCAGGGCAGGGAATTTTCCGGATGTGGATAGAACACTGCCAGACGAGAAGGCCAAATCGTTTTCCCCAGATATGCCACGTACGAATAGACTGTATTCTTGAGCCGCCAACTGAACGGCATTACCGTGGTCAGCGCGCCTTCTTTGCGATGCACATACAAAGTCATCCAGCCACCCGCCGCCGCCAGCAGAATGAGAGGGATCTTTTCGACTGCGAGTCGGCCGAGCGTCCGTAAGAACCGAGGCGACTCCCTCGATGGTCCGGAGTCTCCGAGCCTTTGCAATGGCCAGTAATCCAGCAGGAGCAAAAGGAAGGGCAACGAGATGACCATGATCTTTGCCATCATCGCTAGGGCAAAGAGAAGGGTTACACAAAGATAGCGCCCCAGGCTTGGCCCGCGCGCGTACCGGACATAGCCCCAAAGTGCCAACAGCAGGAAAAAGAGACAAAGAACAGCCTTGCGTTCCGCTACCCATGCCACTGACTCCACGTTCAGCGGGTGGATAGCGAAAAGACAGGCCGCGGCCGCGCTGCCCAAAGCGTGGCCTGTCGCACTCTCGAGAAACAGAAACAGAAGTACAATGTCCAAGGTGAAGAGCAAAACATTCGTGAAGTGATGGCCTGCGGGGTTGCTCCCGTACCATGAGATGTCCATCATGTGCGAAATCCATGTCAACGGATGCCAGTTCGCCGCCGGGTTCTTGGTCCCGAATGCCCAGATAAGGTTCGTCCACGATAGACCGGTCAGGACACGCGCATTCCGCGTTACATAATCCGGGTCATCGTAATTGATAAAACCATTGCGAACGGATGGTGCGTAGAGAGCCGCGGTTCCTAGGGCCAGCAGCACCGCGAGAAGGAACACCAGCCGCAACCGTGTAGCAGATTCGCCCGCAGCCAGCGTCGGCAAGTTGGCAGTAAATCTCTTTGCATTCGGCATGGATCCAGGGAGTCCCTGCAGGTATCATGCTTTCGATCCCAGAATGCGGCAAGTCTGGAAGTAAATTCTGTGGCTTAGGTGGCAACCGCTGCGACAAGAGACGCGGGCACTGGGACGACTGGCCTGGTGCGGACGATGGCCAAATTTTCGGATGAGATATACAGAGGCCGCGCGGAGAGACAATGCATGTGGTGAGCTGTCTTGCGCCAAAAGACAGAGCACGGGACGGACATCCCGTGCTCTTTCCGATTCGGTGATAGATTAGATGCCAGCCGCCCGCCGGCGCGACTTTGCGTCCACGTGAATTACTGGATGGGGTTGAGCGCTTGGCAAGCAGCCACTGTCGCTGCCGCCGTCGCACCCGTGGGGTCCTTCCGAATTACGCCTGACTCATCCGAGCAGAAGGAACTCTGTCCGGACTGACCAAGCGCTACCGGCACGCCATTCGCCACGTACGAGACGTTCGGTGCGGCTACCGTACCCACCGCTGCCGGTATCGGCACTGCGAGGTTGTAACCGCTCTTCGTCCCGCCTGATATCAAGGCATCAAGCAGACAAGACGTGGCTGCCGAAGCGGTGCATGGAACAGCGCCACCCAGATTCGCCAGCGGGGCAAAGCCAGTGCCATAGGTCGTCGAATAGCTCACCTGGGCCGTGTTGATGGTGCGGATCGAACCCACGGCAGAGGACTCGTTCGCAGACATTCTCGCGCGCATCAAGTTTGGAATTGCAATCGCGGCGATGATCAAAATGATCGCCACGACGATCAGTAATTCGATAAGAGAGAATCCCTTTTGCTTCTTCATTCGGTCTCCTCGGAGTTTGACCTGGAATTAGTACACGAGCAGATGGTGCAAGACTCTTGCCATTTACATCCGTTTTGGGCCATCACGAGAGCAAAGCTTTTATTATCTATGTGTTATAGAAGACCAAAGACCAGTTAACAATGAGAATACGGCCCGCGAAGCGTGAGAAAAGCCTTGAACCTGACGTTTTACGTCACTACGAAACGACCTAAATGGGCAATTTTCTCCGCTTTGAAACGAACGAAGGGGAGGCCGTGCGGCCTCCCCTTCATAGCGTGAACTCGTTCGTATTTTGCCGCAGGATCGATCATTCTCGGTCCCGCGCCCCATGTCCTACTGGATGGGGTTGAGCGCTTGGCAAGCAGCCACCGTCGCTGCCGCCGTCGCACCCGTGGGGTCCTTGCGGAGTACTCCTGATGCATCCGAGCAGAAGGAACTCTGTCCGGACTGACCAAGCGCTACCGGTACCGCATTTGAGACATACGTGACGTTCGGTGCGGCTACCGTACCCACCGCTGCCGGTATCGGCACTGCGAGGTTGTAACCGCTCTTCGTCCCGGCTGATATCAAACCATCAAGCAGACAAGACGTGGCTGCCGAAGCGGTGCATGGAACAGCGCCACCCAGATTCGCCAGCGGGGCAAAGCCAGTGCCATAGGTCGTGAAATAGCTCACCTGGGCCGTGTTGATGGTGCGGATCGAACCCACGGCAGAGGACTCGTTCGCAGACATTCTCGCGCGCATCAAGTTTGGAATTGCAATCGCGGCGATGATCAAAATGATCGCCACGACGATCAGTAATTCGATAAGAGAGAATCCCTTTTGCTTCTTCATTCGGTCTCCTTGAAAATTTGAATGATGCCAGAGCACGCCTCAACTAGCGCAAGCCACGGGCCAATCCTAAGAGGAACGGTGCAACCGATTCACAATTCTGTATCTACTTGATTCTAAATCTATTAGCTTAAGAAGAGAATTGCCAGGTGGGGCGGCTATCGGTTCAAAATGAAAACTGACCTTTTTGGTCGACACTTTTTGTCTATAAAACACGCCACAAAGCGTCACATCTCAAAAGACCCTACTTTGACGGGCTAAAGGCTCACGCCAGCTGGCTGCAATGGGCTAGAGGCTGTGTTTCTTGGCGTAGTGCCGGAAGGAACGGTAGCTGATCCTCAGGAGTTCGGACGCGCGCGTTCGCACACCACCTGCCCTTTCGAGTGCGGCCTGCAGGTATCGGCGTTCCGCCGCGGCAATTTCCTTTTCAAAATCAGCTCCTTCGGGAGGAAATTCGCCAAATTGCCCGCCCGGTCCGCCAATCCCGGATCCTTCCGGATAGCCGACGACCCGATCGGGGAGAACTCGCGGCGAGATTTCCCTTCCAGTCTCCAACGCGACGGCGCGTTCCATCGTGTTTTCGAGTTCGCGAACGTTTCCCGGCCAATCGTAAGATTCCAGACGGGTCATTGCCTCGGGGGAGACACCTTCGACGGCCTTCTCCATGGTCTTGCGAAATCGCTCAAGGAAATGGCGCGCCAGAAGTGGTATATCCTCGCGGCGTTCACGCAAAGGTGGCACGTGGATGGGGATCACACTGAGCCGATAATAAAGGTCTTCGCGGAAACGGCCTTCTGCAATTTCCTTTTCGAATTCCTTGTTCGTAGCGGCTATGATGCGGACATCCACATCCGATTCGTCCGTACTGCCCACCGGCCGGACCTTGCCCTCTTGCAGAACGCGGTAGAGCTTCACCTGCATGGTGAGGCTCATGTTACCGATTTCGTCCATGAAGAGCGTCCCGCCATGAGCGGCCTGGAATAGGCCCTGCCGGTTTTCATTTGCGCCCGTGAACGCGCCTTTCATGTAGCCGAAAAGCTCGGATTCCAGAAGGGTCTCCGGGAATGCGCCGCAGTTAATGGTGATGAAAGGAGCTTGAGCTCGCTGGCTATTCTCATGAATGGCCCGCGCAACCAGCTCCTTACCGGTTCCGCTCTCTCCGGTAATGAGGACACGGCTGGATTGCGGCGCGACAGTCTGAATCAAGTCGAAGATGGAGCGCATCTTTGGGCTTTGCCCGATGATGTTGTCGAGACCAGTCAGCCGGCGCAGTTCGCGCCGCAGGTATCCCGCCTCGTTCTTCCATTTCAGACTTTCGGTCACTTCGCGAACGGTGCGGCGCAACTGATCGACGAGTGCGTCGCCTTTGATCACGTAACGGTCAGCCCCGGAGTTGATCGCGGCGATGGCGGTTTCGAGCGCGGGGACTCCGGTCATCAGGAGGAAGAAGGAACCTGGAGCGATTTCTTTGGCAAATTTAAGGAGTTCCATTCCTCCCGCGCCGGGCATGCGGATATCGGAAATGATGATATCAAAAATCTGCGATTCGAGTTTGCGCTTGGCGGCATCGACGCTGTGCACCACTTCGACGCGGTGGCCTTCCTTGCGGAAAGTGATCTCCAGCAGCTCGCAGATGGATTTCTCATCATCGACGACGAGAATATGCGGCATCTCGCGTCCGGTTTCTTTGATGGCCGCCTTGGTTCCTTGCATGACCTCTCACGCGACTCGCGGTAGCTCGACGATAAACTCGGCGCCGCGGTCTTTCTCTGAAATCACGCTCAGCTTCCCACTATGCGCCTGCACAATCTGATAGACAATGGACAGTCCCAACCCTGTTCCACCTTTGAAACCCGATTGAAGAGGCTCAAAAACCTTTGCCCTTTGTTTGGCATCCAGGCCGATTCCCGTGTCGCGAAAGGCGATGCGCAGCCAAAATGGATACTGCTCCAGCCTCACCGTCAGGGTCCCGCCATCCGGCATCGCTCGCAGGGCATTGTCGCAGAGATTCCAGAAGACCTGTTTGATCCTATTGGCGTCCACGCGCGCCCGCAGCCTCTGTCCATTGAACGCGCGGACAATCTGGTACTTGGTCCCGATCTCTGGTTTCCTCTCCATTAGCGTCAGTGTTTCATCAAGCAAGCTGCGCACGTCGGCCTCCTGAAATTCGTAGGTCTTCTCCCGCGAATAATTCAGGAAGTCTGTGATGATATTGTTGAGCCGTTCCGATTCCCTGCTGACAATGTGAACCAAACGCTTCTCGTCTTCTTCGAGGGGCACGAGGCGCGCCAGCTCCTTGACCGCACCAGACATGGCCGTCAGGGGCTGGCGAATTTCGTGGGCAATAGCCGCGGAAAGACGTCCCAAGGCGGCCATGCGTTCTTTTGTGGCAACCTCCTGCTCCAGACGGCGGAGCTCCGTGAGGTCCTGGAAGTTGAAAACATAGCCGCTGCGTTCAGCGTCGTGCGAACGTAAGGGAGAAATGCTAATCCCCAAATAGCGCACATCGCCGGAAGGGGTGCGGAAGTCAATCTCTTTTCTGAGCGAGAGCCTTTCGGCGTTTGCATAATGACCGGGAAGCCAGAAGTCGTCATTTAGCTCCTTCAGAGATTTGCCGCGCAGGTCAGAGAAGCGATGTCCAAGGATCTCCTCGCCCGTACGGTTCAGCAGCAGAATGCGTCCAGCCAGGTCCGTCGTGATTAGACCGCCGCGCATAGAGTGAATGATGTCTTCGGTGAAGTCCTGCAGGCTGAGCAATTCTTCGCGCTTTTCTTCCAACTCCCGGCCCTTGCTGCGAAGCGATTGCGAGAGGAGACTGGCCAAGTACGCAACTGCGAGGAAACCGAGGAGGTTCATGACCAGCCAGGTGCGAAGGCTCTCGGCCGTCGGCAGGCTTGCGAAGGTGCGAGGAATCTTCCCCGTATAGGCCATCACGGTCATGGCGGCGAGGAGGAGGACACAAATCGCGGCTGTCAAGAAAGCGATGCGGCGAGAAAACAGGATGCTGGCGACGATGATCACCAGCAGGTAAAGCGAGATGAAATAGCTCTCCTGAAGACCAGTCGAGTAAACCAGCAAGGAAATCATCACCACGTCGCCGGCGATCTGCAGGCCGCCATGCCAGTGTGCTTGCGAGAGCCATCGCAAGAGGATCAGATGAAGAATCCCGAGAGTCAGCCAGAAAATGATCAGCGGGAGGAAAAAACGATTCGTACCGACACCGGGAACGTATTGCGGCCAAACGACTCCGACAGTCAGGATGAGCGTGATCGTCAGGAGACGAACACGCGTCAACCACTCCAGCCATTCCCTTGTCGCGAAGCTTTGATCCATTGCTCGCCCGCGCCTTCGCTCCGGCATCCAGGCATCTCCCAGTATAGGCGGATAAGCGGAGGACAGAGAGTCGGTGCTCTGTCCTCCGCAAAGAGGATTACTTCATGCGGGCGGAAGCCCGGTTAGTGCGCACCGCTCAGCTTGCCGATGAGCGAGAATAGCGGCAAGTACATGGAAATGACCACGCCGCCGACGATCACGCCTAAAAAGACGATCATGATGGGTTCGAGGGCAGTCAGCAGGTCCTTCACAGCCGCGTCCACTTCTTCCTCGTAGAAATCGGCGATCTTCTGAAGCATGGCATCCATTGCACCCGTCTGTTCGCCGACGGCGATCATCTGTGTAACCATGCCGGGAAACACTTCGGCTTCCTTCAAGGGCTCCGTGAGCGACTTGCCTTCTTCGAGCGACTTTCTCACCTGCTGTAAAGCCTTCTCGACCACCGCATTACCGGCGGTCTTGGCGGTGATGTCGAGACCCTCGAGAATGGGCACGCCGCTGGAGATCAGCGTGCCGAGCGTTCGTGTAAAACGCGCTACGGCAATCTTTCTCATCAGAATGCCAACGATCGGCAGCTTCAGGACAATGGTGTCGAGTATGAACCGGCCTTGCCGAGTGCCATACCACACCTTCAAGCCAAAGAGTGCGCCCACAATGGCCACAAGGAAGAGAAGACCAAAAATGCTGCCAACGAAATTGCTCATGGCTATGACGATTTTCGTCGGCAGCGGCAGATCCACGCCGAGGCCGGCGAACAAAGTTGCGAAAATCGGCACCACTTTCCAGAGCAACAGAGTGATGACGCCGGCAGCGACACTTATCACGCCCACTGGATAGACGAGAGCCGACTTGACGGCGCGCTGCAGTTTGACGTTCTTTTCGATGTAAGACGAAAGACGCTGCAGAATGGTATCCAGAATACCGCCCGTCTCACCGGCCTCAACCATGTTGACGTACAGGGCGTCGAAGACTTTTGGCGAGCTGCGCATCGCCGCCGAGAGGGTCGCGCCGCCCTCGACCTGACTGCGCGTTCCGGTCAGGACCTTCTGAAAGACCTTGTTCTCCTGCTGGCCCGCCAGAATCTCAAGACATTGTACCAGCGGCAGACCGGCATCGATCATGACCGAGAACTGTCGCGTGAAGATCGCGAGCTCCTTGGCCTTCACGCCGCCACCGAAAGTGGGCACGCTGAATTCCTTGCCCTTTTCGGTCATTTTCGTGGCGGTGATTTGCTGCCGCTTCAGCAGGCTCGCCAGCTCAGTCTTGTTGGACGCGGTCATTACTCCGCTGACGCTGGAGCCTGAGCGGCTGGTTCCTTGGTATTTATAGTCCGGCATTTGATTGCCTCCTCACTCCTTCGATCTCTTCGGCATATGGCCTTTCAGCCAAAATCCAATCTCCTAGCGTTTGCTGACCACGGGAGCCTTGGCCCCGTTGCCTGCCGTCGCCACTCCACGGTTGATCATGTCCTGCAATTCATCGGGATTCGAGGAACGCGAAATCGCCATGTCCAGCGTAATCAGTTTAGAAAAATAGGCGTTCGCGAGACCCTGGTTAAAGGTCTGCATCCCGGTCTGCCCGGTCCCTGTCTGCATCGCGGAGTAGATCTGGTGAATCTTATCCTCGCGGACCAGGTTGCGGATGGCCGGCGTCGGTATAAGAACTTCCATGATCATGGCGCGGCCGCGTCCATCCGCGCGCGGCAGAAGCGCCTGACAAAGAATTCCCTCGAGCACCATGGAAAGCTGGGCACGAATCTGTGGCTGCTGGTGCGAAGGAAAAACGTCAATAATACGATTGATTGTGGAAGACGCCGAATTGGTGTGCAGGGTGGCAAAAGTCAAGTGGCCGGTTTCGGCGATGCGCAGAGCGGACTCGATGGTTTCGAGGTCGCGCATTTCGCCGATGAGTACGACGTCGGGGTCTTCACGAAGTGCAGCGCGAAGTGAATTCGCAAACGAATGAGTGTCCGCGTGAACTTCGCGCTGGTTCACAAGGCACTTCTTATGATTGTGAAGAAACTCGATGGGATCCTCGATGGTAATCATGTGCTCTTCACGCTCGTTATTGACCTTGTCGAGCATGGCAGCGAGGGTGGTCGATTTACCGGAGCCCGTTGGTCCGGTCACCAGAACCAGTCCACGTGGTTTGTCGCACAAGCCTTTCACGATTTGCGGCAACCCGAGTGCGTCAAAGCCCTTGATTTCCCAGGGAATCGTGCGGAAGACGGCACCGACGGCGCCCCGCTGATTGAAGACGTTGCCGCGAAAGCGGGCCAGGTTCTTTAAACCGAAGGAGAAGTCCAGCTCCAGGTTTTCCTCGAAGCGGTGCTTCTGCGCATCGGTCAGAACGCTATACGCAAGTGATTTGGTATCCGCCGCCGTCAGGGGTGGCATATCAAGAGGCCGGAGCCGCCCGTGCACGCGTACACGGGGCGCGCTATTCGTGGTGATGTGGAGGTCGCTGCCCGCCATCTCGATCATCTTCTTTAGTAGTTCACTCAGCGTGATGCCAGCCATCCGTCACCCTCAATTCTATAAAACCGTTTCGCGCAGGACTTCTTCCATGGTGGTCTGTCCTGCCGCGACCTTGACCAGGCCGCTTCGCCGCAGCGTGAGCATTCCCTGCTCGATCGCCTTCTTCTTCAATTCGAGGGCCGAAGCGCCAACGAGAATCAACTCGCGCAGTTCGTCATTGATCTCCATGACTTCGTAGAGACCGGTGCGGCCCTTGTAACCGCCCTTGCTGCAAGTGGTACAGCCTTTGCCGTGATAGATCTTGGTGGTCTTCGCTTCTTCGGACGAGTAGCCGGCGTCGATGAGCGCCTGGTGGGGGACTTCCAGCTCTTCCTTGCAGTTCGAGCAAATTCGGCGCACGAGGCGCTGGGCGCAAATCAAGTTCACTGAAGTGGCTACAAGGAAGGGTTCAATACCCATGTTCATCAGGCGGCTGATGGTCGAAGGCGCGTCGTTGGTGTGCAGGGTTGATAGGACCAAGTGGCCTGTGAGTGCAGCCTTGACCGCGATTTCTGCCGTTTCAAAGTCGCGGATCTCACCGACGAGAATGATATTGGGGTCCTGCCGGAGGAAAGCGCGCAGCGCGGCCGCGAAGTTCAGACCGATTTGCTCCTTCATCTGCACCTGGTTAATGCCTGCCAACTGGAATTCGACCGGGTCCTCCGCGGTCATTATGTTGGTGTCCACTTTATTCAGGGTCGCGACGGAGGAATACAATGTATTGGTCTTGCCCGATCCCGTGGGGCCCGTAACGAGCACCATCCCGTAGGGCCTCAAAATGTTCCGTTCGAATTTCTTGAGCGACTCGGATTCAAAGCCCAGCTTGGTCATGTCCAGTCGGAGGTTTTCTTTATCCAGCAACCGGAGCACGATCTTTTCGCCGTAGAGGGTCGGCACGGTGGAGACGCGGAAGTCGAGCTCTTTTTTCTTTCCGTCCGCCTTGTACTTGATCATGATGCGGCCGTCTTGGGGCAAGCGCTTTTCCGCAATGTCCAGCTTGGCCATGATTTTCAAACGGCTGGTCATGGCATCCTTCAATCGCAAAGGTGGAGTCATCACGGTTTGTAGCTGGCCGTCAATGCGGAAACGCACGCGCATCTCGAGCTCGTAGGGTTCGAGGTGAATATCGCTGGCGCCGCGCTTGACCGAATCCGTCAGGATCAGGTTGACCAGTTTGATGATCGGAGCTTCTTCGGCCGCCTTCTCGAGGGAGGCAGCATCCAGCTCTGCTTCTTCGGCGGCCAGTTCGAGCTCGTTGTCTTCATCAACGAGATCCTTCATCAAGTTGCTGAGTTCTTCCTGGTTCGTCGACGATGACCCATAGAAACGGGAAATCGCGTCGCCGATGGCTGATTCCGACGCTACCACCGGCTCGACGTTGAACCCGGTCATGAACTTGATGTCGTCCATCGCAAAGACGTTGGTGGGATCCGTCATGGCGATCGTCAGTACGGAGCCGACCCGCGACAGCGGGACCACCTGGTAGCGCGAAGCCGTGTCCTGCGGGATCAGCTTGATAACGTTTGGATCGATTTCGTAATACTTCAGGTTGATGGAAGGAACGCCATACTGCCTGGAGAGCACGCCGGTGATGTCATCATCGGTGATGAAGCCCATTTTCGTCAGGCAACTCCCCAGCTTGCCCCCGTTGGTGCGCTGAAACTCGAGCGCTTTCTGGAGCTGGTCCTGGGTAATCAGGCTTTCTTTAACTAAGATTTCGCCCAGACGGACGGACATCCGCAGTACTCCTGGCGGGTTTGCACCCAGCGCTCACCTTAGCAAATGACGATGGAGAAAGGAGCCAGAATTTCGTCCATCGTTCTGAAATCGCTAATACCTGTCCACGCGGGCAGGTTTTGCAAGCGAAGGACAGGTAGGAATCTTGACTTGCCTCGGCACGGTGGCTATCTTGCCAGAATGATGCCCGGGCGAACAACAGGGACACCCTCTGCCCACAATTTGCCCCTGAGGACCAAGAACGTTCACGATGGATGTGAGACGCGCGGCAGTGCGACTCGATTTTGCGCCTTCTCGCGGAATCTGAAGACCAAATCATGAGCCGGTTAGACAGCAAACAGCGCTGGGGTCTCGCCATCGGCGGGATCCTGCTGACCTTGCTCCTCGCCGCGGTGTTCACCTTCGGATCGCTCGACGTACCCTTCGAACCGAAGAGTTGGCGTGCGGTGATGGCGCTCTATGCCGTATCGAGTTTTATCACCGCCGCATTTCTTGTCTTTGGCCTCATTCTGGCACGCACCACCTTGAGGTTGTGGGCGGAACGTAGCAGAGGGCAACTCGGTGCTCGATTCAAAACTAAAATGGTCGTGGGAGCCATGGCCATTTCGCTCCTGCCCATCATCTTCATGTTCGTCGTCAGCTATTCGCTGATTAATCGCAGTCTGCTGCTCTGGTTCCCGAAGCCGCTCGAGATCGCATCGGAAGAGACACAAAAACTGTTGAATGATCTCGGCCGAGGGCAGTTGCCCCGGCTTCGCGGGACGGCCTTGCAGGCTCAGGCGGATGCCAGCCGGCCCGGCGAAGACTTCCTGCGGCGCGCACTTGCGAGAGGCGCGGACGCAATCTGGATTTTGAACCGGGACGGTAAAGCAATCAGCGGTGGCGTCACCTGTGACAACCAACCCGAGGATCGCAGCGGCACAATTTGTGTGCAGCTTAATGTTCTTGGCGAATACTTGCGGTCGTTGCCGAGTGGAGTGGAAGTTTGGCAAGCCGGCGGAAG
>Ga0209648_10004955_pt1 | contig 11348 bp, 17 predicted proteins | sample GraSoi2013_115cm_FD_185830 | JGI IMG/M metagenome (GOLD analysis project Ga0209648, IMG submission 185830) | Grasslands soil microbial communities from the Angelo Coastal Reserve, California, USA - Sample 9_17_2013_115cm (SPAdes) (version 2) | ecosystem: Environmental > Terrestrial > Soil >...
TTGGCTGCACTCTTGACGGTCGCCGGGGCCTTTGATCCTCCCGCCGCTGCCGGCATAGGGTCGAATGCAGCCTTAGAAGGCGTGGTAACAGGTTTCCGATATGCTCTCTTTGCTGCGGTATTGTTGAGCCTGCTAGGATTGGCGATTGCCTCGCGCATCAAGGACGTAAAGCCGCCCTGGCAGAAGTGATCATCCCGGTTCATCTCATATCATCGAAGCGGAATGAATTTTGTGATCTGAATTACTTGTTTTCGAGTTTCGTTCGACGAATCGATGAACCATAGTTCGTAGGGACCAACGTCCGTTCCTCTATGACTCCGACCAGGTCGCCATGCTGAGCGTTCGTAAGCTTCTTGATCTTCTTCCGTTCTTCATCGGCTCTAAACTCTCCCCAGACTCGATGCATCATCTGCTCATCGGGCCACGCCAATAGGTACACGAACTCCGTGCGGTCGGCCGTCTTTGCCTCCCACGTTGCGACGATGTCAAAGCCATAGGACTTCATGATCCGGGACGCGTGATCTCGGAATCGATCATGAAATGCAGCCTTGTTATGCTCGAAAATTTCGTAAATCCTGAGTTGATGAATCATTTCCGCATCTCCCTTGGGAGAGTTACCAGTCGGTAGCTGACAAATGTACTCTCCAAAGACGTTTTCTTCATATCGGCTTAGCGAAGTGACATGCCATCAATTTAAAATCGCGGTGCCAGCTGCTGCTCTTTGATCCCCAATGTCGGGGAAGATTGGGTGGAGCCTTCGCCCCCATTGCGCAAGCGCGACCAGCATCTCCCGAAGCACCTGACGCGACCGCTGATCGGTAAGTCTCAGATTATCATCGAACTTTTCATCCGCATTTGCCACAAGCAACTGCGGTTGGTTAATGGGGTACATGTCCAGGTCGACCAGAATCTGCCTGAGGTGCAGCTGTGCTCTTGCTCCTCCTCTGGGAGAAGCAGAGGCACTCATGATTGCGACAGGCTTCCCCTCCCACGAATTGTCTCCATCGGGCCTGTTCCCCCATTCTACAGCATTCTTCAGAACCGCCGAGATTGAATAATTGTATTCTGGAGTTGCGAAAAGAACACCATCAACCGCTCTAATCTTCTCTTTGAATTTCTTTACTGTCATAGGCAACTCAGCCTCTAAATCTTCGTTGAAGAGTGGGAATCCCGAGACATCATGATTTTCAAGACGCAAGCCTTCAGGAAGAATCTCGATAGCGGCTCTGATCAGGGCGGAGTTGAAGGAACGCTTGCGAGCACTGCCGGAAATACCCAGTATCCTGAACACTCGACCACTCGAATCTACATCTCGCTTTGGTGACGTTCAGTCCAGCCCCCAACAAGACATTGAACACGTTAAGGAGAGGACTCTTACACGTTGCGCTAACATTGCGTTAGTTACTAACACTTCGTAAGTCTATAAATACCAGCGGACACTTGTATCCCCTGATGGCGACGGCGACACTAACCCATAACAATGTGACTTGCAGACCGGAGATTTGCTCTCTGGTCCGTGGGATCAAGAGAGCAGGGTCCCCCTGGAACCTGATCGTCGCCGCGTACCTTCTAGATGGGCCTAGACGATTCAATCACATTGTTCACATGGGAATGAATGATTCTCTTAACTCGCGAACTCTTTCCAGGGCTCTGAAACAATTAGCAGGCGCAGGATTCGTGAAGCGCACCATCATTGGTACACAACCCTTCGCGGTCGAATATTCCCTTACTCCTCAAGGCGAGGAACTGCGCGAACTGCTAGAAGCGTACCAGAGACTTGATCCTCGACTGAAGGCCTAGCAGCATTCCACGGTCTTCAGAGGTCAACCATTTCCAAAAACTATCGACGCAGGGATCTATAGAATCGCGATCTGAACACATATGCCCCAAACTAAAGCGAGAATCCACGCGAGCGAACACACGATTGTTCACCCGAGATAGAACCATTGCCTTCATTGTTCTGTTTTATTGGAACTGGTGTTCAAATCTATTGGGTTATACCCCCCGGTAGACAACTGCATGTGGAAGAAAAATGCGAAAAATGGCACTGTTCGGAACAGTGATGGCGCTAGTGCTCGCACTGGCCATCGCAGTCCCAGTCTTCGGAGCACCTCCAACAGGGATACCTCCATCGCATCCAGACCAGGGCCTTCACCGCGTACCATTGCTCGCAACGGGCACGACCCTGACAATGAGCGGGTCAGGAACAGCCTACAAGATCGGAAACAGATCCATAACTGAAAGTGCAAGCATCAGCCTCACGGCAATCGTCGTCAGGAGCTCTCCGGGTCGCGCTATGCTCAATTTCACGGGCGGAACACTGAGCATCGGCTCAGACACGTACACAGTAGTCAGCGGTCACGGAGTAATCAACCACGGCCACAAGATGATCCTTCACCTCGTCGTCAAGAACAACGCGGGCAATACATTCCATCTGAACCTCTTCGGCGTCCACGCGAAACCGTCATCGACGACAGCTTTCACCGTAGACTTCCGAATGCCACAGAGCAAACTGGCCCACCTGTGGTTCCTAAAATTCCCTAGCGCCACAGTAACACCCAAGTGAGATGGGAGATTGCTTAACCACCCATCTCCTCTCTATTTTGTTGGTAATGATCTGAATTGTTAATCTCGAAAAACCATCTGATAGGATTGGTGATCGGACTGATCACAGGACTGGTAATAGGCATAGTTGTAGGAGTGCTGCTAGAAGCCACCTGCACCGTCGTCTGCGTTTGAAAAGCGACCCCTACCAAGTTCTCTTACAGCGTGATTTCTCTAACTTCTCACTCCACACAGAAGCTTTAATATGTACTATCATGCATATGCATTCTCATGCATACTGTCGTGTTCGAAATATTGGCCGACTCTACGCGCCGGCGCATCGTCGAGGTGCTCCGGAGCGGCGAACACGCAGTGAACGATATCGTTGAAGAAGTCGGCATCGACCAATCGGGCGTCTCCCGCCACCTCCACATCCTGCAAAAGGCAGGCTTCGTACAAGTCCATCCCGACGGCCCCAAACGCCTCTACTCACTCCGAGCAGAACCCTTCCGCGAACTAGAGGCCTGGCTAGGATCATACAAGCGGAACATGCAAGAGAGCTTCAGCAGACTCGACGCCCACCTCGAACGGATGAAGAAGAAGGAGGTGAAATGATGCAAAAAGAGAAGATAGAACACAAAGACGACATGACCGTAACACTCCCCTCCGACAAGGAGGTACTCATCACACGAACTATCCACGCACCCCGCAAACTCGTCTTCGAAGCCATGACCGAACCCCGACACCTCAAACAATGGCTAGGCCCACGAGCCATGACAATTACAGTCGCGGAAGCCGACCTCCGAGTAGGCGGCGCATGGCGGTTCGTTCACCGAGCCCCTGATGCTACGGACCATGCCTTCAGCGGAGTAATCCGCGAATTCCGACCACCCGAACGCGTCGTACGTACAAACAGCTACGAGAACATCCCAGGCGCAGAATCCCTCGAGACAATGACGCTAGAGGAGCATGGCCCGACCACGAGGGTGAACATCCGCGTCCTCTTCAAGAATCGCGAACAACGCGACGGTTACGTCGCCTCAGGTGCAGAGGGAGGTATGCGGGAATCCTACCAACGTCTCGACGAGCACCTGACCAAAACGTAGGCTCAGTTACGGCGACTCGAGGCGCTCCTCCTTTTCTAAGGCAGTATTATTTTTTCTGGATCTCACTAGCTTGAAGTAGTGGCCCCACGTGCCCGACAGACAATAGTAACTTGAACCTATTCGACCTCTAAACCTCCAAAATAGTTGTCCACAACTTGACCGAACTAACCCAAGAACCGCCAAGAGTAGAAACTCTAACGAGAACTGGGGCCAGCAGAGCGGCCCTCGCGTTCATATTCGCCACAGTCCTCTTTGACACTCTTGGATTCGGTATCATAATTCCCGTCCTCCCGGGTCTTGTGGTCAGCTTTGTTCGCGGAGACCCAGCTAGAGGCGCAGAGATCTTCGGGCTCTTTGGCACAACCTGGGCGCTCATGCAGTTCATATTCGCTCCTTTGCTGGGAGCTTTATCCGACCGCTATGGTCGACGACCAGTCCTCATTCTATCAGCATTCGGGCTCGGTGTCGATTACATCATAATGGCGCTCGCCCCCAACCTAACCTGGCTCTTCATCGGCCGAGTGGTCAGTGGAATCACCAGTGCCAGCTTCACCGTAAGTTTCGCCTACGTGGCCGATACTACTCCAGGCGAGAAGCGGGCCGGTGCCTACGGTATGATAGGCTCGATCTGGGGTGTAGGATTCATCATCGGACCCCTCGTCGGAGGCCTATTGGCGGGAATTGGACCACGATTTCCATTCTGGGGCGCAGCAGCACTCTCGCTCGCCAGCGCCGCATATGGACTCGTCGTGCTGCCCGAGTCGCTCCCTATCGAGCACAGAAGCCCAGTCTCACTTAGGAAAGCTAACCCTATCGGCTCTCTATCCATGATACGAGCCAAGAAGGGACTCGCAGGCTTTGTCACGGTCAACTTCCTCAACTTCCTCGCTTTCCAGGTCCTACCCAGTGTCTACGTCCTCTACGCCGCATATCGGTACGGCTGGGGATACGCAACAGTCGGTACCGCACTGGCACTAGTCGGTGCGTGCAACATTGTCGTTCAAGGACTACTCGTCCGACGAGTCGTGGCTAGGTTCGGCGAACGCATAGCCCTCCTCATCGGAATAATCTCAGGGACAGTAGGGTTCGTGATCTGGGGCCTCGCACCCAACAGCCTCGTCTTCCTGCTGGCGATAATCTTCTACGCGCCCATCGGGTTCGTTCAGCCTGCCTTGCAGGGTCTGATGACTAGGCGTGTCGGTCCGGAGGAACAGGGGGCACTCCAGGGCATCAACGGTAGCCTCTTGGGGCTCACTGGAGTAATCGGACCAACCCTCTTCACGTTAACATACGCGTTCTTCATCGGGAGCCGGGCGCCTGTCAATCTTCCAGGTGCACCGTTCCTGCTCGCTGCACTCTTGATGGTGAGCTCACTCATCCTAGCCGTAAAAGTCACTCGGTCGAGAGATCAGAGTCTGGTCAGCGAAGACCTCTCGAACCGTATTGAATCTCACGTTTAGAGCCTACAAGAACTGTCCACTAGTCGACAGAGTCTAGTCCAGTCGATCACTCATCGACGAAGACTGACGCCCGATGCGTCTCGGGCAGAAACGCGTAGACCTTGTCGCTTGCAGCGTTGTAACCAATGGTGTGGGCGCCTTCTTCCGTCTTCACAGTCTGCAGGCGCTTCATCGTATCGGTATCAAAAAGATCGATTGTGCCAGGATACCCACTGGCCACGTGGAGGTGTTTCCGAGGAGAGTTGTAGAATATCACATCTGGCGGTCCAGACAAATCAGATGGATGTGATGTTTTCCGCGTATGTAGGTCGACTGTGAGCAGGACTCCCTGATCGCAAGCGCAGAAGAGCCTTCTACCCTCGAGATCAATGTCGAGCCCATGCGGACCTGTCGCCGGAATATCGTATGTGTCAACGATGCCCATCGGGGTCCAGGCTAACGACCGCGACTATCTGCGATGGCTCAGCGATGTTGATGTAGAAACGCTCCGACTTCTTGTCGAAGACTGCCCATCGCGTCCGCCCAGGCATCAGAATGTCGGCTGTCAGAATATTCTTCTTGACGTCAACAATCGATGCTGTGATTGGAACAGGATCGTCTGATCTAGAGACGTTTGCTGCGAGCAAGTTATTGAGTGATGGATCGAACGCTAGTCCATTCGGATCTCCGCCCACTCTAACCTTCTCCAACTTCCTTTCTTGGCTGTGCCGGAATACGCCAACAGTTTTCTCGCCACGGTTAGAAGTGAACACGAGATCTTTCTCGTTTGAGACAAAGACGCCTGCAACCCCGGTGAGATTGGGAATTGAGTGTAGATACTTGTCCGAGTGGGTATCGATTACGTCGACTGAATCGTTCACCGTGTGGGCAACGTAGAGTATTCCGGACTTGTTGTGAACGGCGGCGTGGTCGAAGCCGCCCTTCTTCCGGTGTGCTGGTAGTTCTATGTAGCCGAGATGTCTGAGAAAATCAGTAACCTACCTTGCAGGTTGCGAGACATTGTACTCGAGGTTCTGAGTTCCTTCGGTTTTGAGCTGGCAGAACTTGTAGAGCGCGTCGTATGTTGGAAATTGTAGTCTCATGTTGTCAAAGTCGTCTTTAGCGATGTTTCGGAAACCATGCGCCACCGCCTCGAGGCCCGCAGATTCTGGTGGCGGGTTCGGAATCTTTGCATCAGCCCCTCTGACTATTTTGGCAAGCTCGCGCAATGCTGGGTCAGTTAGCTTGTACTTCTTGATGATGGCGTCAAAGCTGACACGCTCTTCACCGTTCTCCTTGTAGTGAGTCAGCTCAACACCCTTCGCATCGTAAGCTATCGCTCCGGTGTCTTTGGCAACTTGTGGAATAGTCTCAGGCGGTACGAACAAGAATTCCGGATTTTTGTCAACGAACTTCTTGATTAGCCAGGGACAGGCGATACGGTCAACTTTTGCCTTTTCTCGAGTAACCCATTTCATAGGGTCGAGTTTTCGCAGCTTCTATATGTAAATCGTTAGCTCGTAATGAACCCCGAGGCGCGGAAGATGGCTGGATTAGTCTCTTAAACCCCGAATCCATTAGCAATCTACCCTAAGCGTAAGGCTCCTAAGCTCTCTAGAGAGACCGTAGCTATCATTCAATTCTAGCGAGTAGCGCCACTATCACCTAGTCAGGGGACAAGAAAATGCAGCTACGAATGCTCAAGGGTAAGATCCACAGAGCCAGGCTAACTGGCGCCGATCTGAACTATGAAGGCAGTATCGAAATAGATTCGTCACTCATGGAAGCTGCAGGCATCCTACCCTTCGAGCAAGTTGACATATGGAACATCACTAACGGAGAACGATTCTCAACATACGCGCTCTCAGCTCCAAGAGGAAGCGGGACCGTAGCCGTCAACGGCGCTGCTGCTCGCAAAGTCCAGCCGGGCGACGAGGTCATCATAACAGCATTCAGCTGGATGAGCGAGAAACAAGCCCAACACTGGAAGCCACACGTAGTCTTTGTCGATCGAGAGAATCGGCTGAAACCAGGTCCACATGTCCACCGCTTACTAGCAAAGTAACTAGATCGATCCGAGTAGTTGTTTACTTCTGTTTGATCTCTTTCTCGATGATTCCTACGTAGGCGGGACCCTTCTTTGACGTGATGAATCGTTTTGTCTTCCATCCCGTTCCGCGCAGTATGCCTGTCATCTCTGGCTTTGACACGAGCAGATAATCGAACCACGGCGATGCGTACCTCAGATACCTGATCCTTATTCGGACTTGTCCCGGCATTCGGCCTCGCCTGCGATTTCGAATATGATACTGTCTGTGCACTGGTTCCACAGGCGGCTTGTAGATATCTAGGCTCTCAGCGATAATGCGGGCGCCTGGATTCGTCGTATGGTAAAATCGTTTCAGTAATCGTCGTGCTTGTTTGGGATTTCCAAAGAGTCCAAAGTTGTTCCCCATCATGAGGATCGTGTCAAACAACCCTAAGCTGGAGTCAACTTCTGAAATCGACTTGACCATCACGTTCCGCAGGCCTCTCTCCTTACAGACTTGACGGCTAATGGCGAGATGTCTATTCCCAAGACGTCATGGCCCCTCTTCTGGAGGAAGAGGGACCATCTTCCGCCGCCACTGCCAACGTCAAGAACTCGCCCCCTCACATAGCGTGCCGCGATCTTCTATCGAGAATTCCAGTCCTTGTGCTCAGAAAGATAGTACTTCGGCAGCGTCTCGCTCGGATCTATGAGACCGTCGTCTCTCTCTACCACCTCAACGACCGGGCGGCCTTTGAAGAAATCGTACAGCTGATGACCGTAGGCGTCCTGGCTGTCCTTCAACTCGACACAGTTCTCTTGTTAACAATAAGAAGCGTAGGGGTTCTTAACGTCAAATGTTTGACTCCCGCAAATTGTAGAATCAGGTTAATGAACGCATTCCGCCGATATCCTATAGAAGGGCTGGAGAGTTCATGGTCAAGATCGATCGCTATCGTGTCGTAGCAAGATTCGCTAGACTTTTTCCGGACCCAGCTGTCTTCGAAGATCAGGAGCACCTGGTGGAGAGATACCTAGTGCAGAATGGTCTTCCGAAGGAGAAGGCCTCCTATCTCTACCAACCAGAAGATGAGGTAAATCCGGTTGATGATTCAGGCAAGCCGGCCATTGCATCAGGGGCAGCAAGTTTTCGGTTTCAGGGCAAGAACATCATGGCTGAATTCATGCCGAACGCTAGCCTGACGCTGGAATACTATGATTTTGGGACCGGACTCTCGCCAGAAGATCATTCGAAATTATGGAAGAAACAGCGAATCGGAGAGATGAGTTTCCAGCTTCGCGATTTTAGACACGAGACAAGCGGACTCAATCTTACGAATGTCTCAGAACTCTACGAGATGATGAAGAAGCAAAGCCAAACCACGAGCCTCTCAAGCATAGAGCTTGCCAAAATGCCCGAAGACGCATTCCGAGTAACAGTTTCGTATCTGAAGAGTCAGCTCAGAAAGAGCGCAGAGCAAGAAGGACTAGAGGTGGAAGTCTATGCGGCAAGAGAGCTTTCCGCCAGTGAGAAAAGTAGTCTGGAAAAGAGGCTGACTAGAGAGTCTACCGGCTCAACTGTGTATGTGATACTCTCGAAGCCTTCAGACCTGATGAAAATTGAGACTCACTAGAGTATCGATCTAGGCGATCTGCTTGTAGGATTCTACGAATTCTGGGTCTATGACTCCAGAGATCACTGTCTCTGAACCATCCGGAAGAATCACAGGTGTACCCGCGGCGTGATACGGCAAATCAAACCGCTCCAGTTTTTCTGGACTATCTACCTCGTAGAGTTTTCGAACAGCACCCTCGGCATAATGGAAACAGTAGAGTTTCGACAGCCGTCTCTCGCCAAAGCCTCCAGCGCGACCTCCAGCGGCAGTAGACCCTTCAGGAAGTTGAAGAATGAAGACGGAATTCTCTCCGTGCAACGTTCGTAGATCCACGGGGTTCTCGGCTACCAAGATCTTTCTGCCTTTCTCGGAGATCAGTTTGGCTAGCTCGTCAAGCGGAGTCATGTTAGTCAGTTTTGGACAGTGTCCGTGTAGAAATGTCTATTCTTGTAGCTACTATCAGAGATGATTGATCAGTGCGTCTTTGTGGCTGCCGCGCAGGTTTCTTTCTATCTCGCCCTTCTCCTCATCGGTCAGGGGCGTGTAGAGTCTCGCGTCCCCTTCGACTCCAGAATATCGGCCAGCGATTAGGTAGATCTCTTTGGCGGTTTCTTTGAGAACTGTGACACGGTTTAGGCTGTCTTTCTCAGTGTACATGTAGAGTGGTGACGGATCGTATTTTGAAAGGTCTGGTTTTGGAATGCGTTTCTTCAAAGCGTTCATTTGGCTGAATCGACTAGTGATTCGTGGTGCTACATAAAATCGAAAGTTACGGGAAGACCCCGCATCATGGAAATCGGTGCCCGCCCCAACCTTACTGAGTTTACTCTAAAGGGTAAGAAAAAGGAGGAGATCCAATAGTCGAAAGACTTGGCTACTACTTTCGAGGTCTTACGAAAGCGGCTGCTACGGCAACCAAGATGGCTACCAAGTAGATGGCGCCACCGACGATCAATGTAACAGCAGCTGCAAGGGTCTGAGTGGATTGCAGTGGGGGAGCGACGTTGAACAGTAGGAAGTATCCGATAGCGTATGCGATAGCCCCTACGATAAAGGTCCTAAAGTGGTCTATGACTCCTGGGAAGCTTTCTGAGAGTGTGCTGTTCTCCGTCAGAGTTGAGGACACCAAGTAGATAGCGCCAATGAAGAGATAGCCCGAAATGACGAGCACTACCCATCCTCCTATGCTCTGGCTAGACGTGTTGATCATGCTGTTGCTTATGCTCAGGAGGAAGACGTTGACTGCGTAAAGTACGGCGGCTAGCCCTAGAGTATGCCAGTTCTTGAAGGCGACTGACATCGCGTGTCGATACATTGTTTCTGACATTTTTTCTCTTAAGTGGGCGCGGGGTCGAAACCGAGTCTAAAAGCATGTTTCTGTTCTAAACTTGAACAGTGAAATATGCATTCACGCGTCGAAAAACGACGGTTCTATACGTATTGCTACGAATTAGCGCAGATTATCTGGAACTCAGTAGATAAAGTACACCGTCCAAAGCGTAGACCTTCCTGAAAGAATGGAAATCTAGAAAGCGGGATCTTCGATAGAGCTTAAGAACTGGGCGGTCCCTTGACACTCGATTCAACATGAAACGACCGCTCCTCGTGTTAGGAATAATATTGCTGGCCCTGGGGATCGCCGCATACTACGTCACATCCCAGACCAACCTCATTGGAGGTCGCACACACACCACCTACCCCCTTGCGGGCCTCGGTCTAGCCGTTCTCGGAGCCCTAATCGCGGTCGGTGGAGTCATGATGGGCCAAGCAGGTTCGAAGACCACTAACCAGTTCAAATGCGACAAGTGCGGAATGACCTTTGGCTCTCAAGGCGCGCTGGATCAGCATTCGAAAGACAAGCACGGAATGAAAGCCGCCTAGAGGATCGACTTTCGAATTCTTCAGTTATTCAATAACACGAGTTGCTGCGGCGTTCGGTTAGTTTTCGGGCTTTAGTAGTGGCTTGAGAAACGGACTGGTATCCAGTCTGGAGAATTCATCAAGATCAATGTTGGCTCCTGAGCGCATTATCTGCCTCAGATAGTCCCCTGCCTTTGTGGAATCCCACCAAGTCTCTCCCAGTCGGTTTCGAAGCTTCTTGATGAGCTCAGATTTTCTGACCGCGGCTATTAGGTAGCTGGGAGAGTAGAGGTCGTAGTCGGGCATTACGTGGTGGAGCTGCCAGTATTCTCCCGGTATGTCGAATCCGACGTATTCCTTGTACAGCTTAGCGTACAATTCGGACGCCTCATCCATTGTCAGCATTTTCTCTTGGAAAGTGACTTTCATGAGTGAGTTGGCAGCGTAGAATGCGACGAAGTAGAGTTCCATGAACCTGCGTCGTTGTTGGACCTGGGCGACCTGTTCGTCTGATAGCCCGAATTTCTTTCTCAGGTATAGTCTATCTTCGACTAGACTCTCGAGAAATGTGGAGAATATTTCTGCGACTCCGTGAGACAATGATTCTCGATCCCACAGTGAGAGATTCGGGTCTACGGAAGTCGCGTGCATGGCGTGGCCAAATTCGTGATATGACGCCTCCATGTCCGTGTAGGGACTGATCGGCTTGACAAGGACCCTGGCGTCGTTAGGAATCTGAACAAAGAACGCGACC
>Ga0209648_10004956_pt1 | contig 11347 bp, 9 predicted proteins | sample GraSoi2013_115cm_FD_185830 | JGI IMG/M metagenome (GOLD analysis project Ga0209648, IMG submission 185830) | Grasslands soil microbial communities from the Angelo Coastal Reserve, California, USA - Sample 9_17_2013_115cm (SPAdes) (version 2) | ecosystem: Environmental > Terrestrial > Soil >...
CGTTGAAACCCCGGGCCCAGCATTAATGCAGGCGCCGCAACTGGGTTCAATGACGATGGCGCCAGCTTGGTTAAAAATTTCAAGGTAGCCTTTACGCAGGCAGTATTCCCGCGTCTCCTGCGAACCGAACTGGATATAAAACTTGCAGGAGTCAGCCACGCGCCTGCCCTGCTGCAGCGCGTCGCGCAAAACCATGGCGTACATATCCATGTCTTCGTTCTTGCCGGCGGTGCAGGTGCCGCCGTAGGCAATTTCCACGGGGACCGGCGTATGCAGCTCACGGATAAATTTGCCGTTCCCCGGATCGCCCGGCGTCGCCACCATGGGATAAATCTCTTCCGCGTTCAGTTCAATCACATGGGCGTATTCGGCATCAGGATCGCTGTACAGACCCTCCATCATCGCGTTTACGCGCGAGCGTTCGAGGCCTCGGCGCTCGGCAAGAAAATCCGCGACCTTCGCGTCGGGAGCTACGATGCCGGTGAACCCGCCGATCTCGGCAGCCATGTTGGTCATGGTGGCGCGCTCATCCACGCCCAGAGCTTCGATGGCCTCGCCGGAGTACTCCATGACTTTGGCCAGGGCTTTGCCACTGCGGATGTAATCCATCGCCAGCAAAGCGAGAATATAATCCTTGGCCGTCACATTCGGGTGGCGCTTTCCGCGGATCACAACTTTCACCGACTCCGGCACCTTCACGCGAACGTCCTTCGTAATCCAGGAATTAAAAACGTCGGTGGTACCGATGCCGAAGGCCACACATCCCACAGCACCGACGTGGGGAGTGTGCGAGTCCGAGCCCACATTCAACTGCCCCGGTAAGGCATAGCTCTCTGCAATTACAGAATGGCAAATGCCCTCAGAGCCTTTGCGGTCTTTCAGCTCGCCGTGCAGTTTGATGCCCTGCGATTTGGCAAATTCCATCTGCTTCAATTTGAGCTGGGTTGCGAGGTCGAGCAGTCCCATCTTCTTTTTTTCTTCTGAGATGACCTCATCGAGAAACGTGAGATGGTCGCGGAAGAAGATGACCGATGCCGCGTCGTTCACGGGAACATCTTTCCCTACACACTGCTCGTAGAAGATCGCCGCCATTGGGGTCACATACTCATGGCTAAAGCGCAGATCAGTGCGGGCAAATCCAGTATCACCGGGCTTCACAAAGGGCACACCGGCTTCGCCGTTTTCGGCGATCATGTGGCGGGCAAATATCTTTTCTGCCAGCGTCATTGCCCGCTTGCCGGTGGTAATCGGCGGCAGAAAAACCTTCTTCTGCATACGGGCCACGTTGAAGGGAAACAGGCCACCATACTCAATGACTTGGCGCGTGATCTCGTCTTCGCCACGGGTAAATTCGCTCAACAGGATCTCGGTGCCGGCGCGGATTCTATCAACCAGGAAGAAGTTCGTCGAAGTCAGCACGCCCAGATTTTGGCAATTCTGCTTGTAGATGCGCTCAATATTTTCTGCAATCACGAGCTGTATGCCCGCGCACATCTCGGCATACGGCGACTGCTCGCGGCTGGAGCCTTTGCCCCGCCGCTTGCCGCTCACGGAAGCCACAAATCCACCGCGCTTGACATCTCCGCGGCCGATGGGAACCTCTCCGCCGCACTTCAATCCCAAATAGGGAATCTCTCCCAGCGTCTGGTCAAAATAAAAACAGTAGTGCGCGGGCGTGATCTCGTCGGTGGAAATATCGTCGCGCAGCTTGGGATTATTGCCGGGATTTTGCGTATCCCAGGGCAGGTCCCAGCCGGCGAGTTGCTTTTTGATCAGTCCGGGATCTTCGGTAAGAAAAAGTATGCGCCCTTGCAAAGTCACCCGATCAGGACGCTTTTCAATCCTGCGTTCAGTGAGGAGAGGTACCACAGCTAAATTTTATACCTGTTTCGAGATAGATGGGCTGTATTGATGATAAGAAGCAGTGCTACTATCCTACTCAGCTAACGCCGCTTGAATACGATGCAAACTAGGCAGAAGAATGACTACTGACGCCAATGAAGTACAGAAGGGTATCCAAACTGCCCTCAATCTCCTGAGTAACTCTGGATTTGTGATTCATCACCAACCTCTGAACCCTAGAACGATTTACTTCGAAGTGGAGAAAAATGGCAAGAAGAGTGACTTTGCTCTTTTTGAGAAATTCTTGGCCGATGTCCAGAATACAAAAGAACTTTCCGCTGCTCTGCAAGATTACATTAAAATCCTCTCTCAGCGATTTGACAATGCCTCACCAAACAGCTTTTATGCTCTCTCGGGAACACCTTTCCAAATTGACATCTATTGGCCTGTTGAACGTTATGGTAATACCACCTCTACCTGCTTGAGGGTGCATATGCTTGATCTTCGCAATAAGGAACAAATCGCTAAAGTTGCGCCTATCTTCACATACTTTGATGAGGATGAAATCAAGTTAAATCCATTTCGGCGGATACAGCTTTCAGTTGCTTTGATAAGAAAAGCGCTCGATTCCTCTGAGCTCAAGTTTTACACAGAGAGTACTCATCCCCTGGAATACCAGATGATTAGAGAAACACAATCTACTTCTCCGCCCCAAGACGACGGTGCAGTGCAGCACTTTCTAGCTAACAAAGTCTATTGGTTGGGGTTTATGCAAGGTGACAAGCGAACAAAGACGTGGATCGCCGATCCATGGGACGCTTCTTACTTGGGTGTTTCTATTCAAAAACTCATCCAAACGGCCCAAATTTTGGAAGCGCAGGGAGTATTAGTTATGGAAAATGATTCTGAGTTTGCTTCTATTAGTAGCGCATGGTTACTGGCTGCGAGCGCTTCGCCGCCTTCCGAGCCCAAATCTCGACCTATAGGATTTGTTACTGATTAAGACGACTACAACCAAACTATAGGATGCTTACGATGCGCATCTCTTCGTTGGCAGGTTTGGCGGCAACCGTGCGGTTGCGGCCTTTGGCTTTGGCCTTGTAGAGCGCCTTATCGGCAAAGCGGATCACTTGCTCGGGTGTAGTTCTTTCCTCATCGCGCGCGGCAACGCCGATGCTTACAGTCACGCTGACTTCAACTTCCCGGGACCCGGTTTGAGTGGTTTTACCGTCCTTCCCCTGCCTGCGCCGGTCCTTTCCACGGACGGTAAAAAGAGATTGCTCAATCATCTTTCTCATCGTGTCCAAGTAGGTGAAGGCCTCTCCCAGGGATTTGTCGGGAAAGACCACGGTGAATTCCTCTCCACCGTAACGGAATGCCTTGCCGCCACCGGCAATGCGCGCCAGCTTGGAGGCAACCATGCGTAGTGCCTGGTCTCCCGCCTCGTGGCCGTAGCTGTCGTTGAATTTCTTGAAGTGGTCTACGTCCACCATCCCGATGACGTAGGAGTCGCCAAGCTTGAGCAGGGTTTCGTTCAGGGAACGGCGGCTGGGCAACTGGGTAAGTTCATCATGGTAAGCCATTGCATACGAGGTCTCAAGCACCGCGATGATGAGGATCAACCCCCCGGTAGCAAAATAGAGGCCGGCAAGATGGCTTGCTATCCCCGTTTGCAACGCTACGAAGGCCGCCACCAGGGTCCAGAAGAGACTGCTTTCCACCGGTTGATAGCGGCGAATCAGCGAAATGATCATGCCTACACCCGCCACGATAAATGCCAGCAACGCAGGCTGAGGAATATTGCTCCATTCCAGAAAGTGCTTGGGTACAGGGGCATAGTCGAACACGGTGGCTGCATAGGCCTGCGCCGGCTTGCAGAAAATCGCCACCGTAACAATTTGTAACGCAACCACCGCAATTCGTTGTTTTCCCGCGCGCGAAATAATTCCGCGATCGCGCACGAAAGCCAGCGCCAGCAGATTGATGGGCAGCAACAAGGCAATGGCCTCAAATGCAGTCTTGCTCTCCTTGGCCGACAAAAATCCCGGAGCGAACCAAGTCAGTGTGCGCTCCGCCAGCACAATCACGAGCATGGCAAAAAACAGGCGGCTGCGCTTGAAGAACGCGCTCAGCAGCAGCCCTATCCCGAAGACGAAATAAGTATAAAAACGCACGAAGGGAGTTTCAGCGCCGGCGAGGTATCCCATGTGCACCAGCAGTCCCGTGATCAGCAGCAATATCCCACCCGGCATGGCAAGCCGGTACAAGACCAGCGGGAGTTTCCTGAAGGGGGCACGCCGGTCTTCGCTACGGACCCGAGAATTGACGCGCTGGCCTTTCATTGGTTCCTTGTTTCCGGCAGTCTGCTTCCTGGATTTGGGCTTCAACATGTGAATATAAAAGGGGGAGGAAGGCCTCAGTAGATGACTTTAGTCGCTGGCCCTTTTTCCAGTTACTTTCGTAATCTTACCAGCCAGCCGCGACGGTTTCACAGGCATTTTCTCGCAATGTAGAGCGGTTGAAAACATCACAGCCGAAGCCAGAACCTTGCCGGTACACATTATTGCTTTACACTTTATTGCTTTACACTTTTTCGCCGGCGCGGCGAAGCTGAAGCAGGGTAAGCACGCCCACCGATACTCCGATCAATACGAAAATCCCGGCGGAAATATACCAATCAGGAAACAATTTTGATTGCGGAGCAAAAGCCAGTGTCAAAAAGAAGAAGGGGTTGGGATACAACCAAACTTTGAAATGAGCAAACTCATCTTGTCCCAAACCTCTGTGGCTCGCTTGCCACATGGCAGCGGCGACAGCCGTGATTACCACCAGCGCAATCGTAATGGCATAGCTGATGGTGGTGGCATAAATGCTGCGCTGGAAGAGGGAGGAACAATACAACCCCACGGCATTCATACTGGCAACAATGATCAGTGTCGTTATCGCAGCCATGGTCATCTCCCGAACGCCAAATCCTCCCATAGCGAGACCGAGGCTCAATACGGGAAGTGAAACAACCAGCAGTAAAACCATCAGCAGGAGCGAAGCCACAAATTTCCCCCACCAGATTTCCAGCAAGGTCAACAGCGAAGTCAGCAAGCCTGAGAGCGTACGTTGCTCTTTTTCGATGGTAATGCTCCCCGCACTTAACGCCGGAGCAATCAAAAGCAGCAGGCCCAGTTGGGTGTAGACCGTACCAAAGAAAATCGCGACGCCAATCTCGGCCCCCCGCAATTCGTGCTGAGAATACCTGCTTTCCTCCACAACCGTCGTGTAGTACACAAACGTAACGATTGCGCCTAAGACCAGGAGATAAATCGTCGGCAGCAGCCAAGCCCTGCGCTCGCGCATACGTTGCTGCAGCTCTTTCCAGATCATCGGATTCACGGGCGCGGACCTCCAAAAATATCCTTATATACTTCTTCCAGTCCGGGTCCACGGCTGGTAAAGCGCGTGACGGCGATGCCTGCCGTCACCAGGTGGTGCAGCAGGGCGGCGGCCTGTTCCTCGCCTCCGGAAATTTCTACCTGCAAGGCCTTTCCCGAACTTCTCATGACCTTGGCCCCGGCAAATGTTTCTGCTGCGCGAGAAGCGGAAGCGGCATCCCCCAAAATTTCCATCTCGCACAATAAGCTGCTGCTCTCCGCGTTCGCTTCTCTTCTCGCCCCGTTGGGCAAAGAAATGTTTTTCCCTGCGCCGATGAACACCACGTCGGTGCAAATATCCTCAAGATCACTCAGAATGTGGGAAGAAATGAGTATGGTCACACCCCCTTGCTGCAAAGCCCGCAACTGGTCACGCAATTGGATACGCGCCAGCGGGTCGAGGCCCGTGGCCGGTTCGTCGAGCAGCAACACGCGCGGATTATGGATCAGCGTCTTAGCCAGCAGAAGCCGCTGCTTCATGCCAAAAGAAAGCGCTTCTACCTCGTCATGACGCCGGTCCTCGAAACCGGAATGCTCCAAGGCACGGCGCACAGCGTCTTTTTTCTGCTCCCCGCGCAGATGAAACGCCCCCGCAAAAAATTCCAGGTATTGCTCCACCGACATTTGTTGGTATAACCCGGGAATATCAGGTTGATAGCCTACAATCGTGCGCACGCTGCGGGAGTTGCGCCTAACGTCTTTCCCATCAATCAAGGCTGCGCCCGCATCGGGGCGTATCAGTGTGGCCAAAATCTTGAGGAGCGTGCTTTTCCCTGCCCCGTTGGGCCCCACCAGCCCAAACAGGGCCCCGCGCGGCACTTGTAGGCTGAAATCGTTGAGTGCCTGGACCCGGCCGTATTTTTTCTTCACACTGCGGACTTCAATCATGCGGTCTACCCAAGGCAACGATCGTAATCACGAACCGGTTACGGTCGGGTGTGATTCCTTCGAGCTCTGGCTCCCATGTGGGTTTCTCTCGCGACAGGCCAATAAAATATTCCTTATCGTTTCTGCCGAGCGCGTGTGATACGACTTCTTCCAGGGAATGCGTCCCAAATGCATGCTCCTCCTTAACATCTGAGTCTGGTTTGCATTTGCAAAAATCGGAATAGGTGGTGGATGGAGCTGATGCGGTATTGACTTCACTGCCTGCAGCTACCGCGCCCAGAAGAAAGATCTTGGAATTTTGATCAACATAAATCGCGTCGTCAAAGGAACGGCCAGTTTCGTTTTTTATGTACCCTGGCTTGTCGCTGTGGATGGTGCCCGGCAGTTGAACAAAATCCCGAAAATCCAGGTCCCGGAAGTCCCATCGCAACAAAGGAAGGTAAATCCCTTGCTGCGCGCCTATGCGGATCTCCCAACCAGGCTCCCAATCTTCATGGTTTTCCATATTGATGATGGCCTGAGGCCTCTGCCCACTTGAGGGTGGCATGAGGATGGCCGGACCCGGCGCAATTAACGTCGTCTCCTGGACCTGGGGAGAAGAAATACGTAGTTGCGTTTGAGAAGCTGCCAGTGGGCTCTGTTCATCCATCCACTGCAGCACAACTTCGTCAACCGAAAAATTCCGTGGACGCTTGAAATCGCTGCCCGCGTAAAGCCCGGCCGCAAACAACAGCGCCAGCAGTGGGGTTGTCACCCAGGCCCACTCTCTGCGCCGCATCCGCCGCAAAATGGCAAAGTTCACAAAACCAACGATGATCGTGTAAACCCCCAGCCAAATTAAAACCCAGAGAAGCCGGGGAAACGTGAAATGCGTGGCCCAGAGGTGTTGCGCCCAGTAGCTGATTCCCCAGGTTAAGCCTTCATCTGGTGGTTGAGACACACTCCAATAAGGTCTTTCTCCCAGAACGGGCTTCAAACTTGCTCCGGAAAACGCGTCTTCGAGTTTTTTTGAACCCAGGCTGGGCACCAGCAGCAGCTTCCCGGCCCCTACGACGATTGCACCTGCTGAACTGTCTCCCTTTCTGTACGAAGAAAGAAAATTATCGTCGGCGATCTCCTTTTCCAACACGATGAGCGTACTGCCCTGGCGGAGATATTGCTCCAGGGCGCTACGCTGCAGCTCAGACAAGCTGGCGATGGGCGCAGCCAGAATGACTGTATCCACAGAGCCATAACCCCACCATGCATCAGGAGACTCTGTACCTTTGAGCAGTACAAATTTGAAGTTCTGGTTTTTTTTATCCCGCTCCTCTTCCGTCCCGCCAAAAAGGGCCTGGGATTGGGTCTCATTACAAATGGCGTTGTCGTTAATGGAGCTGCCGTTACAAAGAATGGCAATCAGGGTGTTGGCTCCATTATGTCCTAACTCCGCGGTATCGGAGGCGATGACCTGTTTTTCATCCTCGTACAATAAATCTGCTTTCACATATTCATGTTCGTAGTTGTTGGCGGTATAGATAAAAAAGGGCAGCTCCAGCTCCTGCGGCCCTGGTGAATCCAGCTTGGCGGTAAAAATATCCTCCCGCGTCGGGTAGCTTGTTTTCTTCCCTACCTTGATTCTGATCAGGAGCGGGTGTGCTGATGCAGCCGGGGGGTCAACGTGAAGCCTGATACGCGTGGGTGTAGAGGTTGAATAGTAGCCACGCAGCCCGATTTCCTCAATGTGAATACGCTGGGCTTGTGCACTCGAATACCCTACGAGCGCCAAGAGGGTGCACAGAATGGACTTCCGCACTTGCTGGTTCATGGAATTGACACATCATATTGGACACCACGAACGATAGCAAGGACTTGTAAAACCGCTATTTCTTTCGCTGCTGGGCGTACTCCACCGGGCTGGGAAGTTCAGCCAGACCGCGGCCGGCGAAGATTTCCTGGAAATTTTTCAGCAGCTCTTCGTGGATCAATCCGTTGGAGGCCAGCACCTCCCGGCTCGAGATATCAAACGGCCCGCCGGAAAAATTTCCCACCACGCCGCCGGCCTCGCGTACTACTACAACACCCGCCGACGTGTCCCATGGGTTGAGGTTGAACTCCCAGAAGCCATCGAAGCGTCCGCAAGCGACGTAGGCAAGATCGAGCGCTGCGGACCCGGCGCGACGGACTCCGTGCGAGCGCAGGGTGAGCTGATGATAGAAATGAATGTTCGGGTTCTTGTGCCGTTTGTGGCTGGGAAACCCGGTCGCCAGGACGCTCTCCGCCAGCTTGGCGGTCTTTGAAACATGGATGGGTTTGCCGTTCAGCGTGGCGCCCTTGCCCTTCTCAGCCGCAAACAGTTCATCTCGCGTAGGATCGTAAACCACGCCGGCGATCAGCTCCCCGCGATATTCCAGGCCGAGGGAAACGCAAAAAACAGGATATCCATGGGCGAAGTTCGTGGTGCCATCCAGGGGATCAACATACCAGCGATAGTCACTGCCTGACTTGGTCGAAGTCCCCTCTTCGCCGAGAATATCGTGGTGCGGCCACGCCGCATGAATACGCTCAACCAGCAACTTCTCTGAGGTGCGGTCGGCAATGGTAACTAGATCGGCGTCGCCCTTGTATTCAATGGCGACACTCTGGGCAAAATACTGCATCAGCAGCGCGCCGCCCTCACGTGCAATTTCGGCGGCCCGCGGAACAAACTCGAAATCAGAAGACATGAATCTAATGTAAAAGAGTTTTGCTTGATCGGGAACTGAATTCGCATTACAACAATAGGGTTGTGTTTAAAGACGTATGAACAGATGGCAAGACAATTGTGTGGCACAGCCGTCCTCGGCTGTGTAGCGGTGAATCCATAACTCGACAGCAGCGCTGCGCAGTCCTTATTAACCCGGAGGCACAAACATGTACGGTGCTCCTATTCCCTCAACAAACATCGCCCACATGGCGCGTGTTCTACTCTTCATCCTGCTGCTTGCCGGCTGCCAATCTGGCGGCGAAGCACCTAGTCCACAAAAACCTTCTTCCTCAGTACCTGGCGAAGCATCGAGAGGTTCAAATATGTCATTTTCATTGCAAAGCCCTTCCTTCTCGAGTGGCGGAGCGGTTCCCAAAAAGTTCTCATGTGAAGGTTCCGATACCTCTCCTGCCTTGCAATGGGGTGAACCGCCGGCCAACACGCAAAGTTTTGTCTTGATCGCCGACGATCCCGACGCGCCCGCCGGCACATGGACCCACTGGGTAGCCTATGATCTGCCCGCAAGCCTGCGCCAGCTCCCGGAAGGAGTGCCTAAACAGGCGGGCCTCGCTCAAGGCGGTGCGCAAGGCATCAACGATTTTGGAAAGACCGGCTATGGCGGTCCTTGTCCGCCGCCAGGAAAGCCCCACCGTTATTTTTTCAAGCTCTATGCGCTTAATGCGAAGCTGAACCTTAAGCCCGGAGCCGATAAGCGAAAGATAGAGAGCGCTATGCAAGGCCACGTCTTAGGCAAAGCTGAATTGATGGGAACGTACGAGAGATAAAACTTACTCTGGCTCGCTTTTTTCTGCTTCAACGATGTAGGCAATCTGCTCTTTGTAAATAAAAAGATTGGGAGCATCGGTGCGCGTAAGCCGCACCATTTTCTCGTCGTAATATTCGATCCAGCCGTTGACGGTTTCTCCGCTGAGCAGCCTGACAGTCACGGCCGCCTGGTTTTCGCCAAGCGACCGCAAAAAGGCCGCTTCCTGCCCGGTCTCAGCCGGGGGAACAGATCTGGGCTTCTTGATGGTGAAGGGATTAGGCCTGCGATTCACAGCCACAATTCTATATTGAGAGCAGCGAGTCAGCCAGTAGCAGGGCCTCAGCTAAGGGCTAAGGGCCAAGAGCTAACAGCTAAAATTTCTTTCAATGCGACTTCGAGGTGTAGTATCCGCTACGGTTGCGCACGATAAGCTGCGCGTTCTGAGTGCCCGGAGATAGCGATGACACACGCACCTCGATGGTTCGAAAATCCGAATCCGCGAGCCTCTGGCTGGGATAGTAGCCCAGCAGATACTGATTGCGCAGTTCATCAGAAATCTGACGAAAGGCCTGATCGAGCCGGGTAATGGAATCGGCGTAGTAGTATTTGCCACCGGTATCGCGTGACATCTGAATGAGCGCGTGCTCTCCTCCGGTGTTGCGTCCTGCGCTGGCCTCAATAGGAACAATAATAATGGAGTACAGCAACGCTTCCGCCTGCTGGGCCTCGCGCAGCGCATCATGGTAATCCACCTGGCTGGCGGTATCACCGCCATCGGTAATCACCACCATGACCTTGCGTCCTTGTCTTTTTTCCAGGGCCAGGGAGCCGAGATAGACTGCGTCATACAGCGACGTGGAGCTGCCCACGTGAACGTGGTTGATGGCGCGGTCAATCCGCTGCAGATCGAAGGTAAAAGGAACCATCTCTTGGACATCTTGCGAGAAGCAATACAGCGCGAGCGTGTCTTTTCTTTCTCCATGCACGATGCTGTGCACAAATCGGCGGGCGGACTCCAGCTCAAAGGGAAGGTCCATGCGCGTGCTCAAGCTGGTATCAATGGCCAGGACCACTGAGAGCGGCAGCGCCGGCTCCTGGCTGAAAATCGCAATTTTCTGTGGGATGCCATCCTCGAAGACCTGAAAATTTTCCTGTTTTAAGTTGGCCACGGGAGCGCCATTGGAATCGGTGACCGTAGTAAAAACGTCTACCAGCTTTACGTCAATCTTAATGTCCGGCGTAACGGATTGGTCCGCGTTGCCGCCGGGGTTGGCTTGGGCATGGGAATTGGCTTGAGTGTTAGTCTGTGGGTTCGTCTGGCACCAAACCGCACCGGCCAAAATTATCTCCCCCATGAGAAGAGCAAAAAATCTGGATCGCATAGCCAATATGTAAAGTAATCTGCTCACTTAGATGCGCCTGGCGGCGTAGCGTTACTTTGTACGGTGGAAATTTCCGGTGGAAAGGGGTCTCCATCCGCCCAGACCGCTCCATCTTCGAAGTATTCCTTCTTCCAGATTGGGACTGTCTTCTTCAGAGTGTCAATCAACCAGCGGCAGGCCTCAAAAGCGGCTGCACGGTGCGCCGAAGCGACCACGATGAGAACGCTGGTCTCGCCAATCTGAAGCCGGCCCAGCCGGTGGACCAGGGCCACGTCCCGGATGGCAAATTTCTGCAGGGCCTGCTCGCGCAGCTCGCTCA
>Ga0209648_10004957_pt1 | contig 11346 bp, 11 predicted proteins | sample GraSoi2013_115cm_FD_185830 | JGI IMG/M metagenome (GOLD analysis project Ga0209648, IMG submission 185830) | Grasslands soil microbial communities from the Angelo Coastal Reserve, California, USA - Sample 9_17_2013_115cm (SPAdes) (version 2) | ecosystem: Environmental > Terrestrial > Soil >...
GTGCCGCCGGAACAGGGGAGCGAACGGTTCTAAAAACGCTGCCAGTTCCGGCAGCGCATCAGGTGAAGCTTTGGGGACTCTGTTAATTTTCATGCTTCATTCTACCACAGAAACTAACAAAGTAGTATTAGTGGCACGGAGGCCTTTCAGTTTGCCAACGCATATAAGCGGGTTGTGCCAGAAAAATCGGCGGCATTGGATGCGCTAAAAAAATCTGCCAGGACACCTTTCTGGTTTGCATTAACTGCTTTCGAAGATGAGTTTATTGGTATCACACCTTACGTAGAGAGAAGAATAGGATTAGCGACGGAGTTGCAACGTGATTTGCTGACCTTCCTCGCTCTTGCGTATTACTATGGTCATAAGTCAGTTCGCTTGGACATCTTCGCTGAGTATCTTGGTTTACATTATCGCCTCCGCCTGGAGAGATTATTTCGACAACCCGCGCTGCTCGAACTACTTGTCGATGACGGGGATAATATGTGCAGACCGGCCCATTACCTGATTGCCGAGCAGATTTTGCAGATAGTGCTTGCTGGCAACGGTGATAGGAAGAAATGGCAGATTGGTCTGTCAACTTGGGCAAAGCAATTCATTCAGGTGTGTAGTGAAGGTGAGCTTGTTGCAAGTGATGAATTGATCGAGTTATTACGTAGCCTCTTTATTCGCCGTAACGAGCATGAACTGCCAGAGACTGAGACCCTGGAGACCACGCGCTTTTCTCCCCTGATGGAGGATATTCGGAAAATTAGTCCTGATAGCCAGATGACAGTCTTTCAGGAGCTTGCTAATTACTTCCCCTACATAGCGCATTTCCGCGGTCACCTGGCTCGCTTTTATAGTATTCAAGGACAGCACCAGTTGGCCTTTGAGGAAATGGAAAAAGCACTTGCAATTGCTCCAAGAGATCCCCTTCTGCTTCATATGAAAGGTATGTGCTACCGACGCCAGGCTACCAGCATTATGAAGGAGTTATTGAAGAACCGGCAATATAGCAAACAGGGCTCTGCACCTCAGCACCAGCCTGTTTACTCAGAGGCTGATTTACAACTCATGGTTGAGGATGCAAAAAGGGCCTTTGATGATGCCCTCGATCTTGCTCTCGGCTCTGGCACAGATTTTACTCCTACTGTGGAATATGCCTATACCTCTCAAATTCAACTGCTGCTAGATGTGCTCGATTTCGGATATAAAGTCTCGGGAGCCAAGACACGCACTGAGTTTATCGTATCCCCATCGGCTAGCTGGTACCAGGAGCAGCTAGATGATGTAGAATATCTGTTGGACCGGGTGAAGAGTTTGCGCGAGGGAGATAGGCCCAGTCATTATATTCTGGACCGTCAGAGGGAACTTGATGCCATTTATGATGATCATTCGATGGCCTTGCAACGCTGGAATTCCCTTGTTGCCAGCGCAAGAACCGACGGATATGTTGCCATAATACATCGTCAGATAGTAGTAAACCTTCTGGAGCGCGCCAGAAAACTACGCTCTCAACAGGAAGGGCGAGAGGTTCAGCGGAGCTGGTCCTTGGTCTCTGTCCATGACCGGCAGCGTGCAGTAGAACTGCTGGAAGAAAATCTCAAGGCAAATCCTTCTTCTGAGCGTGATATCCGTGAATGGTTTCGTGCCGTTCGCTATCTACCTACTATTGACATAGCAAGTGTAATTGAGAAAGTAGCCAACTGGCGTGCTACCGGTGATTCGCTGGAAGCTGACTATTATCTCTACATTTTGTATGTCTTGCAGGCTATCGATGGCGATACGACGCGATTGTCCATGACGAAAGATTTGATCAAACAGACGCGCCTGAAGGCTTTTGCTCGAAGCTTTCGGCACAATAATTTCTCTTTCGAGTGGTTTGGCAAAGGGCGGGGATTAACCCGCCTCAAACACCATACTGACCTGGGAAATTTTGATGGAGAGAAGTTTTACCAGGATACCTCTCTTCTGGAGCGGGTTACGGGAATAGTCAGGTATATTGAGGACCCTGGTTCTGGGATTATTGAATTAGACTGTGGGATAGAGGCCTTTTTCGTACCTAGCCGAGTATATCCCCAGGGTCTTCAGAAGGGTATCGATGAATATACCGGGGTCAGTTTCTACTTGGGATTTAGTTATAGCGGCTTGCGCGCCTGGAGAGTCAGGAGATTAGATTCTACAGGTCAATAGCAAACCAAAGGTATTGTAATTAGTCAGCGACCTTTGCTAAGAAGTCGTTTCGGCTTTCTGTAATCCTTTAGAGCGCAATAACTTTGGTGAAACCTGTTATCCTGTCAAATTGGCTACCATTTTAAGGAGAAGAATTTAGTTAGAACGGCTTGGAAAGAAGAAGAGGGCGACAGCGATTTATGAGACCTCCACCACTTAATGTAGTTCTACCGCGATAATTCTTGAGACTATCCTACATTTGATCCATCTTTGTTGAGACTATCCTACTTGCTGTTTTTGGGCACTCTTCCATAAATTTTGAGGCTGTCCTACTAGGAGAGAAGAAAGAGGAAACAGAGGTTTGTAATAACTCACAAAAGTAGCTACTGTCTCGCTTTTATCTTCAGATTTTCCCTTTTCAAAGAACGGACGTGCCAAGTAGCCATTACAGGTGGTTTTCCACGAAGGCGGCATAGTCTAAGTCGCCCTTGATTCCCTAGTGCTCGCTGGTATTCCTCGTCATATACATCACAGATTCGCTTGAAGAAGAGCAGCGGGAAGATGAATTGCTTGTAGTCGCCCGCGTCTATGACGCCGCGCAGCAGCGTGTCCGCGCCCCATAGGTACGATTCGAGTTGCTGCTGGGTGATGTGTATAGTGGGTGGTGGAGAATTGTTCATAGAACCTCGCTCAGGTATTTGTCCATCACTTTTTGAAGGTGGATCATCGCATCGACGGCCCATTCGCGAAGTTTGGCAAGATCACCTTCTGTGTCTTCAATAGCTCCCGCGTGATAAAATGCAATGCGTGATGCGCGTACACCTTCAAGACGCTCCCAGCTTAAAGAAGTTCCTAATTCGTCTTCGATGGAGCCTTTATGCACAAGCAACTTGTTAAAGATTTCTTTATTCTCCAGTTCATCGCCAGTGTCAATATACAACTCCACACGAAACCGTTTTCTGCGAGCAAAGGAGAAGCCTAGAGTGGCAACTCTCTTGCCATTAGTAGGTAAACTGGCAATAGATACCCAACTCTCACCGTCTGGTGAAAGACTTCTCATTGGGAAAGCATCATAGCTGGCTAGCTGCTCAAGCAGTGAGCTGAAGAAGTCGATGTACGCTTTTTTGCGCCCCTCTACACGTGTAAACACTACTACCTCTTCGGCCATTCTGATAGTAGAAACACGCCAGCCAGCTTCCCACCATTGCCGCGCCTGGGGATTAATCTTCAAATTGTTTGACCACCATACTCGATAGAGGCGTGCTGATGCGGGTAGTTCGTCACCAATAATCTGTTCAATCTCTTTAAAAGAGAGAGAGATACTTACATCATTAATTGGCACCTTCTGTAAGAAGATTGTTAGAGGCGCATAGCGACTGTCCAATCGCTTATCTTCCTCAGAGAAGCTTTCTTCTTCTGTAGGGGTAATGCTATCAGAGGTATCAGATCCCTCAACCAGACTTGGCGGTGTTTCTGTACGCTGAATATCCCGATTTTGTTGTTCATCAGGTTCTAGTACCACACCGGTGAAAGTACTGGACACAATTGCGGTATGACGGGCTAACCAATCTCTACAAAGCTTTAAGCGCATACGTTGCTCAGAAGTTATCTCATCAGTGTGGAAATGAGCAGCATCATTTCTGGTATCTTTAGCATCATTAAGCAATTTAAGAACTGTATCACGATCAAAAGAGAAAATTGAACTATATTTGAGCCATCGGCTTTCATCCAGCAATAATCTAATGTAATTATGTTGGGTTAACTCATCAAATGATTTGTTCGAATACATCGTAGCCACTGCTTGGTCTCTTGCTTGTACATCAAGTCCTGCCGGAGTAGTAAAATAGGCATTAAAGAATTCCTTTAGCAAAGCTTCGATTTCTTCGGCGTACATCATATCTTCCGCACGTTCACGAAAATATTCAGTTGTATCATAGTGAGTTACTATACCGATTAGATACTGCTCTTTATCGACAATAAGGACGGCATTTGTTTCTTTTAAATCCTCAATGAGATAGAAGATACTTTCATCTTCATAATACATTCGTCTCACTTCGTCCATCGCGTCCAAAACGCGCATCTTGTCCATGACATCGCCAACAAGCATCTTGTCGATAGCTGCACCAAAGGTATCAAGGGCACGCAGGATAGATTCATTTGTTATCATCCCTAATGCTTTACCTTCTCTGTTGATAACGGGCAGTTGGCTAAATCTATTAGATGTCATGAGATGTAGCGCATGTCTGACAGAATCAGTATCAAATACTGTTACTGGTTTTTTGTTCGCTATGAGTTGTCCCACAGTAAATGGCATGAGCAGCCTCCTTTCTTGTAATCCCTTACAATCTACTCCTCGTCAAAATGTGACCATCTTTCTGGATACGTTCGACGAATTGTATTCTCCACCCACAGGTATGTAGGCCACTCTCCTTCTTTGTGAAGATTGTCAAAGATCGTTTTCAAGAAAAGTCGCTGATCGTCATTCAATTCAGGTAACTCTACCATGATTTCCCTCATGCAGATAATATATGCAATTGTAGAGATTGAATTAAACTGTTAAGGCATGGTTCAATTTGAAGAAAAGTCCTTGACCGTTTGAACAGCCACCCCGTGTCACCCTGAGCCCATTCGCTTCGCTCAGGGTAAACTCCGCGAAGGGTCTGTCGCGAGCGGCAACGAGATGCTTCGCTGCGCTCAGCATGACAGGGCTGGACTTTGCTGGTGGTGAGGAACTGTCACGTTCATTTGAACCTTGCCTAAAACCCTTAATAAGCCTGAGATATTATACTCCTGCTTAGCAGAAGCGGGAAGGGTCTTGTCATACAGTTCTCTGATACTACTGCCTAGTAGGATAGATGAGTCAATGATGGCAATCGAAGAATGACACGGCCAAACAAGCTGCTCGCATGGCCTGTACGTGCCATAGTGGCCAGAAAGTACGACGTGGCATAGAACGACGTATGAGGTTCAAATGAAGTGGCACGAGACGGCTGTGAGAGGGGTCTTGAAGTCCTTCACTCGTTGTCATGTACAAGAACGTTGCGGTGCGCCATTTCCAGAGCAACGGCTGCTGCTGTGAATGCAAGCGCGAACTGCCGCTCAAAAAGAGCACGCGAGAAGAAGTTTTTTGCTGTTCCGTATGCTATGATGGTCACGTGACCAGCAGTTGACTCTCTCGTGCAGGGGTACGGAAGCTGCGATGTCCAGCGAAGCACAGAACGCCGCGCACGTGCGTCAACGATCAGATGGTGAAATAGAGAAAAGGAGATTTTATGAGAAAAGTCTTTTTATTCATGATGGTCACTCTTGATGGTTTCTTTGAGGGACCAAACCACGAAATAGATTGGCATAACGTGGATGAAGAATTCAATGAATTCGCCATACATCAGCTCAATGACATGGACACGCTTCTATTTGGGCGAGTGACGTATGAAGGAATGGCAAGTTACTGGCCAACCCAATTCGCAAAAGAGAACGATCCAATCGTTGCCGATAAGATGAATACTTTATCCAAAGTTGTCTTTTCAAAAACACTGGGGAGGGCCGAATGGAACAATTCAAGGCTGGTGAAAGAGCATATTGCCGAAGAAGTCTCGAAACTGAAACAACAGCAGGGCCGCGACCTGGCAATATTCGGCAGTTCCGACTTAGCAGTAAGTTTACTACAAATGGGCCTCATTGATGAATTGCGGATTATGGTGAACCCCGTTGTCTTAGGCAACGGCAAACCTTTATTCAATGGCATACACGAAAAACTGAACCTGAAACTTCTCAAGACAAAGCCATTTCGTTCAGGGAACGTTTTACTGTATTACCAGCCGATAACTAAGGAACAATAATCAGCAACACCATTACCGATGCCTGGGAGTAGCCGGGCGGCGGATATGAGGCGACCATGACCAGGGTCAAGAGTGAAGAAACGTGACCTAAATACTTTACGACAACGAATCCTTCGACAAGCTCGCCGAAGTCCTGGATAATTTGGGAAGTTGGCTCTGAATGGTCTCCATCATCCCAAGCCAGGCCATTGGGCGGGGCGTCAGACCTTCGGCGCCGGCTGCTCGCCGCGGAAGATCGCGGCATTGCGCATGGCAAACTCGTCGAAGCGGGTCGCTCGCCACCCGAAAATCGTCTGGATGATCGGTGAAACCTGCGCCTCCTTGCCCTTGCGTCGCTCGGCAAAGAGTTCGGCCAGAGCATCGGCGGTGAATGGGGGCACTCCGGCGGCAAGCTGGGCTCTCTTGGCTTCCTCAGGAGCTACATTTACATACCGAATCCTCTTTCCGGTGGCGGTGGAGAGCTTCTCTGCAACCTCTGCCATGCTGAGTGCCTCGGGACCGGTGAGGGGGTAGATTTTTCCCTCGTGTCCGGGGCTAGTCAGGACGGTAGCAGCGACCTCGGCGATGTCGCCTACGTCGATTGACGCGATCTTTGCTTCCTCCATGGGCAGGAAGAAGGCCCCCCTGGCGACGATCGACGGCACCTGGCGAAAGTACGCGTGCATGAACTCGCCGGCGCGCAGGTGCGTGAATGCCATACCCGAGGCCTCCAGTCTCCGCTCAATCTCACCGTGCATCCGGGCGAAGCGAAAGGGAGAGTCGAGTTCCGGCATGATTCCGGAAAGTTTGACGACATGCTTGACGCCTGCCTTGCGGGCCTCTTCGATGAAGTTCGATTGCACCTCGAGCATCGCGGGGTCTGAGGACGAGATGAGCATGGCGCGGTCTACTCCTCGCAGCGCCCCGGTGAGCGTCTCAGGGCGCGCCATGTCACCCTCCACGATCTCGACCTGCGGCAGAGTGGAAAACCCCTCGGCCCTGGCGGCGCTGCGCACCAGCGCGCGCACGGGGACACCCTTTGCCGAGAGTCGACGGACCAACTCGCTTCCGTTCAGTCCGGTGGCACCTGTCACGAGTATCATTTTCTGTCTCCTTTCAAGTTGAAAATGGACCGATGCGATGGTCCCTACGCCGCTGGGTCCACCACCTCAGCCAGGCACTCTGGCAGCATTGCGTCTCATGCGTCCTTAGGACAACTGCCGCGTCATGCCGGCCAGGTCGAAGAGCCCCCAATGTTCGGTAATCAGTCCCTACATTCAACTTTTCTCCTTTTCTTGAAACTGTTGAGCAGCTGTCTGCATCTGAACCCAGTGGTCATCTGTCCAGTGGCAGATGGCATATAACGGTTCAAGGAGTGTGAAGCCCAGTGGAGTTAACGCATATTCAACTTTGGGTGGAACAACCGGATACACGGTACGTTCGACCAGGCCATAGTATTCTAATTTTCTCAGCGTTTGGATTAACATTTTCTGTGAGATTCCCTCGATCATCCGTTGCAAATCGCTCAGTCGCCTCTGTTCCTGTTTGAGAGCAAACACAACTAGAATCGTCCACTTCCCTGAAACTACTTCCAATCCCTGACGCGTTCCTTCAATCGCATTGAACTGGCCTGCCACCTTGTCTTCCAGAGTCTGTCGGTGCTTTGTCATGCTCTTCCTCCAAAATTTACTTCCAGGTAAGTATAGCACTTTTTCGTTCGTACTTCACAGAAGAGAAGTACTATGCTACAGTTCCTTGTGTCAAACAAGGAAGAAGCTGTAGTAAAGAGGAGGAACGTGATGTATCTGGCATCGAAAGGCATCTGTCCTCTCTTGTGTAGAGATGTCTATCAGAAACGACTGAGACGGAAGAAATGTTGTGCCAAAGCACTGGAGGTTTTTCCTATGCAGCTCGCGAACATTACCTACCCCCTGGCTATTACCATGTGGGATTTCTCCTGGCTTGAGCGTCGCTGGCCGGGAGCGGGATACGAGGATTGGGACCTGATTCTGGACGAGTTAAAGGAGCGTGGCTATGACGCCGTGCGTATCGATCCCTACCCCCATCTGTTAGCCAGTGACCCACAGAGAGAGTGGGAACTTCTGCCGGTCTGGAACCAGCAGGTATGGGGAAGTCCCGCCCTCAACAGGGTGAGCATTCAACCGGCTCTCAATCAATTTCTTGAGAAATGCAGAGCAAGAGCTATCAAGGTTGCGCTCTCAAGCTGGTTCAGGCAAGATCGCGACGATAAGCGTCTGCTGATTAAAACACCGCAGGATCTGGGGGGGGTCTGGCAACAAACCCTTGAGAACATTGCTGACGCAGGTCTACTGGACACAATTCTTTATGTCGATCTCTGTAATGAATTTCCTTCGCATCTCTGGGCTCCTTTTTTCTCTCCACAAGCCAGCGACAAAGACAGAATTGCACGGGGCACTCCTGAAGGAAAACGCTGGATGTCGGAGGCCATCGCAGTGGTTCGTGCAGCTTATCCTGAACTGGATTATTGCTTCTCGTTTATTTCTGAGTACGAAAAGGAGCAGGATGTTTCTTTCCTTGATTTTCTTGAACTGCACATCTTCATGACCATGTGGAGTGATTTCGATCAACAAGTAGGCTATCATTACGAGTTTGACGATTCGACAGGGTACGAAAATATGGTGCAAAAAGCGGAAGCACTCTATCGATCACGTCCAGAACACTGGAAGAAGGCACTCAGCAGCGGCATCGAACTCGCAGTGGAATGGTCGCGTTACGCGCAGAAGCCTTTGATAACAACCGAGTGCTGGGGGGTAATAAATTATAAGGATTGGCCGTTGCTCAATTGGGAATGGGTGAAAGAACTGTGTGAGTATGGGGTGCGACAAGCTTCCGCAACGGGACGATGGGTGGCGATGGCAACCAGCAGTTTCTGTGGTCCACAATTTGTCGGGATGTGGCGCGATGCAGACTGGCACCGTCGTTTGACGGAGGTCATCCATACTGGACCTATAAGAGCGGGAGCCGAAGAGTGACAAGAGAAGAGATGAAGGAACAAACGCCCAAGCCACGAAGTCGGAAGCGCACGTTGATGATAATTGAATAAGGCTCTCCCCCACATTAAGTGTGTCTGCTTGCTTATTTTGAAGAAAAGTCGAAAAAATGATCATTATACAGTGTTAATCAGTGGGAAGAATTACTCTTTTTCTCACTTGACGTTAGAGCGATAGCCGATTATACTTATGTGGGAAGTAGTATGAGATGATAAATTCTTCGAATGTGTCCTTCGTTCTAGCTGTATCACTCCCATTTTTGCCCTATTGTCCTCAGTAGGCTGCGTTGATAAACCATTCATACAACCCAGCAATTGTGCATCGCTGCGGGCTTGTTTTAAGCATGGGAAAGTCCTGGCTAGAGAAGACATTTATGTGTCAAAGTGAAACGTATTTTTGCCTCTGAAGGAAGGAGACAGAGATGACCCAACTTCGAGCAGCCATGTGGGTTCATGGAACTATTGTCCAGGTAGAGTATCCCAACCGTCTGGTAGCGACGGATTCCGATACCAATTCGTCCGGATTTCGGCGAGGGTGGGGAACGCTTTTCCGAGGAGGAGATCCGGACCCGATCAAAGCCTCGAATTGGTTTCATATCCCCATATCGAAAGTTTTTTCAAGTTTGACTTCAATTGTTCGATGGATTAAAATGAGAGTGTGTGCTAATCCCCGGTATGTGCTATTATATCGCCCCAGCGGGGGTACAAGAAAGGAGAAGTGCAATGGCTACTAGCGCCCTTATGATCGGATGGGGTTCTGTCGTGCGGGGCCGGGAACAGAAAGCCCTGCAGGTCTTCAACGAGGCTATCCAGTACTACACGCGGTTGCAGCAGCAGGGCACAATCGAGAGCTTCGAGCCCGTGGCCCTGGAGCCACATGGCGGCGATCTCCAGGGCTTCCTGCTCGTTCGTGGCGATCGTGAGAAGCTGAACGCGTTACGCTCCAGCGATGAGTTTCTCCGCCTCAATAACCGCGCCGTCCAGATTGTCGACAACTTCGGCGTCGTCTCCGCCTTTCTTGGCGAGGAGCTGCAGCGCCAGTTCGCCGACTTCCAGACGCAGGCGTCTGAATTGAGCTAGGAGATCCGGTACGGCGGGGTACGCCAGACGACCTCATTGGCGTACAGAGCCAGGGCAGGACACCGCTGCTCTTTTCCTGTCCTGGCTCTTGTCGCTCTCGGTCTCCCTGTTTCCTCCTTTGTCTTGAGTGGTCAAAGCGAAAGGTAGAAGGGCTACCCTATAGACTCAATCTTTCTGACTACCGCTGTAGGCTGAGCCTACATTTTCAAGCAAGCAAACTCACTTAATGTGGGGGAGAGCCGAGAAATGTGGCCGCTAAGACCAGACCTACAAAAAAAGTTAATCGAAAAACCTTGCCACTTGATACCCCCCCCTGTATTCTCAAGCAGACCGCAGGTATTACCTCGCCTTCTCTGTGAGTGGTTGACACAGATCACTAGCTGGCTTGCCCTGGCGCAGGGATTACACCGAGTTGTTGCATCATACCCAGGGCATCCAATTCCGTCCACGTCTCCACGATTTTGCCGCCTTCAAAGCGATCGATGCTGATGCCGGTGACCGTCCCCTGCTTTCCCGTGGGAGGAATACCCATGAGTGGCCCCTGATGGGTGCCACGTCCTGACCACCGCGTCACGACCTTGTCCCTTTCAGCGATCTGATCCTCAACGGTGTAATGGGCATCAGGAAAGGCGGTGCGGTACATCATAATGTACTGTTTCAAGCCCTCTTGACCATGAACGGACCCGCTAGAAGTGTGCTCGACGGAGGCAGGGCTATAGAACTCAGCGATGAGTGCCATCTTCCCCTGGTTCCACACTTCCTCAAAGAGACGGCGCACGAGTGCCTTGTTGTCTTCGGTTGACATGTGAGAGGCTCCTTTCTTTAGGATGTTCACTCAAGAGAAGCATTTCTTCTCTTGTTGGAATGGTGGTACCCGCGCGATGCCCAACGAGCTGTACCTTCGGCTGAAGTGCCTTCACAGGCCCGTTCAATGCTCTCGCTTTTTCCTGACAAGGGGTCAGAAAGAGCTGTGTGAGAGCAGTTCCTCACTCCAAGGCCCAGCTCATGCACCTCGCCCTCACTGGTCCTAGTGTAAGGAGGAAGCGTCATAAAAGCGTCATGAATAGCGCCATGAACAGCATCATGGGCTGTGGCCCCAAACGCTGATGAGGCACCAAGAATCTGCAACGGCCACAGCCAATTACTGGATACAAAAAGCCGAAATGGAATAGCTATGGTAACAGGCGCGTGTTTTCATGTTGTTCGACGAACCGCATTTTGATCGTTGCCCGTAGGGGCGAGGGAGGTGAAGCGTGGTTGGGAGGG
>Ga0209648_10004958_pt1 | contig 11343 bp, 11 predicted proteins | sample GraSoi2013_115cm_FD_185830 | JGI IMG/M metagenome (GOLD analysis project Ga0209648, IMG submission 185830) | Grasslands soil microbial communities from the Angelo Coastal Reserve, California, USA - Sample 9_17_2013_115cm (SPAdes) (version 2) | ecosystem: Environmental > Terrestrial > Soil >...
CCCTGGGCCGGGCTCATCAAGCTGTGGCCTTTGCGGCGCCAACGAGCGCTTCGACCATGGAACGGAGAATGATCAAGCCATCAGCGGAGCCGAGAGCGGATTCCACGGCGCGCTCGGGATGGGGCATCAGGCCTGCGACGTTGCGTTCGCGGTTGCAGACTCCAGCGATATTGTGAACTGCGCCGTTGGGATTGCCGGCGGCGTCAGCTTCTTTCTGGGCGGCCGCAGCACGGCCGACGCCATCCGGCGTTGTGTAGCGGAAGACGACTTGGCGATTCTTTTCGAGTTCGGCGAGCGTGGCTTCGTCGCAGGTGTAATTGCCATCGTTGTGCGCGATGGGAATTTTCAGGATTTGGCCATGCTTCGCGGCGTTCGTGAAGGGCGTGTCCGTTTGCTCGACGCGAATGTGAACGTGGCGGCAGATATATCGTAGGCCGCTGTTGCGCATCATCGCGCCGGGGAGCAGACCCGCTTCGCAAAGAATCTGGAAGCCGTTGCAGATACCCAGGACCATGCCGCCGCTCTTGGCGAATTTCTCGACCGCTTTCATCACCGGTGAAAAACGGGCGATCGCCCCGGTGCGCAAGTAGTCGCCATGCGCGAAACCACCGGGCAGGATAATGGCGTCACAATTCGCTAGATCTTCAGATTGGTGCCAGATGAATTCGACGGGTTTGTGCAGAACGTTGCTGATGGCGTAAAACGCGTCGTGGTCGCAATTGGACCCGGGGAAAACGACGACTCCAAATTTCATGTGGCGCCAGCCCCCTGTGGGATTGCGGGAGCTCTTATTTTAGCACACGCTTGCGTTTCGGGCGGGTCTTACTAACTTTGCTTCGGCGGCTCTTACTTTTCGCTACGAGTTCTATGAACTTGGGTTCGAGCCAAATGGAATGTAGGTACTTCGCCTCATCCATCACTTCGCCAACTTCAAGTTCAACTCGATCGTCGTCAAACGAATTCACCGGAAATACGCGGCCTAGGGACCTTTCGAAAACCTAGTCTTCAATTCCTCTTCGTCATACCTATCTGAAAGTACATCGGCCGGAATTCCTGCAACGCGAACCTTGTCACCAACCTCAAGCTTCTTCCCGTGCCTATCGACTCTTTTGACCTTTAGCTTTTCTTTTCGCGACACGCTCATCCCCGTAGATCTCAAAAGTCAGCGTTTTCGCTTCTTGGCGGCCCGGCGGCGTTTTCTTTTCGACGAGGATTTCTTTGGTTTTTCGATGGCAGCCAACTCACGGCGTTTTTTTGAGGCCCAGCCGGGCTTGTTGACCTGACGGCCGCGGGCGATTCCCAATCCATCCGACGGCACGTTTTCCGTGATGGTCGAACCCGCGGCGATGTACGCACCGTCCCCAACGCGCACGGGCGCGACCAAGGCAGTATCGCTGCCGATAAAAACTTTGTTCCCAACTGACGTCGGATACTTGTGAAAGCCGTCGTAATTGCAAGTAATCGTGCCCGCGCCGATGTTGCTCTTGGTTCCGATCTTCGCATCGCCCAAGTAAGAGAGATGCATCGCTTTACTGCCTTCGCCGATGGTGCTCTTCTTGAGTTCGACGAAATTGCCGATGCGCGCCCCGGCTTTCAGATGATTGTCCGGGCGCAATCGCGCAAAGGGACCGATGATGACGCGGTCGTCGAGGCGGCTCTGCGCTACCACGCAATGCGGCTCGACGGTCACTTCGTCGCCGAGAATGGCGTCAGTGAGGACGCTACCCGTTCGAATAGTGCAGCGCGCGCCAATTTTCGTTTTACCGAGTAGCTGCACGCCAGGTTCTATGACGGTGTCTTCGCCCGCGGTCACGTCCGGATCAATCAGCACGGTCTCGGGCAACTGAATGGTGACGCCGTCATCCATCAACGCGTTGCGTTTCCGTTCTCGGAATACGCGGTCCACTTCGGCAAGATCCGCGCGTGTGTTGCAACCGAGCACTTCGCGCGAATCGGCGGCCACTTGCGCCAGCACGGTTTCGCCCTTGGCGTTTAGCACCGCGATGGCATCGGTCAGATACAACTCGCGATGTTTGTTGTTGGGCTTCACCTCCGCCAGTGCGGGCCAGAGTTTATCGAGTGTGAAGCAATAAATCGCGGAATTGATTTCATTGATCTCGAGTTGCTCGTCGGTGAGTTGCGATTCCTCGACGATAGCAGAGACCGCCGTTTCGGTTTTGCGCACGACACGGCCATAACCGGAAGGATCCGCAAGCACGGCTGACAGAATCGTGGCAGCGGCATTTCCGTTGCGATGAGCGGCAACCAAAGCCTTCAAAGTTTCTGTTCGCACCAAGGGGGCGTCGCCCGGGAGCACCACTGCAAACTTCGCGCGGCCTAACGGGCGCTTCGCGACTTGCATAGCATGACCCGTACCATTTTGCGGCTGTTGCACGACGGAGACGGCATCGAGGGGTTCGACAACGGCGGCGACTTGCTCGGCCTGATGGCCGACGACAACGACGGTCTCGCGCGGCTTGAGCGGTCCGCAAGCGCGCACAATATGTTCGACGAGCGTGCGTCCACCGGCGCGGTGCAACACTTTCGCCAAACTGGATTTCAGCCGGGTGCCTTTACCGGCCGCAAGAATGACAATGGCTAAATCGTTGTTGGACATAGTTTTGAGCCCCATTCTGCGGGAGACGCGGCTATTTCGCAACGGAGGTTCTTTACCAGGGGGCGAATTTCTAATCAGTAGCCGAGGCAGGAGCTAGGGCCGTCAGATAGGCGTCAGCTTCGGGGCGGGCGGCTTCGCCGGTTGTGATGGTCCAAAGCGAGGGGTCGGCCAACAGGCGGCTGACAAGCTGCGTATGGAGGGCGTGGCCAGCCTTGTGGGCTTCGACGCGAGCGAGGAGCGGCAGGCCTGCCAGAGCCAGATCCCCAATCAGGTCCAGCGCTTTGTGTCTTCCAAACTCGTCGGGGAAGCGCAAAGGCCCGTTCATGACGCCATCGTCGGTAAGAACGATGGCATTCTCAAGGGAGCCCCCACGAATAAGGCCCATAGCCTTGAGCGGCTCGATGTCGCGCTCGAAACAGAAAGTTCGGGCGCGCGCCAAAAGCTGGCGGAAGGTATCCGGCCCGACCAGCATCTCCACTTCCTGCTGGCCCACCAGCGGGTGCGGAAAATCCACGTAGCAGCGCACACGAAATTCATCGGCGGGGTAGATGCCGATCCGGCGGTCTCCCTCGACGACTTCCAGCGGCTTCAGGATTTTCAGGTAGCGCCGCTTCCTGCGCAATTTGCGAACACCTGAATGCTCCAGCATCTGCATGAAGGGTTCTGCCGAGCCGTCGAGAATAGGGATTTCAATGGAGTTGATGTCGATGTAGATGTTGTCGATCCCACAGGAATAGATGGCGGCAAGCAAATGCTCGGTGGTGGAGAGCAAAACGCCTTGTTTCATGAGGCTCGTGGCGTAGCTGACGCGAGCGACGTTGTGCCCCTGCGCTTCGATCGGGAAATTGTCCAGGTCAACGCGGCGGAACACGATGCCGGTATCGGCTGGGGCAGGTACCAAGCGGACATGCCCGTACACGCCGGTGTGGAGGCCCACACCCTCGGCAAGAGACTCACTAGCAATGGTTGTCTGGAACATTATCCCCGAATCTATTCTAGCATGTTGCTCGCCAACACCTTGGTTGTTTGTGCTTTATTATCAATAGCTTATAGGCAATAGAAGGGTGCGGAATTCATCTGGTGTGGTTTTTACACAACGTATGGTCATTTCAGCGTGTCTCGTAATGGAGCGTGGCTGACAGGATTACCCAAGATTACCTGCTGCTCAGGCTACCTTTGTAATTGGAGACGCGTCCCACTTGTTTGGGATGCTATAATTGGCGTTCGTAGTTCTAAAGGGTGAGGCATGAGTCGAGCGGCTCGCATCGGGATTTTTTGCGTATCGGTAGCCATCTTTGGTTACGCATTCGTTGGCCACGTCCTGGGCCGCACGCAGGACGACAAAGCCTACAAGTCGCTTACGGTGTACGGCGAAGTTCTGCAGAAAGTGCAGCAGGATTACGTCGACGATCCCAACATGCGGACGGTAACCGCCGGTTCCTTGCACGGGATGCTGGAATCCCTCGACCCGCAATCCAGTTACCTGACGCCGCGCGAGTATGACGAGTACAAGAAAAAGCTTGTAAATGCCGGCACCGCAGAAACCGGCCTAACGCTCAGCAAGCGCTATGGTTACATCATTGTGCTCTCCGTGCTTCCGGACAGTCCGGGCACGAAGGCGGGCATTCGCAGCGGCGATATCTTCGAGTCCATCAGTGGATTCACGACGCGCGACATGTCCGTGGGACAGGCCATCAATCTTCTCAACGGCCAGGCCGGCACGGGCATCAAGGTCGGAGTGATCCGGCGCGGGAAGGCTACGCCGGAGGAAGTCGATCTCGTTCGGGAGAAGTTGTCCGCGCCGAAGATTGTGACGCAGAAGGTGGACCCTGATATTCTGGTGCTGCGCATCCCCTCGCTCGACAGCGGCCGCGCGGACGAAATTCGCAATCGTCTCTTTGATGCGGAAAAACAAGGCATTCGCAAGGTCATTCTGGATGTGCGGGAATGCGGCCGGGGACAGGTTTCCGAGGCGATTTCGACCGCCCGTCTTTTCGTTTCTTCAGGCATGCTCACCACGTTGCGCGGCCAGACGGTCTCGGCACAAGTTTTTTCGGCTGAGCCCAAGCAAGTGATTTGGAAGAATCCCGTATCCGTCTTGATTGATGCAACGACGTCCGGCGCCGCGGAAGTTCTCGCTTCCGCCATCGTCGCGAATCATCGTGGGGATGTGGTTGGAGAGCGCACCTTTGGTCTGGCGTCGGAACAGAAACTCATAACCCTGGATGACGGCTCTGCGCTCATCCTCACGGTCGCGAACTACTACAATCCCGGCGGCAAATCAATCCTGGAAGAAGGCGTGACCCCCACGGAAGTGGTACGCGCGGTCCCGGAGGATGATTCGGATACACCGGATGAAGAGGCTACGCCGGCTCCGCAAACGCAGAAGGAACCCGGGCTTGGACCGCGTCCTCTGTCTCCGGAAGACCCGATTTTTCACCGAGCGCTCGACCTGTTGAAGGCCCCTGCCCCTGCAAAAAAGGCTGCTTAGTTTTCTGTGCTCTGGCAGCCTGACTCAGTTGAACCAGACCTTCTTTTTTTTCGCATCAAGATCAACGGTTCAGCAAATTTCGCGCTGCTGGGAATTTGTTTTTCCCTCGCGGTTCTCTCCGGTGGCTGCAAGAAAACTGAAGAGAACAGTCTCACTCCCGCGCAAGTTCATCAAATCACACGCGATCTGGCGGCGGCTGCCAATTCCGCGGTGCCTTCCGGAACTCCTATCAGACTTCGGCAAGGCGCATCCAGCGGGCCATCGGGAGGCGTAGATTACCTTCACATCGGGTTGAAGAGTGGTTCGTCGGCAGAAGCGAACCGCGCCGCAGTTGCAAAGCTTATTCAGAGCCTGAATGCCGCTGCAACGCGAAATCATCTGACGCAGGATCCTCCGATGCAAACTGGAGATCTGCTTCAATTCAAGCTTCGACATGCGGGCGTGCCAGCGGTCGAGATCGAAATCGTGACGCGTGCACCAACAGGGTCCGGCCAGGGAAACATGAATCCCGGCGGAAGTGTTGCAAACCCGCGGCTAGCTATTATTATTGATGACCTCGGCAGCGACCGCGCCGCAGCCGAAGCTGTCTTCGCTTTGGGTTATCCCCTGACAATTTCCGTTTTGCCCAATCACGAGCACTCCGTGGAGATCGCCACGGAGGCGCATCGCCGCGGTTTACAGGTCATGCTCCATCTTCCGATGCAATCGGTCGCCAACGAAACGCCTGAAGCGCAGGAACTGCATCCTGGCATGCCGGCGTCCGAAGTCGCGGCGCTGGTCGATCTATTTCTGAAGAATGTTCCCGATGCCGCCGGCGTCAACAATCATCAGGGATCGCAGGCGACCGCCGACGGCGCGCTGATGGATGAGTTGATGCCCGTGCTGCGCGACAGGCGCCTTTTCTACGTGGACAGCCGCACCACCGCGGCTACCGTGGCTTACGATACGGCGCAGGATTTTGGAGTTCGCTCGGCCTTCCGGAACGTCCCGTTTCTCGATGACGTCGCCGAGGTGGCCGCGGTCCGTAAACAGCTAGAACTGGCTTTGCGTGGCGCCCGCGAGAAGGGCGAGGCCGTGGCGATCGGCCACCCTCACCCGGCAACACTCCAGGCTTTGCGCGAAGTCTTACCCCAAGCAAGGGCGCAAGGCGTCCGCCTCGTGCCAGCCTCCGAACTCGCCCACTGATTGAACTGTTGCCCTAATTTTGGGCAGGCTGCGCTTTCTTTGCCGGGAAAAGAAAATGAATCGCGATGGCCAGAACCCCCATGGTAACAAAACTGAAAACGCTGCCCTCCGGCCCTACGGTTCCACCGGTCAGCCAGTCTTTGCCATGCAGTGTCGCGCCCGAAAGGTGATGCGCAAGGAGCATACCGCTATCTGGAACGGAATAGAGAAACGTCTCGCCAAAATCAAAGCTCGCATGCCAACCCACAGCGAGCCAGAGATTGCCGGTCCTTCGCAGAGTGAAAGCGAAAACGAGCCCAGTCGCGACGATGCCCGCCGCTCCCACAAAACCCTCGCCACGGTTCTGGAGATGCACGACGCCGAATAGAACGGAAAGCAATGCGGCAGCGGGCCAGAATCCAACCATCTGTGCCAACGTGTATTGCGTGTAGCCACGGAACAAATATTCTTCCGAGAGTCCAACAGAGACGAATGCCACGAACCAGACCGCGCCCCAGCGGATTACTTCCATGCCGTGCAGGGATAACGAACCAAACGAATATCCGCCAAACCCTGCGATCAAGCTGATGAGCAGCGTCACTTCAACCAGTCCCAGAAGCCAACCTTGCCAGAATAACTTTCCAAAGGTCTGCGCACGAGGTAAACCATAAATATCCACTGGGCGCCGCTCCAGCTTCGCCATGAGGAGTGCCGAGCAGAATGCGGCAATGAAGCTCGTTAGATCTTCTCGCAGAATGCTTTGCGGGGAGAACGTGTCGGCGGTGAAACCGAAGAATCCAATTATTATGAATTGCAGGAGATAGGAAAGCGTGATCCAAAACAGACCGTAGAGGCACAACCGCCAGCCTGCACGCAGCCCCACGTCATTCAGAAAAACTTTTCCGAGGAAGTCGTTCGGGGGGCCAACAGGAACTGGCGGGGTTGAAGACGAATCGCTTGCCCTCTCAAAATCCAACATTCACCTCGGGAAAGAATCAACGTCTCGTATAGGGGTTCACCGCAAGCAAGCCCGGCAATGAACTGAGACAGATCTTATCGAGGGAAGAGTCCTCATGAGGAGTATATTTTTTCTGACGTCGAGATGTACAGCGCCCCGGAATTTTCACTTCCCGGAATCAAGCCGGCTGGCCGCCAAAAGGTCAAACTCTACTGAGTCTATTGCCCGATGCGTATCTCCGCCGCGCCTAGAATCCGGCGGCTCTTTTTTTCTTGCACGAAGACCACCGCCCGCAGGTTCTCGCGCTTCCATTCTTTCTGAAGAGATACATTTGCGTCTCCGGTGAAGGAAGTCTCGCCCTCCGCCTTGGCTTCGCCGATCTTGCGCATGGAACGCACCACCGCGGCGTGGTGAAGGTCTTCGCCGGCGTTCTCACCACGCGTCACCGCGGAATGCAATCCGGTCTCCGTAACGGCCAGCCACACTTCCGCGGAGTCACTCTTTGTGGCTCCTTCGAGTTTGCCAGTCTTCACGGAAAAACTTTCTTTACCCGAGCCCTTTGGGCTCCCCGGCGCCAACATCACCGGAATTTTTGCATTGCTTGCGGCTTTTAGAATCGCTTCGCGCGCTTTCGGAGGGTGGTTGCCCACAAACTCCACCGTCCCGTCGACCACCATTTGCGGCGTGTAAGGGTTCCGGTTTTTGAGGGCCCCCGCATAAACGTATTGCCGCTCGGTCCAGTCTCGCGAGGAAAAAGGGTCGGTCCAGCCCAAATCGTTCCAGTAATCGACATGCTCCTCTAATGCAATCAATTGAACGTTCGCCACCGGCTGCTCATTGGCCAGCCGCGCCAGCAACGCATCCGCAGGGGGACAGCTCGAGCACCCTTCGGACGTAAACAGTTCAATTATTACAGGCGTGCGCTGGGTCTCCGGCGACCCGGCAGAAGCATGTGCCTGTGGTCGAATCAAAGCCGAAGCCGTTACGAGGGAGATCGAAGTGAGTGTCAAGCCTGCCAGTAGCTGTTTCATAGAAGTCATTCTAACCTGCCAGCATATCTGATTTGATGGCCGGGATAAGGTTACAGCAGCACGGCGGAACATAACCCACTCTTCTTCGTTTTAACCTCTATGATAGCTTTTACTGGTTAATAGTTCCAACATGGTTTACATTAGTCTTGTTGAGAGAGCCTCCGACAATGTCCAATATCGCCTCATCCCTCCCTCTGCTTGCGGGACGACTCTCCATCGATTTTGTCAACGTGACGCCTCCGGCTGCGGAACTATCATGGGAACGTCTCATTCACTTCCTGAATTTGACGGACATTGTCTCCCCTGGGCGTGGCGCACAGCTCCTGAACCTGCCGCAATCCGACCCCCAGGCCGCTGAGACTCTCCTCTCGAAGGCCCGCCGGCTTAGCTCCGCCTTGCGCAAAGTGTTCACGGCCATGCTCCGAAAGCAGCGAACCGCCGGAGAATGGATCGAGCCCGTAAACGAAGTCCTTCGCATCACCGAGGGCCACGATGAACTTGTCGGTCAGGACGGCATCTGGAAAATCGAATTCGTTGCGCGTGAAGGAGGCCTTGATTGGTTGCTCGCCGCAGTGGCTCGATCGGGAGCGGAAATTATCGCCGAGGGAGCCCGTGCGCGTCTCCGGCTTTGCGCCAATGTGCACTGTGGACTCTTCTTCTACGACAATTCGCGCACTCGCCGCCGGCGGTGGTGTTCGATGGCCGTGTGCGGCAACCGCAGCAAAGTAGCCGCCTTCGCCCGCAAGCACGCATCGGGGCGCACCCCGCTTTGAGATGAGGACCTCGTCATCCACTGTTACTTCACGTACTTCGGCGACTCCCCTTTTGACCACGGATCGTAACTATGCGCGAATACCAGGCGGTCCGCCAGTGGCGGATGCGAGTAAAGCCAGAAAGTGATAACCGGCGGTGGGTTTGGATCCGACAGATCCATCTCGCCTAGAACCTGAAACGCGTGCGCGGCGACCTCCTCTGAATCTGGGACCAACCCGTGGATGACTTCCAATCCGTAGACATCCGCGGCATGCTCTTGCATCCGGCTGTAGCCGCTGATGACCGGTGAAGAAACAAACAACAGCGCCTGCAAAAGCAACAGCAACACCGCAAGCGAAGCCCAATCTTCCTGTCCGTATAGCTTCCAGTCTCTGCCCCAGCGATCCATGGCCCAGTGCAAGCCTCGAAAAAGAAGGTAGAGCGCCAGCAATAGCCCAGCCGCTCCCAGCAAGAAGCCTTGCCAAACATGCCCCAGGACATAGTGTCCGAGCTCATGTCCCACGATGAATAGACATTCGTCGCTCGAAGTTTTTTGAATCGTGGTGTCCCAGACCACCACGCGCTTCGAGGCTCCCAGCCCGGTCACGTAAGCGTTGATGGCGTTCGTTTTCCGGCTAGCCTCCATCAGGAAGATGCGCTCCGCTGGAATGGGAACACCCGCATGTTTTGTAAGTTTTTCAATGGACGCAACCAGGTCCGGATGCTCCTTGCTCAACGGCTCGAATTTGTTGAACAACGGATCGATCACCAGCGGAGAGATCACGATCAACCCAAACAGAATTAAGACCGCGGGAAACCAGAAATACAACCACCAGCGCCGCGGACTACGGCGCATCACCGCGAACAGGATCAGAGCCAGAATCATTCCAAACGCGATATCGAGAAGTTCTCCCTTGCTCCAATCCCAGCACCACGAGCCCCAGCCCTGAACAGATTGCTGATAATGCAAGGAAAGCGAATGCCAGATTAAGTGCACCGGCAGTTTCAGCACATCGAGGGTCAGAAAAAGCAGCGGGACGAACACTAATCCTTGAATCCATTTCTTGTCGCTGGCATTTTCAGCGATATCACGAAACTTTGCCGCCCAGCCCAGCCGGAGCATCAGATAAAGCAAAAGTCCGCCAAGAGAATAGGAGATGAAATAAAGGGTGTAGCCGGCGCGCGAATACGCCACCGCCTTCGCCTGGCGCTCATGCGAAAGCGTGTATTGTTCGGTTCTTGTCTGTTCCGCTGTCTTCGACGTTGGGGCCACACTTTGCGGGGTGCTTGCTGACGGCGGCAGTGTAGCTTGCGCCGCCCGTATCTCTGGATGCGCGAGTGCCTTGGGGCCCGCAGAAGCGAGCGAGGCCGCAACGAAAAACAAACTGGCGCAAAGAATCAGCGCGAAACGGTGAAGGTAGGCCCACCGTTCCATAAGACCACCTCGTCTAGTTTTCAGCCACATTTCCCGTGCGGTACCGGCCAAAGCCAGCACGGGCCGCGAGTATGCCGCACCGGCAATTGAACTGCAAGATTTCATCACACTGATTTAGACGGAAGGGACGAAGCGGGGTTTCTGCGATGCAAAAGTTAGGGCGTGATCTTGGGATGCGCCGTTTTCAGGCAGTAATTGCGCACAGCGCCCGACGTCGCCAATCCAAAATGCACCATCGACGTCCAGCGTTCCAGCTTGTGATGGCCGTAGCGATGAAACAAGTACGAAGCCCCAATCGAGATACCAGTTCCCGCTGCCTCGATTGCCGCAAACGCAGCGTGATTATCCACGACCTCATTGGTGAGCAAGATTTCATTGTCACCGCGCCTCCGCAGGTTCAAGGTCGAAAAATAATCAAACGTCCGCGCCGCTCCAACACCTGCAAACAACCAGTCATTCTTCTTGTCCCAGAAGCGGTGCTTCTGAGTTTGTTCCGTGGGCTGCGTCTTGCCAGTATCCGGTACAACGACTGGTGATGGCGTCTCTCCACCCGTAGCCTGCGTTTGAGCGCAGACTTTGCCCGTCGCCACCAGCATCGCGAGAGCAAGCAAAAAAATCATCTTAGAGTTCCGCAACTCTCCCGCCCCCTAGTGTGTCCCCGTGTATTTCATTTCTCGATTCAGTATAATCGCACCGGCGCCAATATGGGCCACGCACTCCAAGCAGGAGGTCCTCCATGACCCACTTCCGTCTCGTGCTCTCCTCGATTCTTGTTTTCGCACTTGTTGCCGCTGTGGCTTCCCGTGCAGATCGCGGAAATGCAACGGAATCGAGCGGAACGATTCCGGCGCGCTCATTTGAATTTACCTATCAGGTGCATGTGCCCGCCACTGC
>Ga0209648_10004959_pt1 | contig 11341 bp, 11 predicted proteins | sample GraSoi2013_115cm_FD_185830 | JGI IMG/M metagenome (GOLD analysis project Ga0209648, IMG submission 185830) | Grasslands soil microbial communities from the Angelo Coastal Reserve, California, USA - Sample 9_17_2013_115cm (SPAdes) (version 2) | ecosystem: Environmental > Terrestrial > Soil >...
CGGATTGCAGAACCCGTTTTCATTCCTGTTCCTTGCCCCGGTTCTGATTTCGGCGACCGCGCTGCCGATCCGGCTGACGATCGCGCTCGGGGTTTTGGCCGTGGCCTGTGCCTCCGTGCTGGTATTTTTCTATCTGCCGCTGCCGTGGGACAATGATGAACCGCTGGTGCTGCCGCCGATCTATCTGTTCGGCGTCTGGCTCTCGATCGTGCTCGCCATTGGAGTGACCAGCCTTTACGCCTTCCAGGTCACCGAAGAAGCCCGCAAATTGTCGGATGCGCTGGCCGCGACCGAACTGGTGCTGACCCGCGAACAGCATTTGACGCAATTGGACGGTCTTGCGGCTGCCGCCGCGCACGAACTCGGCACGCCGCTGTCGACGATCTACCTGATTTCGCGCGAGCTGGAGCAGGCGTTGACCGACAACAAGGAGCTCGCCGGGGACATCAAAACCCTGCGTGAGCAGGCGCAACGCTGCCGCGACATCCTGGCCAAGATCACGCAATTATCCGCAACCGGCGCCCCGTTCGACCGCATGCCGCTCTCGACCCTGATCGAGGAGACGGTGGCGCCGCATCGCGATTTCGGCGTCGCGATCAAGGTCCGGATTGCGGTCGCCGGCGCCAGCGAGCCGGTCGGCACGCGCAATCCGGCAATTCTCTATGGCGTCGGCAACATCCTGGAAAACGCCGTCGATTTCGCGCGCGCCACCGTGGAGGTGAACGCGTGGTGGAACAGCGAGACCGTCGAGATCGTGATTTCCGACGACGGACCGGGGTTCGCGCCCGACATCTTGAAGCGCATCGGCGAGCCCTATTTGTCGCGGCGGCGCAGCGTCGACGAAGCCCAAAGCGAGCACCGCGGCCTTGGTCTCGGGGTCTTTATTGCCCGCACGCTGTTGGAGCGCACCGGCGCCAAAGTCTCCTTCAGCAACCGTATTTTTCCGGATCACGGCGCCGTGGTCCACATCGCCTGGCCGCGCCACCGCTTCGAGGCCGACGAAACCGCCGCCGAACCAACGTCTTGAGCGTCGTCCGGCCTTGAGCCGGGGCGACGGATCGGACTTAATGCGGCCTTGGCAGCGCCGCTTTGCCGCGCCATATCTGGTGTGGCCCGAGAAAAGGATACCCTGACCGTGACCGCTACCGCCGAACTGTCCGGCCACGCCGATCGCTCGCTCCTGATCGTGGAGGACGACAAGCCGTTCCTGGAGCGGCTGTCGCGCGCCATGGAAACCCGCGGTTTTACCGTGACCTCCTGCGACAGCGTCAGTGATGGCCTGGCGCAGATCGGCAAGGCGGCGCCGGCGTTTGCGGTGGTGGATCTGCGGCTCGGCGACGGCAACGGCCTTGACGTGGTGTCGGCGCTGAAGCGCAAGCGGCCGGACGCGCGCGCGATCGTGCTGACCGGCTATGGCAATATCGCCACCGCCGTCACCGCCGTGAAGATGGGCGCGGTGGACTATCTTTCGAAGCCGGCCGACGCCGACGATGTCGTTGCGGCTCTGCTTGCCAGCGGCACCGAGAAGTCCGAGCTGCCGCACAATCCGATGTCGGCGGATCGGGTGCGCTGGGAACACATCCAGCGCATCTACGAGATGTGCAACCGTAACGTCTCCGAGACCGCGCGGCGGCTCAACATGCATCGCCGCACCCTGCAGCGCATCCTCGCAAAACGCGCGCCGCGGTAGTTTTTGCTCCAGGCGTGCCGCCAAAGGCTGCCCGGCGAGATGCCAACGCGGGCAAGCTGCCGCATTTTCGATCATCATACCAGCACTTCTACGTAGGCCTCAACGTCCCAGTAATAAGACTGTGTTAGGCACGAGGGGAGATAAACGACAGATCGAAAACCAGCCAGCAGGGGACGGGGCCAATGGCCGCTGCGACTGATCGCACCAGCAAAATGACGGCTGCCTCGTTGCAACCCGAGGCAAGCGAAAACGGCTCGGATATTTCCGCCCTGATCGCGCGATTGACCGCGGAGGTCGACCAGACCGCCTGCGAAAAGGCCAAGGCGATCCAGCAAATCACCAACCAGATGAAGATGCTGGCGCTCAACGCGCTGATCGAAAGTTCGCGCGCCGGCGTGCACGGCGCGGGCTTCGCCGTGGTGGCCCAGGAAGTCCGCAGCGTCGGCCAGAGGGTGGAGACCATCTCGAAGGAACTTGAAACCCAATTGACCAAGCGAACCGCAAACCTGATGCAGTCGATCGCGAAAATGACCGAGCGCAGCCGCGGCGAACGCATGGTCGATCTCGCGCTCAACGCCATCGAACTGATCGATCGAAACCTTTATGAGCGCACCTGCGACGTGCGCTGGTGGGCGACCGATTCCGCCGTGGTGGATTGCGCCGCCGACCCAAGCGCCGCGAACGTTTCCCACGTCGCCGAGCGCCTTGCCGTGATCCTGCGCGCCTATACCGTCTATCTCGATCTCTGGCTGTGCGATCTCGAGGGCAACGTGCTGGCCAGCGCCCGCTCCGACCGCTATGGCGTCAAGGGAGCGAATGTCGCCGCAACGCGCTGGTTCGCCGACGCGCTCGGGCTGCGATCCGGCGACGATTACATCGCCGGCGACATCGAGCGCCAGCCGCTGCTCGGCAATGCCCCGGTCGCGACCTATTGCGCCAGCGTGCGCGAGGGCGGCAACGCCCATGGCAAACCGCTCGGCGTGCTTGCGATCCATTTCGACTGGGAGACACAGGCCCGCGCCATCGTGCAGGGCGTGCGGGTCGACGATGAAAAGGCCCGCGTGCTGCTGGTGGATTCGAAATTCCGCGTGATCGCGTCCTCCGACGGCCAAGGCCTGCTCACTGAGCAGGTGCCGCTGAAGCTGAACGGCGACCGCAGCGGCGTTTACAAGGAGCCGTCCGGCCCGCAGGTGGCGTTTCACCTCACCCCCGGCTACGAGACCTATGGCGGTCTCGGATGGTTCGGCGTCATCGTCCGTTAAATCGGGTGGGCAAATCCAACGGGTCGGCGCGAAGCGCCGCCCGATGACAGGCTCCGCGTGCCCACCCTCTGGATAACGAGCCGATAGATGGTGGGCACGGCGCAAGGGCGCCTTTGCCCAACTCGTCTACGCGCATTCAAAATTCCCCGTGGCCGCCTTGCGGATCGATCAGGCGGTTGATCCGCTGGGCGGCGGCGATCGCAAACCGCACCGTCATCAATTTACGGGTCGGCGCCGGCAGGCGGTGCTCCGGCGCCTCGCAATGTAGATGCGCGCCATAGGCGTCGGCGACGATCAGGCCGGTATCTTTTGGGAAGATCTCGCAGGGCAAATCCTGCGTGAAGGCGAAGAACAGCCGGTCGCAATGGGCGCGATATTCCTGCCACTTCTGGTCGGCGCGCAAATCCTCAAGCGAGGATTTGATCTCGACGATCCAGATCTCGCCGCGCTCGTTCAGCGCCACCAGGTCGGCGCGCCGGCCCGAGGGCAGCGGCAATTCGCTGATGCAGGAAAATCCCAGCGACCGTAATAGCCGCGCGGTGCCGCGCGCGATCGCGAGCGCCGTCTCCGACTGACGGCGGTCGGGCGGCGGCACGAGGCTGACCTGGCGGGCGGGCTGTTCCATCGTGGTAGCGTATCCGATCTCGGGAAAAGCCTGAAGGCGCAAAGTAGGATTCGATTTTGTAACAGCGCGTTCCCTTAACCCGCAGCTTCGCGATCTCGCCGCATGTTCCGCGCGAGGTTGGCTATCAATGTCCGGCCCTCTGAAATCAGAGGGCGCAGGGAATGCCGGGCGTCCGATGCGCCCGCAGCCGCGCGTGTAGTGTAGTAAACACGCGCGTTAGTCACCACGGTCACACCGGAATCACCCGGCATTCCCCGCGCAATGGTTTTAACGGCTTATATCGTGCTCTCCCCGGTGACCGGGCTTGTTTGCCACCGTCATCGGCGGAGTTACCTCCGCCAACTTGACGCCAGCGTCGGGGCGTCAGGACCACACGACTTCGCCGTCCGCTTAGGCGCTGTTCGTCAATAGCGCCGCCGCGTCCACCGCATCCCGCCCTCACGTCCGTGACGATCGCGAAACGCCCCTCGTTAGGAGCGGGACGGCGGGAGTTCTAGAAGTGATTTGGGTCAAATGCGAAGCGGAATATTTTTGCAAACAGGACTGGACGACCCAAATCAGCTTGATCGAGCAGGTGAATTTCGCCTGAGCGAGCAGACGAATTTGGCTCGGGATCGGTCCCGGCCGGTCGGCTTTGCAGCATTTTCCGGTTGAGCGGGCCATCATCGCGGATCCAGCGGCCGCATGGTTCGAGGCGGCGCGGAGCCTATCCTCGGGCGCGCATTCGCGCGACCCGTTGGCGCCTCCTCACGAGCATCTATCTCGGCGAGCGCAATTGAAGCCGATACGACGCTTTGGCGCGCTTGAATTGCAGCCAACGCGTCCGCAAAATTCGCGCCGCGTTTTTTACTAGCCGTCGTGACGCCTTCCAGACTTCCATCGATTCGATCACGTCCATCATCCGCCGCCAATATCCATACGCTGTCGCAAATGCGGGAATCGATAGGAGTTTTGTCCGATTGAGCTCGAACAGCCGTTCTACGCAAGTCAACTTTAGCACTTCGCCGGTAATGAACGTAACCGCACTCGCCATTAGATGGCCGGTGGCCGCCAAATATCCGGCTACGGGCTTGACCGGCTCCAGGATGATGACCGGCACGGCGAACAGCGCCAGTGAAGGGTAAGGCCGCAAGGAAACGATCCAGCGCCGTGCTCGCTCGAAGACGCGCATCTTGCCAATCCAGGCGCTGATAGGTCGCGTGACATAAGAAAACACTCCGTCGACCACGAAATACGCGATGGCGAGCACGAAAAGGGGGATTTTCCAAATGCGGGCCATGATCCCTCCGCTGATTCAAAGCGCGGGCCGTCAATCGGTTCCACTTCGATCTTGGGGAACCTGGCGCGCTGCTGATGCAACCAATGCCGTGAAACCAATCCGGCCTTCCCCAGCGTGGACCTCGGTTCCGTTGTGTCTAAATTTTGTCAGCTCTTAAATTTTGTCAGCTCTTGGCGAAGCGCCGCGGCCCACCCTGGATAGGCATCGGCTTCGTCATCCGCCGCATGAGACGTTCGACGACGACGCCAAGACCAAGGCCCGCCAACACATCGGTGAACCAATGGGCCAGCAGGACCACGCGCGTGCCAACGAGCAACGCGCCGGCGGCCCAAACCAGATTTCGGGTCTTCGGAGGTAACAGCGTTGCCGCGGACGCCACAGCGCCAACATGCAGCGCATGACCGGAGGGAAACGCATCCTCCGATTTTCCGGAAAACGGCACGCCGCGCCAGTGTCCGCTGACGGTGCGGCGGTCAGGCCGCTGCTGGTCGATGAAGGCTTTGAGGATATGCGGCAGGACCGCCGACGACAGCGAACACACCAGCAAATGCGTGCTTAGCCGGCGTAGCGGCTCATCGCAGCCGCATCTGTCAGGTCGCTCCTCGATGATAGCTTTGAGGATATGCGGCAGGACATGCGTGCTTAGCCAGCGTAGTGGCTCGTCCGATCTGCGGGTGAGCAGCCAGCCGATGGTCGCGGCTGCGATGAGCAGGTGCTCATCTGCGCCCCACGTCAAAGCCTCGGCGCCTCGCTCGATCGGAACGTCGGTGTGCCGCGAAATGCCGCGCGCGATGTCTTTGTCGAGTTGTGTCGGCCGAACTGTAATAAGAGCCATAGGTGCAACGAAACAGGGGACCCGATCAAGGGAACGCCGAACGTCACAAAAGGTTCATACCTGCAGCGGCGACCCGCGCTGGTTTCTGCTTTTGAGAAAATCGATGGAATACCTCGTTCGTTTTCTGGCCGGTGGCATCGTCGTGTCGGCGTTTGCCGTGTTGGGCGATGTCCTGCGTCCGAAAAGCTTCGCAGGCTTATTCGGTGCAGCTCCTTCAGTGGCTCTCGCAACGCTTGGCCTGGCGCTCTGGAAAGAGGGCGGCGACTACGTGTCGATCGAAGGACGATCGATGATCCTCGGCGCGCTGGCGCTTGCCGCTTATAGTCTCTTGGTCTGCCAGCTTCTGATGCGTGCGCGATGGTCCGCGCTGGCCGCGACAACAACTGCCATCCTGCCATGGCTCGCCATCGCTCTCGGATCCAGACAGCTGTTCCTGGGCTAGACGATGGTTGTTCGGGTAAAATGGGCGGCGCTCAAGCAAAGCCGCTGGTACGAATACGCCTTGCGCTTCGTGCTTGGTGGACTGGCGACAGCTTTGGCCGGAGGTGTAGCCCGGTTTTTCGGCCCGGAAGCAGGAGGTTTGTTTCTCGCCTTCCCTGCCATCCTCTGCGCGAGCGCGACGCTCATTGAAAAGCACGAGCGCGAACGCAAGCAAAAACTCGGGCTTTCCGGATACCGCAGAGGCACCGATGCCGCTGCCCTTGATGCCGCTGGCGCCGGATTGGGAAGCATTGGTCTCGCGGCATTTGGCCTAGGCGTGTGGCTGCTTACGCCGACCTTGGCTTTCGGATCGCTGGCGCTCGGCTCGGTGGCCTGGCTTCTCGTCTCGGTGTCGTTATGGCGCTTGCGGAGCAAACTGCGCTTCGTCAAATAAATTTTTGCGGCTTGAGTTCGCTCGCCGGACCGACAAAAGACTGTCTGCCCGAGACCTAGCAGCGGTCTCCGACCGACCCCATTTCAGCCAGAGGTGCCCGAATCTTTCCCTTGGCTACCAAAGAAAAATCGGCATTGTGCAGGCATGACAGAGCAAACCGAAACCAAAGCCAAGGCCGGCGCGATCATCGTGCCGGTGACGCTGTTCGAGCAGAACTGCACGATCATCTGGTGCGAAGCCACCAAAAAAGCAGTCGTGATCGACCCCGGCGGCGACGTTCCGAAAATCCAGGCCGCGATCAAGCAGACCGGCGTCACCGTCGAAAAGATCTGGCTGACCCACGGTCACATCGACCATGTCGGCGGCGCCGCCGAGTTGCGCGACGCGCTGAAGGTCGAGATCACAGGCCCGCACATCGCCGACAAGTTCCTGCTCGACAATGTCGTGACCAGCGGCGCGCGGTTCGGCATGACCGGGGTGCGCGATTTCGCGCCGGACCGCTGGCTCGAGGAGGGCGATCGGGTCGCAATCGGCGAATTGAATTTCGACATCCTGCATTGCCCCGGCCATTCGCCGGGCAGCGTGGTGTATTTCAATAAGGAGATGCGGTTTGCGCATGTCGGCGACGTGCTGTTCAACGGCTCGGTCGGGCGCAGCGACATCCCCGGCGGCAATCACGACACGCTGATCAAGTCGATCAAGGACAAGCTGTTGCCGCTCGGCGACGATGTCGGCTTCATCTGCGGCCACGGCCCCGGCTCCAGCATCGGCCAAGAGCGGATGACCAATCCATTCCTCACCGGCGCGATGTAAGGCAGCATGATAGGCTCCCTCGCCTCGCTCGTCGCGGGGTCGAGACGAGCGAAGCTCGCTCTGAGAGGGTTGGGGTTAGCGACTCACCGCAAATTCAGACTCGGCGATAGTCCCCTCACCCGGATCGCAAGGGCGATCCGACCTCTCCCCGCAAGCGGGGCGAGGTGAGCCGGGCTGGCCGAGCTGGCAACTCGGAGCCATCATGCGCTAGCGGCGACGTCAGTCATTCGGCTGCGACCATCTCAGCCGCGCTCGCTTCCGCCAGATGCCGCGCGCCCCAGTTGCGGATGGCGGCGATGATGGGCACAAAACTCTTGCCCTTGCGGGTCAGGCGATATTCCACCTTAGGCGGAACGACACCGTAATCCTTGCGGTCGATCAAGCCCTGCTCGGTGAGCGCCTTCAATTCGCGCGACAGCACGCGGGGCGCGATTTCGGCAGTGCCGCTTGCGCCGCGCAGCAAGCCGGTCCTGATCTCGCTGTAGCGCTTCGGGCCATCCTGCAAATCCCAGACGATCCGCAGCTTGTACTTGCCGCTGATCATCTTCTGGAACGCCGCAACCGGGCAACCGCAGGTCAGTGCTGATTTCGCGTTCGCCATGTCGTCACTCCTCACCACGCGCCGCCTCGCCGTGTCACGATACGAGCAGCTACGAAAAAGTCCATAGTATCATTTTTGTCCATACTTGCGTTATCGCTCCTGGCAGCGCCAAATCCCCGGTAACCCTTGGGAGGGCCGAACAGGAGACGGGCCATGATTCTCGTGACAGGCGCCACCGGACTGAATGGCGGCGAATTGCTGCGTGTGCTGTCGGGACGCGGCGTTGCCGTGCGCGCGCTGGTGCGCAACCCGGCCAAGGCGGAGGCGATCGCGGCGCTGCCGCATGTTCAACTCGTGCAAGGCGACATGGCGCGCCCCGAGACGCTCGCGGCGGCCCTGCGGGACGTCGACCGCGCGATGCTGATTTCGTCGTCGGCCCCTGACATGCTCGAGGTGCAGTCGAATTTTATCGATGCGGCCAAAAAGGCTGATGTGAAGCACGTGGTAAAACTGTCCGGGATCATGCCGGAGCTTAATTCGGCGTTTCGCTTCGCACGGATGCATGGTGAAATCGAGCAGCGATTGGAAGCCTCCGGGATGGCGTTCACGCATCTGCGCGCGGGCGAGTTCATGCCGGCCTATTTCCGGCAAGTCCCCAATATCGTCGCCAAGGGCGCGATGTTCCTGCCGATGGAGGATGCCAGGATCGCCTCGATCGACGTCGGCGACATCGCTGAAATTGCCGCTCGCGTGCTGACCGGTTCCGGGCACGAGGGCAAAATCTATCCCCTCACCGGCCCGCAGGCGCTGAACATGACGGAGGTGGCAACAAAACTCTCCGCCGCCACCGGCAAGACCATCCGCTATGTCAACGTCCCGCCGGAAGATGCGAGAAAGGCCCAGCTCGCGGCCGGCATGCCGGCTTATCTCGCCGACGCGCTGTTCGAACTGTTCGCCGAGCGCCGCAACGGCAAGGAGGCGAAAGTCTGGGCGGACGCCGAGGCGCTGCTCGGCCGGCCGCCGAAATCGTTCGATGAATTCGCCAGCCGCAATGCCGCGGTATTCCGCGGCGAAGCGCCGCCACCGAAAGTCTGATTTCGTTACGTGCGAAGGAGCAACCGATGAAGCACTTCATGATCAAATACCAGTTCGCCAACGGCACATCAGAAGCCAACGGCACATCAGAAGAATGGCATCGGGAAATCGGCCGGTTCATTGCAGCCCTCGACAATGATCCCGAGCTGAAGGGGAAGATCACCTACCGCGTCATGAAAAACCGCGACGATGCGAGCTACTATCATCTCGCCACGGCCGCCGATGACGGGGCCATCAAGACCCTGCAGCAGAAGAATTTTTTCAAGCACTATACGGAAAAGACAAGGCAGGTTGCAGGTGGCGAGGTGGTGGTAACGCCGATTGAACTGATCGCGGAGACGGCGGCGTGATCGTAAAACAGGGGCGCTCTTTCTTCCCCCTCTCCCCTTGTGGGAGAGGGTGGCGCGATGCGAACGCAGTGAGCATCGTGACGGGTGAGGGGTCTGCATCCGCGGAGAGAGACCCCTCATCCGGCACGGACTTCGCATAGCCGATGCGACGCATCGGCGTTCTATTAAAGGACGGCGGCCAAAGGCCGCCTTTGGCCACCTTCTCCCACAAGGGGAGAAGGGGAAGCGCGCAACTAGCCTGAAATGATCGCGCGAATCCGGCGCGCGAGAATGTCGAGCTCGAACGGCTTGGTGATCATCTCCATGCCGGCCTGCAGAAAGCCTTGCGATATCGCGGCACTCTCGGCGTAGCCGGTCATGAACAAAACCTTCAGGCCAGGTCGCGTTTCCCGCGCCTGATCGGCGAGCTGGCGGCCATTCATGCCGGGCAAGCCCACATCAGTGACCAGCAAATCGATCCGCGCGCGGCTGCGCAGGAGGCGCAGGCCCGACGGCCCATCGATTGCCTCCAAGGTCCGAAACCCCTGGTCCTGCAGCATCTCCAGGATGACGCTGCGCACCACCGGCTCGTCCTCGACCACCAGCACGGTCTCGCCGGTAAAGGCATGTTCGGCCGTTCTCGCGACCGACCCCTGCGGAGCGGCGATGCCGCCCTGATGGCGCGGCAAATAAAGCCTGATCGATGTCCCCTGCGCTGGCTTGCTATCGATCGTCGCGTGGCCGTTCGACTGCCGGGCAAATCCATAGATCATCGAAAGCCCGAGACCCGTGCCTTGCCCGATCGGTTTGGTGGTGAAGAACGGATCGAACGCGCGCGCCACGACGTCTGCGCTCATGCCGACGCCGCTGTCGGTGACGGCGATACAGATGTAGTCGCCGGGCGAAAGCGCCGGCGTATCCGCGGTCACATTATCGAGCCGTGCGTTGGAGGTCGCGATCGTCAGCCGGCCGCCTTCCGGCATGGCATCGCGGGCGTTGATCGCGAGATTGAGCAGCGCGCTTTCCAATTGATTGGGATCGCACAGCGTGCACCACAGATCATCCGCTGCGGTGATCTCAAGATCGATGGTCTCGCCGATGGTCCGGCGCAGCAGATCCTCCAGCGACACGATGAGCTGATTGACATCGACGGCTTTCGGGATCAGCGGCTGCCGCCGCGCAAAGGCCAGTAGCCGATGGGTGAGCGCCGCGGCGCGGTTCGCCGATGTCATCGCCGCGTCGATGTAGCGCGCGGCGTTGTCGGTGCGCCCCTGGTTGAGACGGGTCTGCAACAGGTCGAGCGAGCCGACGATGCCGGTCAGGAGATTGTTGAAGTCGTGCGCGATCCCGCCGGTCAATTGCCCGACCGCTTCCATCTTCTGCGACTGGCGCAGCGCCTCCTCGGTGGCTTTCAGCCGCTCAGTGGCGGCCTTCTCCGCGGTGACGTCGCGGGCAACCGCGTAGATCAAATCCTGGTCCGGCACGCCGGTCCATGACAGCCAGCGGTACGATCCATCCTTGTGGCGGAAGCGGCCTTCGAACCGGACCGTCAGATTGCCCTGGATCAGGTTGTTGACATCGGTGCGGGTCAATCCGCCATCGTCGGGATGTTCCAGCCATTCCGAACTGCGGTTCAACAATTCCGCCTCGCTCCAGCCCAGTGTCTTGGTCCAGGCCGGGTTGACGGTTCGCCAGATGCCGTTGCGATCCGCGACCACCAGCAAGTCCTGCGACACGTTCCAGATGCGGTCGCGCTCCCGGGTCTTTTCCTCCACCCGCTGCGCCAGCGTCGCGTTGAGTTCGGCGAGCTCATCGGCAAGCTTGCGGTATCGCTCTTCGCTGCGCCGAAGCTCGGCCTCGCGTTCCCGCAACGCGGCGGATGCAAGATAATCTTCCGTCACATCCCGGCAAACTACCAGTACACCGCCGATGCCGTCGTCCCCGTCGATCGGGCTGAAGCTGTAGGTCCAGTAGACGTGCTCCAATCGGCCATGGCGC
>Ga0209648_10004964_pt1 | contig 11333 bp, 10 predicted proteins | sample GraSoi2013_115cm_FD_185830 | JGI IMG/M metagenome (GOLD analysis project Ga0209648, IMG submission 185830) | Grasslands soil microbial communities from the Angelo Coastal Reserve, California, USA - Sample 9_17_2013_115cm (SPAdes) (version 2) | ecosystem: Environmental > Terrestrial > Soil >...
CCGGGCGCTCGCCGAAAAGCTACAGACCCGCCAAAGCGTCAACGTTAGTTGGAGATACTTCAGGTTGGAAAAATAGGCCTGGCCCCGTGCCGCGCATGAGTGGCCTGAACCTATTTTTTTCCACCCGTCGGGCCCCGACGGGCTGCCAATGGCAGCGTCGTAGGGTGGGCAAAGCCAACGGGTCCGGCCGGAGCCTGCCAAAGGCCGGACCCGGTGGGCCGGCCCGATGACAAGCTCCGCGTGCCCACCAAAGCTCGCGGCATGGTGGGCACGGCGCGCAAGAGCGCGCCTTTGCCCACCCTACAAGTGATCGCAATCGATCGGAACCCCGCTCTAGGATCGCTCTATTTGCGGCCGACGATGATGATGTTGAGGTCCCGGGTCGGCGTGAAATCGGTTGCCCGCACCTCGAACGCGGTTGGGGAGATCTTCTTGACGCCGTCGCCGCAGAAGCTGACGATACGGTCGGGCTGGCCCTTGTCGACGACAAGGTGGAAGTTCTTGATCGGACCGGCCCAGTTGGCGCCGGTCTTCAACACATAGCTGATGCGTCTTTCCAGGATCTTGGCCTTGTTGGCCTCCTCGGCGCCGGCAAGCTTGTCGACCGACTGCAGGAAATCGTCGAGGATGCAGTAATTGGTCTTGTACCGCTGCACTTCCGATTCCAGCCCCTTCTTCTGGCGCAGGCCCTGGCGCAGCACCGAATCGAAGCTCAGGCCGACGCTGGTGCGATAGCGGTGCTCGACCGCGACCGGTTTTCCCGGCGGAAAGGTTTGTTGCCGCACCACGGAAGTCTTCAGCGTCCAGGTCGGCTCATAGGTGCCCGATTGCAAGAGCAGCCCGGCGGTGACGGCGCGATCGCGTGTTTGCTGGGAGAGCTCGTTGATCTTGAGCTGGCGGGCGCCGATCGGCAGCAGCGCAATGCCCATGTCGCGAAGCGTCGCCGTGACATCCTTGCTGTCGAGGGTCGCCCGCTGATTGACGGTGAAGTTGATCGGCTTGCCCTCGATCTTGGTGGAAAAGCCGACGAAGTTGACGGGATCGCCGGTCGGAAACGCCACGTTCGCGCCGTCGGCAAGGTCGATATCCGGCAGCGGAAACGCGACCGTGAGCGTGACCGGACTGGGGCTCTGGTTGAGAAACACGTAGCGCACCGTGACGGTGTCCGGCGTAATCGTGAGGTCTTCCGATTCGATCGAAACGTCCGCGTTCTTGGTGAAGACGAGCCCGCCCACCGCCAGTTCCGCCGAAGAATCGTTGGCCCGCGCCAGTGACGCTCCGGCGTCCCAGCCGACCACGGCGCAGGTCGCCAACATGGCGGCGAAATAGCGTTTCATGCCTGAACCTCTTCGCTACGCAGGACGGCGCCGGCCGAAACGCCAGCCCGGATCAGGACAGGCCGGCATGCCGGAATCCAGCGGGCGGCATCTTTACATAGTCGCATGGTACGTATGCAAGGTTCAACCAGGAGCCCGATGGACCACAATCACGGTGTCGAAACCAGGATAATTCTATGCCCGTCAGTTGGGACGATTGGTGTTCAACTTACGGGAGCCGCCCCAGCGACAAGTGCCGCGCAGGCGTCGATCTGAGACGGCAGTGATATCCGCTCCGGAAATAGCGAGTCAGGATCGGCATCGGCCTGACGACACTGCAGCGCGCCGGTGATCAAGTTCACGTCGAGTTGCGCCGGACGTATTTTGCGAAGAAACGCCACGGCATCGTCGTTCGAGCCCATGCGGCCGGTTATCCAGCTGTAGCAAAATCGCGCAGGGTAGAGGAGCGTCCGCAGATACGCCTTGCGATCTTTCGGCTCAAGGATTTCGGCGGTCGCGAAGCGCTGCGCCTGGTCGGTCCACTGCGCAAATGGCGCGTCAGCCAAGTAACTCTGAATCTCTTGTAGAGGGGGCCGCATCGGCCATACGCGCTCCCGCTCCAGCAGCACCACCGCATGATCGAGATAGTCGATGCGATCCAGTGGAGGAAATCGGCCGAGGCTGAAGTTCCGGTCGGTCCAAAACACGGAGAGCTTAGGTCCCCAATCGGCCGACAGTGCGACCGCCTGGATTCGTATGCGATCGAACGTCTGCGGGGGTAGTCCCGTCTCGGTCACCAGAGCGATATCAACGTCGCTGTAGCGTCGGCTGAAGCCGCCATGGGCAAGGCTGCCCATGAGATAGGCTCCGAGCAGTTCGGGTCCGAGCGCAACCTTGCAAAGTTGAACAAGGCGACCGGCAAAATCCAGCGCGGCAGCTTGAGCGGATCCGTCGGTGGACTCGTCCGTCATTCGATCCATGACCGTGACAGGGGGACCTCAAAGCCGGGCGCCGAGTGAAGGCGCCGAATGTCGGCTGGACTTCCAAGTTTACTCAGGATGAATACCGGCTTCGCGTATGATGGCGCCATATTTGTGGTGGTCCCTGATGATCAGTTCACGAAATTGGTCCCTGTCGCGAAAATCGAGATTAAATCCGAGCGTGGACATGCGGCCCTGCACGTCGGGAAGCTCGGTGACCTCGCGGATGGCCTGGCCGACGCAAGCGACGACCTCTGACGGCACCCTGGCCGGTGCCACAATGCCGAACCAGTTCGCTGTGTCAAATCCCGACACGCCGCTTTCCGCAACCGTCGGCACTTGCGGCAACATCCGGTCTCGTTGCTGCGTCGAAACGCCCAGCATCCTCACCTTGCCTTGCTCGACGTACGACATGACGGCAACCGGCGATGCCCAGATGAGCGGAATCTGTCCGCCCAACAGGTCGTTGAGTGCGGGCGCCGCTCCGCGGTAGGGCACATGCGCGATGGCAATCTGCGCCGCCGTGTTCAACCATGCCGCCGCGAGGTGATGCGGCGTCCCGACGCCGGGCGTCCCGACGGAAAGCTTCCCGGGATTGGCTTTGCTGTAGGCGATGAGTTCCTTGACATCATGAGCGGCGACCGAGGGGTGCGCGAACAGCACCAAAGGTGAAGTCGCGACCATGGCGATCGGCGCGAAATCGGTGGTGACGTCGAAGGGCACTGTCTTGTTGAGCCACTTTGCCAGAACGGCGCCAGGCTCCATGAGCAGCAGCGTGTAGCCATCGGGAGCCGCTTTCGCGACGAAATTGGTGCCGATGAGGGAGCCCGCGCCAGGCCGATTTTCCACCACGACGGACTGCTTCAGCTTGTGCTGGAGCTTTTCGGCGATGATGCGCGCGGCCGTGTCAACGGCGCCACCGGCCGCAATCGGCACCACAAGAGTAATTGGCCGCGTTGGATAGGTTTGTGCGATCGCGAGTCGCGAAATGACCGGGGCAGCGGCAGCTCCCGCTGCTAGATGCAGAAATTGACGACGCGGAAGTTTCATGGCGTTCCTCCGTTGGGCCTCACTCATGCGAAACAACCAAGGCAACCCTAGCCGCGTTGATCAAAACTGGATAATATTATTATCGAATGGTACCATAGCGATCACGAATGACCGCCGCCACGCAGTGGAACGACCGCGTCCGCCGCCGCCTCAGATTGCGCGACGTCGATATTCTCATGGCCGTCATTCAAACCGGCAGCATGGGCAAGGCGGCGGGTGCCCTCAACATGTCGCAGCCCGCCGTTTCCAAGGCGATCGCCTATCTGGAGCACACCCTCGGCGTGCGCCTGCTCGACCGGAGCCGGCAGGGCGTAGAGCCGACACCCTATGGCCGCGCGCTCATCAAGCGAGGCGTCGCCGTGTTCGACGAATTGCGGCAGGGCGTGCAGGACATCGCGTCTCTCACCGATCCGACAGTAGGCGAGATACGCATGGGAGGGAGCGAGCACACCATATCCGCAGTCTATGCGCCGGTCATTCATCGGCTGTCGGGACAGTATCCGCGGATGTCCTTTCATATCATCGTCGGGGATTTGCGAACGTTGTCCCGGGAATTGGACGCTCGACACATCGATTTTGTCGTCAGCCGAATGTACACCCCGCCCTCCGAGGAGCATTCGGTTGAAGTCCTTTTTGAGGATCCCTTGGTCGTCATCACCGGGCCGAACAACCCGCTGGCTCGCCGCCGCAAAATCGAATTTGCCGAGCTGCTGGACGAACCGTGGACTTTGCAGCCTCGCGAGAACAGTTTTGGGTCGTTCGCCATCGATGCCATTCGCGCTTCGGGCTTTGCTCCTCCACGAATCACGGTTGCAACCACGTCGAGTAATTTGCGCGGCGAGATGCTTGCGACGGGTCGCTATCTCTCGATGGTCCCTCGCTATTGGGTCATGCTGCCGCGCAGGCATCCATCGCTCAGGATTTTGCCGGTGGAATTTCCCAATACCCGACTCGACGTTGCGATCATTACGCTGAAGAATCGGTCTCTCAGTCGCGCCACGGAGCTTTTCATCGACGGCGTGCGCGCCCTCACAAAGCCGCTGGCGAAGGAAAAATAACACGGGACGACGCGCGGCCAGAACACGGGACGACGGCGTTGGCGATAAAGTCGGCCAGGGTCGTGTTGCGGTGACCGTCCAGAACCCTACAGAATGGCTAGAGTTCAGTTGCCGGGCCTATCATCGCCTGGGTGCTGACCGAAATAGGCATCGATATCGCGCGCGCCGTGCAGAACGTGAACGATATACAAATGACTACGCGGTGATTCCTCATCAGCGTAACGCAAAAAGATTACGTAATTGCCGAATGTTGTGCTGCGATAGCCTGGGCCCAACTCGGGCCGCGGACGTCCGAGGAGACCGGGAAGTGCGGCAAGATGCTCGCAATAGGCGGTGAGTTTATCAACGAAGGCTTCGGCGACGGCCCGATCCCGACTCTCTTGCTCAATGAAGGCGGCGATTTCGGCGATATCGCGTCGAGCCGCTTCACGGTAGACGAGCCGTGGCACTCAACGCGCCGGAGTCTGCTTGAGGCGATCGAGGTGATCGCGTGCGTATTGGCGCACTTGCTCAGTGGTGAATTGGCCTCCTTCAGCCTCAGCGGCGTCGAGCGCAGCACGAAGCTCCATAGTCTTGACCTGGTTGACAGCGTGGCGAATGGCGTCCTCGGCTGTTAGAAACCGGCCTGCGGCCAGTGCCGCCTCCACCCATTGGGCTGCATCAGGTGTAAGTTCAATTTTCATTGCGCCTGCTCCTTTCGCAAATCATTCCCTTATCGAGGACCTTAGTCAAATCGACACGCAGCATTATTTTGCAAGCCCTCATCGGTTGAGAATGCTTCACCACCTAAATCCGCAGGCATGCTACGTTGCTGAAAATCGCGAATCTGTTCGTCCCACACCCATGTCCCGCCACGCCCCCAGCTTCATCTGCCAGAACTGCGGCGCCGTGTTTGGCCGCTGGCAGGGCAAGTGCGATTCCTGCGGCGCGTGGAACACCATCGCGGAGGAGGCGGGCAAAACGCCGATGGCGGCCATCCGCTTGCCGGCGCCGCAGACGATGCCCCGCGCACGCCGTCCGGACTCTCTGAGCTCGACCGGGTCACCGGCGGCGGATTCGTGCGCGGCTCCGTGCTGCTCGTGGGCGGCGATCCGGGCATCGGCAAATCAACGCTGCTGATCCAGGCCGCCGCCGCGATCGCCAGCGCCGGCCATCGCGCCGTCTACATCTCCGGCGAGGAAGCGGTTGCGCAGGTGCGGCTGCGGGCCGAGCGGCTCGGCCTCGCGCAGGCCGCGGTCGAGCTTGCCGCCGAAACCGCGGTCGAGGACATCGTGGCAACGCTTGCCGAAGGCGCGACGCCGCGCCTGGTCGTGGTGGATTCGATCCAGACCATGTGGACCGATGGGATCGAATCCGCGCCCGGCACCGTGAGCCAGGTGCGCGGCTCAGCCCAGCTCCTGATCCGCTATGCCAAGCGTTCGGGCGCCGCCGTCATCCTGGTCGGCCACGTCACCAAGGACGGCCAGATCGCCGGCCCCCGCGTGGTCGAGCACATGGTCGACGCCGTGCTCTCCTTCGAGGGCGAAGGCGCCCACCTGTTCCGCATCCTGCGGGCGGTAAAGAACCGTTTTGGTCCCACCGACGAGATCGGCGTGTTCGAGATGACCGGCGGCGGTCTGCGGGAAGTCGCCAACCCGTCGGCGCTGTTCCTGTCCGAACGCCATCTCGGCGCCCCCGGAACCGCGGTGTTCGCCGGCATCGAGGGCACGCGGCCGCTGCTGGTGGAAATGCAGGCGCTGGTCGCCCCGACCATGCTCGGCATGCCGCGCCGTGCCGTCGTGGGCTGGGACAACAACCGTCTCGCCATGGTGCTCGCCGTGCTCGAGGCCCATTGCGGGGTGCGGCTGTCCGGCCACGACGTCTATCTCAATGTGGCCGGCGGATTGCGCATCCAGGAGCCGGCCGCCGACCTCGCTGCCGCCGCCGCGCTGGTGTCTTCGCTCGCCAATACGCCGCTCCCTTCCGATGCGGTCTATTTCGGAGAGATATCGCTGTCCGGCATGGTGCGGCCGGTGGCACAGGCCACGGCCCGGCTCAAGGAGGCCCAAAAGCTTGGCTTCACCCGCGCCTTCGTACCGGATACGGCGCGCAACGCAGCGGGCGATGCCGGCACGGCGCTCACCGCGGTCGGCCCGCTGATGGATATGGTGGCGGAGATCGCCCCGAAGGGCACGGAGCGGCGGCCGGCGGCTGGCGGGGGCGAGGAATAGAATAGCGATCAAACGACTGCCCGTTGCGGCGCGAGGGCACCGCGAAGTCTTCCCCAGCCCACAAAAGGCGGGTGACGGGGGTTCCGCCGACCGCTATACACCGTCTTTGGATGGCCACCCCGATCGCGGATACCTGTCTGCCGCAACAAAGCCCCGTCGATGTATCTCGATATCTTTCTCATCGTGGTGATGTTTATCTCCGGCATGCTCGCGATGGTGCGCGGCCTCATCCGCGAGGTCCTGTCGATCGCCGGATGGGGTGCGGCTGCGGGCGCGGCGTTTTTGGCCTATGCCAAGCTACTGCCCGCGGCTAAGGCCTATTTCAACAATGATTACGTGGCGATCGGCGTCACCACGGCGGGCGCCTTTATCGGCACGCTCATCATCGTGTCGATCATCACCGTGAAGATTTCCGACAAGATTCTCGACAGCCGCATCGGCGCCCTCGACCGTACCCTTGGCTTCCTGTTCGGACTGGCGCGGGGGTTGCTCATCGTCGTGGTGGCATTTGCGTTCTACGACTGGTTTCAGCCGAAATCGCAGCCGGGATGGATCGCAAACGCGAAATCGCTTGTTGTGCTGAAGAACCTGCGTGACGATATTATATCCATGTCGCCGGACATCGAAGCTTGGTACTCGAGGTACAAAAAGCAGAAGGAAAGTGCGGGCGACCCTCCGGCTTGACCACAGCCAGCAACGATAGCGGGTAATCGCATCTGTATTCGTCTATCAATTGCATAATCAGTGTTGCTTTTTTAGCAATGCAGCAAATTTCGTTGCACAAAGCGTGACGATCGCGTGACGAACCGACCATGAATCGGATAAAGAAACGCGACACCGACAGAGGCAAACTGGTGATGGACCCTCAGCTAGCCGACTGCGACCGCGCAGGCGATCGTCTGCATCGCGACCGTAGCGGCGACGGCTGGGACTACGAACATCAGGATTTCGGGCCTCAAGACCTCGACCTCGACCTCAACGGCGACCGGCTGCGCGAGGAATGCGGCGTGTTCGGCATCTACGGCCATCCGGACGCCGCCGCAATCACGGCGCTCGGCCTGCATGCGCTCCAGCACCGTGGCCAGGAGGCCGCTGGCATCGTCAGCTATGACGGCCGCCGGTTCCATTCCGAGCGCCGGCTCGGCCTCGTCGGCGACACGTTTTCGCGCCGTGAGATCATCGATCGCCTGCCGGGCAGCATAGCGATCGGCCACGTGCGCTACTCGACCACCGGCGGAACGGTGCTGCGCAACGTCCAGCCGCTGTTCTCCGAACTCAATGCGGGCGGTTTCGCGGTCGGCCACAACGGCAACCTCACCAACGGGCTGACGCTGCGCCGCCAATTGGTGCGCGACGGCGCCATTATGCAATCGACGACCGACACCGAGGTGATCCTGCATCTGCTGGCTCGCTCGGGCCACAAGCGCTTCATCGACCGCTTCATCGACGCGCTGCGCCAGGTTGAGGGCGCGTATTCGCTGGCGGCGCTGACCAACAAGAAACTGATCGGCGCCCGCGATCCGCTCGGCATCCGCCCGCTGGTGATCGGCGAGCTGCGCGGCTGCCCGATCGTGACGTCGGAAACCTGCGCGCTCGATATCATCGGGGCGCGCTATGTGCGCGATGTGGAGAACGGCGAGGTGGTGGTCTTCTCCGAAGAGGGCACGCAGTCGCTGCGGCCGTTTCCGCCGATGCGGGCGCGGCCGTGCATTTTCGAATACATCTATTTCGCGCGGCCGGACTCGGTGGTCGGCGGCCGCAGCGTCTACCAGATCCGCCGCCGCCTGGGCATGGAGCTTGCCGGCGAGGCGCCCGCGGCGGCCGACGTGGTCGTGCCGGTGCCCGACTCGGGCGTCCCGGCGGCGATCGGCTATGCCCAGGCGGCCGGCATTCCCTACGAGATGGGCATCATCCGCAACCACTATGTGGGCCGCACCTTTATCGAGCCGACGCAGTCGATCCGCGAACTCGGCGTGCGCCTCAAGCACAACGCCAACCGCTCGGTCGTCGCCGGCAAGCGCATCGTGCTGATCGATGACAGCCTGGTGCGCGGCACCACGTCGGTGAAGATCGTACGCATGATGCGCGAAGCCGGCGCCGCGGAGGTGCATTTCCGCATCGCCTCGCCGCCGATCACCCACCCGGATTTCTACGGCATCGACACGCCCGAGCGCGACAAGCTGCTCGCCGCCAATCACACCGTTGCGGAGATGTGCGAGATCATCGGCGCCGACTCGCTCGCCTTCCTGTCGGTCGAAGGCATCTACCGCGCCATGGGCGAGGAGCGCCGCGACCCGCTGCGCCCGCAATTCACCGACCACTGCTTCACCGGCGACTATCCGACCCCACTCACCGACCGCGCCGACACCGCGCCGCGACAGCTTTCGCTCCTGGCGGAGGCGAGTTGAGGGGACTAGAACCTCATCGAGTTGCCTAGCACCTCAGGCCGGCTCGCGCGTCAGCTAACATGGCGTCTTGCAATCCGTGCCCTATATATGGTACATGACCCATATATGAGGCAGCAGATCCCATGAAAGCAAAAAAGCCCCGTAGTACTGAGGGATTTACCTCCCTCGACAAGTTCCTTGATGAGGAAGGCACGCGCGAGGCGTTTCAAGCCGTCGCCATCAAGGAAGTTCTGGCTTGGCAGATTACGGAGGCGATGAAAGCGCAAGGGCTTTCGCGCAAGCGTCTCGCCGAACGCATGGGAACGAGTCGCAGCCAAGTCAGTCGTTTGCTCGACCCTAAGGACGGCAATGTCACGCTGGTAACGTTGCAACGTGCGGCTGCCTTGCTCGGCCGAAAGGTCAGTCTCGAGTTGGTGTGACTGCATGACCTGACGCCCGGACCGATCGTACAAATAGGCGAGCTTGTAGAACGAGACGCGGTCGGCTGCCCCGATAGCTTTGGCGCCGATCGTGGGAGGCTTTGCTGACAAATCACCCGCGAGAAACGCAAAATGCCGCCCTCCCCTCCCCCCCTCACCGACCGCATCGCCCTCGTCACCGGCGCCTCGCGCGGCATTGGGGCCGCAACCGCGCGGGCGCTGGGTCAAGCTGGCGCCCATGTGGTGGCGGTGGCGCGCACGGTCGGCGGGCTTGAGGAACTCGACGACGCCATCCGGACGGCCGGCGGCAGCGCCACCCTCGTTCCCCTCGATGTCACGGATTTCGCAGGGCTGGCCCGGCTTGCAGTCGCCCTCAGCGAGCGCTACGGCCGCCTCGACATTCTGATCGGGAACGCCGGCATCGCGGGACCCTCCTCCCCGCTCGACCACCTTACCCTCAGGGACTGGGACGAGGTGATGAAGGTCAACGTCACGGCGAACTGGCAGCTCATCTGCGCCACGGACGCGCTGCTGCGGCGCTCCGATGCCGGCCGCGCCGTGTTCGTTACGTCGGGGGCGGCGCACCATATGCGCCCCTATTGGGGGCTCTATGCGACCTCCAAGGCCGCGCTCGAAGCGGTGGTGCGGACCTACGCGGCCGAAACCGAAAGAACCGCCGTGCGTGTGAACCTCATCAATCCGGGCCCGACCCGGACCCGCATGCGCGCCCAGGCCATGCCCGGCGAAGACCCGATGACGCTGCCGCCGCCCGAGGACGTGGCGGAAAAGATCGTCGAGCTGTGCATGCCGGGATTTTCCGAGACGGGCCGGATCTATGACTTTCCGTCGCGCAAGCTGATGTCGTTCCGGGCGCCGGAGTAATGCGGCCCCGGAGCGCGGGCGTCCCGCCCGCACCTTAAGACCCGCCCCCTCCGTGAGAAAGAGCGGGCGGGACGCCCGCGCTCCCAGTCGCCCGCAGCGCCACCATGATGGCGAGCGAGAGCAGCATCGCCGCAACCAAGTGCGGTGCACCCGGCAAGTCCTTCGCGGCGTCGATCGCGAACGCGAACGTCAGGGTGAACAATCCCGGCCCGATCAGGTTGGCGACGCCCATCAGGCTCGCATTGGCGCCCTGCAGCTGGCCCTGCTTATCAGGGCCGATGCACCGGCTCATCAGGCCTTGGGCCGACGCGTTGGCGAGGCCCCACAGCGCCATCAGCGGAATGCCGAGCCAGAAAACCGGTCCGGTCTGCGCGAGGCCGAACACCGTAAAGCCCGCGGCGCCGAACCCAAGCCCCATGATGAGCGCCCTGCGCTCGCCAAATCGCTTCACCACCGGCCCGATGACGCTACCCTGCACCACGATGGCGGCCAAGCCGACGCCCGCCATGGTGAGGCCAACGGTGCGTTCGTTCCAGCCATAACGGTACATCATGTAGAGCACACTGACGCTTGGCAGCGCCGCATGGGCGAGATTGCCGAGGAAGTTGACGGTCGCAAGCCCGATCAGCGCCGACTGCGACGTGAGGAGCGCGAGCGCCCCGACCGGATTGGCGCGCCGCCACGCGAACGGCGCACGCCGCTCGGGCGGCAGCGATTCCGGCAACACGAGGAAGCCGTAGAGCGCGTTTGCCAGGCTGAGGCCCGCCGCAATCCAGAACGGCAGCCGCGGATCGACCGCGCCTGCGAGCCCGCCGAGCGCCGGGCCGAACACGAAGCCCACCCCAAACGCGGCGCCGAGCAGGCCGAAGCGCGCGGCGCGCGCCTCCGGCGGGGTCACGTCCGCCACATACGCATACGAGGTCGAGATGCTCGCCGCGGTGATGCCGGAGATCACGCGGCCGACAAACAGCCAATCGAGCGACGGCGCCAGAGCCATCACGATGTAATCG
>Ga0209648_10004965_pt1 | contig 11332 bp, 10 predicted proteins | sample GraSoi2013_115cm_FD_185830 | JGI IMG/M metagenome (GOLD analysis project Ga0209648, IMG submission 185830) | Grasslands soil microbial communities from the Angelo Coastal Reserve, California, USA - Sample 9_17_2013_115cm (SPAdes) (version 2) | ecosystem: Environmental > Terrestrial > Soil >...
CCATAGAGACGACCAAATCCGCCTCGGCCAGAAGCCGGGTCATTTCTGTGGAGGACCGCATGAGGCGAACGTCCGCGTGCTGGGACGCGACCTTTTCAAGGTATTGTTGCTGATCCTCCGGCATCAGCGGGCCGGTGACAAGGATGCTCTGTTCTGGCCGGATGTTCAGGCGTTGGAGCGCCGACAGGTAGGTCTGGATCGCCGGAAATCCGTCTCCGCCGCCACCGACGGTTACGAGCACGCGCTTGCCGTTCGACGTGGATTCCGATTCAGTTCGAGCGACCGTGGGACGGGGACGGGCGACATGACCGCAATAGCTGAGCTTGTCGGCAATCGCTGGGGGGAGCTCATATTCCTCGACGACATCGAACAGCGCCGGGGCGCCATAAACCAAGACCTGTTCGTAATGGCGCTCGATCAACCCATAGGTGTCTTGCTCGCGCCACAGTGAGCGCACTACCGAGCCTTCGTCAAGAATATCTCGAAGGCCAAGGACGGTCAGGGTCTGGGGCATTGAGGCGCGCAGGTAAGCGAGGGCGCCGAGAAGCTCTCCCTTCATCCCCGCCGGAGCGTGGTCGACGAGGAACACGTCGGGCTGAAAGGCGCGGATCGTTTCGATGATGACGGCTTCGCGCTGCCGCTTGACCTCGGCAAAGCTGACCTTGCCATCGTGTGACACATAGTCCTCGGCGCCGACCTTTGCCACCGGCGGCATGAGGCTCAAAAGGAGGTTCGGCGGTAACGGCCAGGAATCGGCGACTGGCGAGCCCGACAGGAGCATGACCTGGAAACGGGGATTCCGCTCCAGTAAGTGATCAGCGATTGCAAGATTGCGGCGCAGATGGCCAAGCCCGAACGTGTCATGCGAATAAAGAAGGGCCCGCACCCGCGTCCCTTGTCCCACTTTCGCGACCCCGACGGACTCGATATTACCGATGAACGGCCTGCTCTTGGACTCTGCATCGGCTAAGATGTCACGGCCCGCTTGCGTCAGTTCTTCGATGCGCCGATTTGTGATCGATGAGCTTGCCATGAAGGTCCCCCAATGGAATCGCTGCGAGCACTCTTGCAGGTCAACCTGACCCGGCGCTGACGCGACCACATAATCTTGGGTGGTCCTAAGGTTAAGGTTATTGAAACGTTGCATACCTTTCAGCGCACGAAGCGAGTATCGAAAGGATAGTCTTTACGGTCGCTCGCTGACCGCCGCGCTAACGTGAGCATGCGGATATATTCAGCTCGACACCAACATCATTGCTTGGGTGCAGTGGAGCTGGCGGACATACGCCGATAACTGACATCGCGTTGCTTATGATGGAGCGACGTCCTGCACCGGCCGTTCGTTGCAAACGCTGTCATCGGAAGAAGTGACTGCTCTCGGAAGCACGACTCGTGCGCAACAGCCGGAAGACACGGGAACAAAGGAGACTGTCCCTCCGTGCATGCGTACAACCTGCCGGACAATAGCGAGACCGAGTCCAGCTCCTGGCGAGCCTTGTACTGCCTTGCTAAATCTCTCAAAAACAAGGTCTCTCTTTGCAGGCGGTACTCCAGCGCCTTCGTCCGTGACCTCCAAAACAACGGAATTGTTGCCGCCATCGGAGCTAATTTCGGTTCGCAGCATCACCCCTATGCTACCGGTGCCATGAAAGAGCGCGTTCTCAAGTAGGTTGCGCAACATGTCTCTTAAGTTATCTGATGAACCAAAAACCGTCAGCTCGTCGCATGGGTCTATCGTGATCTCGCGGCCTTTCTCCTCTGCCATGGGCAACAACATTGCAGTTGTCTCTCGAATGAGGCGCGGAAGACGGACTATCTCTCGTTCTGCGTAGTCAATACGGTCCTTCCGCGCCAGGTCGAGCATCTGGTCCAATAGACGCCGCAGTTGCCCCATTTCTCGGGTAATGGCAGACCAATCGATGTGTCCGCTAAGCTGCCCTCGCTGCAAGCGTAAATTCAGGACAGCAATCGGGGTCCGCAACTCATGAGCAGCATCGGCCGTGAGCCGACGCTCCAAATGATAAGCAACCGCCAGACGATCGAGAGCGCCATTAAACGCCTCCACAATGATCTCGCTCGGGAGATCATCCGTGATGATGCGAGTATTGTTGCTTAGAGGTCCGATTGCGGCAGCCTGCTCCGAAACTCGCCGGAGCGGACGAAGGTTCCGTCCGATGATGTACCAGATCATCGGAATCGCCAGCAAAATGAGCGCCAGCCAAGCAAAGAAGAAATGAACCAGGTGTGACAGGATTAAGCTACGGGCGACTGCCGAAGCTCCTGAATCCCGTCGCGAAATTACAAGGACGTGTCCGCTAGGAGTTGTGACTGCAATAAATCGATGCGCCACGGGAGTTTGCGAATTTCCAGCTTCATGAAAAAATGGAAGCGGAGCATCGATATTGGGAGAGATTGCGACCGGCCGCCCTTCCGGATCAAACATGGTATATGCGAATGTGCCCCCCCGGTCCTCGTACGCTTTTTCCGATTCGGGAGGTATTTTGATCTTCACGCGTCCATCCTCTGCAATGGCAAAATCCTTCAGCAATAATCGAGTTTGTCGAAAAAGCGATCGTTCTTCCAGTTGACCCGCGATCTGCGAGGACTCCAAATAAAAGAAAGCCAACGATGCAACTATGCTTGCGGATAACCCACCAGCCATTGCCAACGCCATCTGCTTGCGGAGGCCCTTTGATCTATACTTTCTCCGGTCAAGCTTCATCGTCGAGATCCGATGAGCGTAGCAGATAGCCAATCCCGCGTTTCGTCTGGATGCTGACACCGGCGTCCGCCGTCGTCAGCTTTTTCCGCAATCGTGATATTGTTGCCTCCAGCGCGTTGTGAGAGACCTCTTCATCAAACCCGTAACTACGCTCTTCCAGTACTTCCTTAATGATGACTCTATTGTTGGACCGTACCAATTCTTCCAAGACGGCGGTCTCCCGACGCGTTAGTTCCAGCGGCCGACCCGCGACGGTTACCTGACGCGAGGCTGGATCAAAAACGAGCCGGCCCCGCGTAAGAATAGGTCTGTAATGAAGACGCGGCCTCCGCAGGAGGGCGCGTAGGCGAGCTTCCAATTCATCGAGATCGAATGGCTTCACAAGGTAATCGTCAGCTCCCGCGTTTAGTCCTCGCACTCGGTCACTAAGACTATCTCGCGCTGTTATGACAAGTATAGGGACGCTATCCTCAGTGCCTGCATGCATCCTCGTGAGCAATTCTAACCCGCTCATTTCGGGAAGCCCTAGATCAATGATTGCTGCGTCGTATGAGATCGCGGCGATTGAGGTGAGCGCGTCTTCCGCCCCGCTCACCGCGTCCACAGCAAAGCCGCGCTCCCAAAGGTGATCGCTAATCAAGTCACGTAGTGTGATGTGATCCTCAACCAGCAAGACCCTCATAAAGACCTCCGCCATCTTTGCAGGCGCGCGTCTTTACGATGAGTAGTGGCCGGTGCCATCCCAGAACACGATTTTGATGAGGTTGGCCTTCCGACCCCGGATGGCCCAGACAAGCAAAAAACGTGCCAGTTCGCTGGCATGTTCAACGGACTGCGATTGGATTCGCAGCAATGATCTACCCGCTTCTGGCGGCTGAGCTCGGTTTGAGCGTCGGTTGTTCTGGGGGCGTGGACCGCATGGCAGTTGCTGAGCCTGCGATCCGACTCGAATGCGATCGCTGTTACTGAGATTGCTCGGTCGACCGCCGGGCAACCCGTTGCTTTGTAGTATGGCCCCTCGCTGGAGCGCTGAATCATAGCGGCCAATCAGCCTAAGGTTATGCAAGTGATTCCCCTGCGGTTGGCGCCAGACAGTGTTAGTCGACACCAGATTTAGTCTGAATTAACAAATTCAGTAAACTTCGACGGCGTCGGCAATGCGGTCGAACTCGCTGGGTGGCAACCGGACCTTGGTGCCGACGGCCACGTTGGCTGGTTTCAGCTTTTGCAAAACGCGGCCAAGGTTCTTTTCCGATTCGCCATTGCCGTACTGCACCGCGGTGTCGAAGTAGTTCACGCCAGCGGCGATCGCTCGCGCGATGGTACGCTCCTGGTCGGCAGGATCGCCGCGTACCATAAATCCGCCCACTGCGCCGCAGCCGAAGCCCAACACCGAGAGCTGCATTCCCGTGCGCCCAAAGACCCGCAATTGCATCGCTGTTCCTCCGACTGCATGCACGCTGATGTCGTGGCGTGCCGGACGCGCCCATCAGACGTTATGCAATTTCGACGTCCGCTCTTTCCCCAATAACTGACATTCGTCAAGGTTACGGTTACGTCCGTTGAGTGCCACTACCGGAAGTGGGCGGCGCTAGCGCGGCCGAGCAGCGGCGCGGGGAACAATGCAATTATCGAATGCCGCTGTGTGACTGTCTCAGGCTCCGAAACGCCCTTAGACCCTGTGGGTTCAGCGGCAGCCCTTTGGACTCACTCGGGCATCTCCGCTTCTCTGAGGATATCAATAAAACGGGCCTTAGCTTTCGGCGACAAATTTTTCGAAATGAGAGCAGTAGATATGCGCCGATTTGGTGCAATCTCAAGCAAACGTCTAATCGCTTCTTTTGCTTTTTCCAGATCCCCGACTAACGCGCTACTTAATGCTACCGCCTGCGCTGCATCGGCCGATCTCGGTTGGTCGCGCAACGCCTTTTCAGCCCAAAGCGAGGCCTCCTCGTAGCGCCTCGCGCGAAGATGCGCAAACGCTGTGCCGGTTTCCGCCCCATGGAATCCAACATCAAGTGGGCTTAACCGCATCGCTCGAGCAAAATGATCAATCGCAGCGTCCGGCTGATTGAGCCAGAGCCTGACCCAGCCACCCAAATTCCACGATAAAGCAAGATTTGGATTAAGCGTGAGCGCCCGCTCGATCAACGCCGCGCCCTCGTTTAACTCACCGACGACCATCGCTAGGGAGTGCCCTGCCAAGCTTAGCGAGAAGCCGTCGTCCCTACCCGGCCGTATCGCCTCTCGCGCCAGTCTTTCGGTTTCGCGGCGTTCGTGGTCGGGATCGGTGGCTAGTCCGTCTACCTTACGCCAACAGTAACACTCGGTTGCGAAGGCGTAAGCTTGCCCGTAGTCGGGATCTAACTCGATGGCCCTGTAGAATAAGCGGAGCGCCTCTTCACGGCCCTCAGTGTTCCACTGATGGATCAGGGCCGATGCGCGCAGGAAGCAGTCATAGGCATCATAGTTTGCCGGCGCTTTTCGTTTCACGCGCGCAATTTCGGCTTCCAGTAGCTTCGGGTCGATAGCTCCGACAACACCACCTGCCACCTGATCTTGGAGTTCAAATATGTTCTCGAGATCCCCCTCGAAGCGGTCGCTCCATAAATGAATCCCGGTGGTTGCATCAATCAATTGCGCTGTGATGCGGACCTTCCCCGATGCCTTGCGCACAGACCCCTCAAGGACATAGCGCACGCCAAGCCTGCGTCCGACCTCTTTGATATCCACGGCGCGGCCTTTGAACGTAAAGCTCGAATTGCGGGCGATCACGAAAAAGGATTTGAACCGCGACAGCGCGGTGATGATCTCTTCGACCATTCCATCCGCAAAATACTCCTGCTCGGGATCGCCGCTCATGTTTTCAAACGGCAGCACGGCGATGGATGGCTTGTTCGGAAGCGGAGGAAGCCAACTTAACCGGTCGGTCGGCGCGCGATGCGCACCCGCGCGTACGGCATACGCGCGGACCGGCTTTGAAATGTTCTTGAGCTGTTGCTCGCTCCGGTCCTCGAAGCCAATTTCCAGCTTACCCTCGACCTCGCTGTACACTTTTTCGGAAATTAGGATGCCCCCTGGTTCGGCGACCCCTTCTAGCCGGACAGCGATGTTGATCCCGTCGCCAAATAGATCGCCGTCAGCCCCGACGATAACCTCCCCGAGATTGACCCCAATACGTAGCTTAAGGGAGCTTTGACCTGAGGCGATGCTTTCCTGAATATCCACCGCGCATCGCACCGCAGCCGATGGACTTGCGAACTCGGCCAGTGCGCCGTCACCTGTCGTCTTGATAAGCCGTCCTTCGTTGCGGGAGAGACTAGGCTCGATCACTTCGCGCTTCAGCCGCTCGAATTCGGCGTAGGTAGCTTCCTCAGCGCGTTGCATCAACGCGGAGTAGCCGACCACGTCAGCGGCCAAAATTGCCGCTAGTCGCCTTTGAACCCGCTGCTCGGTCACAGCGCCCTCCGAACGACCAGACTAACCACGCCGCTAGGACACGCGGACCCTAGCACTTTGTTGCGCACCTGTGAGCAGCAATCGCAGGAGCCGGCTGGCTTAACTGGCATATTGCCAGCTCGTGCCCGCAGCGGCAAATGTCTGAGTTGGGTCGATGCTGTCGAAAAAGTCTTTTGGGGGTAACAAACGAAATTTTCTAAAGCGGCTGATGCGTTTCGTGCGCAGCGACGTGAGGGACCACATCGCTTCTCAGAAAAACGACCACGGACCTTCGTATCGACACTAAAGAGCATCGCAACGGCGGAGTAGTCCAAAAATCAACATTTGCGAGATTTTTGGCGTCGTTCGATTTTCGACTTTTTCGACAGCATCGGTCAAAAGCTGCCCTGTTGCTCTTAGATTTCGATGTCCGCACCTCGCCCGTTAGCGGACATTCCTCGATCCTCTTGTCAGGCCCGACCTGACGGCAACCATCAAGTGGGCGTTTCCTTTTAAAAAACTCGAAAATTTCGCGCACGAACCAGGCCCACCGGTCCGCAGCCAAATCCGGCTAGAGATTTGACCACCCCCCACCCTTCCGCGAAGGATGTGAACTCCGCAGAAGGTGGGCTTTTTGTATTGAACTCTAACTTTGTGCGCCTGAATCTGCCCCACCGGTCCGGCGCCGATAAGCGCCAGAGATTTGACCACCCCCCACCCAAGCTTGATAGGCGCTGCGGTAAAAATCAGATCTCGACGCTCGCAACTGCAATGTCTGCTTTAGCTCAATGAACTGACATAATCAGCTCGAGCAGCGACGTCCGGGAAGTGGAAAAAAATGGGCTCATGCGCCGCAGCAAACAGCATCTCTATTCGATCACCTCGTCGGCGATCGCAAGCACGCCCGACGGAATGGTCAGGCCGAGCGCCTTGGCGGTCTTGAGGTTGATCACCTGCTCGAACTTGGTCGGCCGCATGGCCGGCATGTCGGCCGGCTTCTCGCCCTTGAGAACCCGGCCGGCGTAGACTCCGGCGAGACGATAGGCATCGGTAAGGCTCGTTCCATAGCTGATCAGACCACCAGCCGCCGCGAACTCACGGTATTGATAGATCACCGGCATCCGCTGTCGTGCCGCCGATGCCGCGAGTTGTTCGCGCTGCCTGCGGAACAACTCGCCAGTGCCGACCAGCAGGGCTCCTGCCCGCAGTTCGGGCAAAGTCGCAAACGCAGTATCGATTTCAGCTTCGGTACCAGCTCTACCGCTTCTCGTACACGCACGGCGCCGGCCTCATAGTGCTGACGGTCTTCGATGTTATCGTGATGGGATTGATCTGGCACGAGTACCGACTGGTCCGCCGCCATCTGACATCGCGGTAAGGCACTTCTATGGCGCGGCGGCCCTCGGCTTTCAGAGCTGAAAACTGGACAGGAATGAGTCTAAACGCCGGGACTCATTCCTGATCGTGGTTCGAATGTGGCAATCTCGTAGCGGCGAAGATCGGGAAGCTCGAAATAAATGGTAACTGAATTTCCCGTTCGGCTGGCGTTCATATCAACTCGTCTAAGTTCATCACACTGGAACTGAAAGTTGGTGAACCCATAGCGTCTGGCCGCGTTGGGCTTACACAGCGAACGGAGATAGACCATGACCGTAAGAAAAACTCTTCTAGTGGCTGCCGCGCTATTGTTGAGCGTACCGGTGGTGCCCGCACTTGCTCACGATGATGAAGACTACGGTTATAATTCTCACGATCGCTTCCACGATCAATTGTCTGACGCGCACGAACGTGCCCACGAGTACGGTTTTTATAGTCGTGGTGAGCACCGGGCCTATCATCGTGCCCTTCGGGACCTTCATGACGAGGCTCACGGATATCAATCAGCCCCGCAATACTACTATTATTCAAGGCCTCGTTATTATGGCTACGGCTATCGGGGTTATTAACTCAGTTTTCGACCGGGGAAGCTTGGCGTCCCAGTCGAGAGAACCCTTGCAATCCTGCGCTGCGGTCTGAGTTACAAGGAAGGAATTGGAATGTCCCGGAATTCGATGACGATAGGTACCCTCGCAGTTTTGGCGATTAGCCTGCTTGCTACTGCAGCCAATGCTCATCCAAAACTAACATCTGCCAGCCCCGCGGCTGATGTTTCGAGCAAGGTCTCCCCCACGGAGATCAAGCTGAATTTCAGCGAAGGCGTAATCGCGAAATTTTCGGGCTTGGAAATCAGAAATGAAAGTGGGAAGACAATCCCTACCGGCGTTCCAGTGACCGATCCGAAGGATCAGAAGCAACTCATCGTGCCCCTGCCAACGCCGTTGACGGCGGGACATTATACGGTCACCTGGCATGCTGTTTCCGAAGATACCCACCGCGTAAAGGGCGAGTATTCGTTCGGGGTCGACCGTTAAAGCCGTTCGTTATTATTGACCGATCGCCGGCCGCATCGTCCCCAAAACGCTCACGATCAAAAGAACCATGAGACCCAAGAACTGCTCGCCGAGCACATGGTGGCGCAGCTTGGCAGTCCAGGCTGTCGGACCGTTCCGGTCATCTGTCCGCGCCTTGGTCAGCGACGGAACTATCCAGAACCTGTTCGAAACCGCGAGCGCGAGCATGCCGGCAAAAAGAGCCAGCTTCACCAGAAGCAACTGCCCATATGGTGTTGCAAACAGGCCGGAAACGCTGCCGATCAGAAACCAGCCGTTGACGAGTCCTGATCCGATGAGTGTCGCCACCGCGATATAGCCCATTCCAGAAAACCGCAGCAAAACCTCATCCAGATCCGTTGCCCGCGCCGTGTCAGTTTCACGACTGTAATGCGCAAGGATGAAGCCGAGCGGCAACAGCCCTCCCAGCCACGCGCCGGCGGCAAGCAGATGGGCCGCGTCGGACGTCACGTGAATGACGCCTGCCACGCCTTCCCCGTTTTGGGAATGACCTACCCCAACCAAGGACGCCAGCAGCGCTCCAGTCAGGCATGGCATGATCCAATCCGGCTGCGGGCCCGTCGTCGAAGCGAAGCGTCTTGAAATCACGCCGAGAATAATGACGGCGAGAAGCATTCGCGCCATCCACACCCTGCCAAAAGTGGTTTCGTTCAATACCGTCCACAGCACCTCGCGATCGGCAACGTCGGCCAACGTGCCGCTCATGTTCGCGACCGCGAAAACGAACCACAGGACACCGCTGAACAACGCAGCGACGGCGGCCGCGAGAAGCACACCCTGCCGCCAGCGCAGCGACAAGATCGGTTCGGCGTCCGCATGCACGTACACCGGAAAAAACGACACACCGGCGAGTGTGGTCACCGCCGCGAAGTGCAGAAGCCGCGCGACGACGAGTCCAAGATCGATCATCAGTGGGCCACGCTGAAGGAGTAACTACCTTTGACTCGGTGGGTGTCGTCGGACACCGCGTGCCACTCGACCTTGTAGTCGCCCGGAGGCAACGGCTCCTCAATCGGAACTAGCAACTGCTTCTTGTTGGCGGGATCCGTGACAGCTTTTCCGGTCACGATCACTTTCCCGGCTGGGTCCTTCAGCTCGACACCGGAGAATTGCGGCACCACGCTTTCGTTGAACGTGATCTTGATCTGGCTGGGCGACGACGTCACCGCGCCGGCCGCCGGCTCGACGGATTGCAGTTGTAGATGGGCATAGGCCGTACTACCGAGCAGGCTCGCCACGATCATCGCGACGGCGGCCATTGAAGTCTTCGACATTGTATTCCTTTATTCAGTAAAGCTGTCGGAATCGTAATTTTAGTGTACGTCGCCGCAAGGACAAACCATGCAATCAGCCAGTAATGGCAGCGCGATTATGATGTGTCCTTGCGGTTCTGATCAGAGGCGCGAAATCTCGCTTGCTGATCATACCTGTAAAACGCCGGTCACTGCGCCTTCTGCAGCTTAGTGATCGTGATGCCGGCGGTCGCGCTTTCTACGTCGAACTGGACCTTGTCGCCGACCTTCACTTGCTTGAGCATCGCCGGATCCTGGACATGGAACACCATCGTCATGTTGTCTTCGTCCATATCGAGTTTCTTGATCGGGCCGCTGGTCACGGTGATTTTCCCGGCGCCCGCATCGATCTTCTTCATCACGCCCTTGACCATCGCGTCTTCTGCGGATGCCGCTGATGAAGCGAAGATGGAGAGTGCGAGCGTTGCTGCTGCGAGTTTGCTGAACTTCATTTTCTTTCCTTTCGTGAGATTTGGCTTGGTGCGGGTTGGTCTCGATACTGTGGCTACATGCCCTTCATCCCTTTCATTCCCTTCATCTCGGCAGGTTTCGTCGCCTCCTTCGGTTTGCCCTGCCGCGGAGGTTCGGCGTCGGGCGCATCGATTTCGTAGGCGACGGTGCCGGGGGGATTCTTGTACGGCCCGGGATCGGCGTAGCTGTCGCGAGCAAGGCCGTCGCGGATCTTCACGACCGTGAACATGCCGCCCATCTCGATCGGACCGAACTGACCCGATCCGGTCATCATCGGCAGCGTGTTGTCGGGCATCGGCATCTCCATCTCGCCCATGGCACCTCCGGTCGAACCCATCGCCATGGCGTCGGGCGCCAGCTTGCCGACGGCCCTGGCCAGGTCCTTCTTCGGGACGCCGATGAGGTTCTTCACGTCGTGTCCCATCGCGTTCATGGTGTGATGCGACTTGTGGCAGTGGAATGCCCAGTCGCCCGGGTTATCTGCGAGAAAGTCGATTGTTCTGATGGCTCCGACCGGTACGTCGGTCGTGGTCTCGGGCCATTGTGCGCTTTCGGGGACCCATCCGCCGTCGGTGCAACTGACCGCAAATTTGTGGCCGTGCAGATGGATCGGATGATTGGTCATGGTGAGGTTGCCGATGCGGACCCGCACCCGGTTGCCGAGCCGCACCGGCATCGGATCGATGCCGGGAAACACGCGGCTGTTCCAGGTCCACATGTTGAAATTGGTCATCTCGTTGACCTTCGGCAGATAGGTGCCCGGGTCGATGTCGTAGGTGCTCATGATGAAGACGAAGTCGCGGTCGACCGGGCGGAAAGACATATCGCGCGGATGCACGACGATCATGCCCATCATGCCCATCGCCATCTGGACCATCTCGTCCGAATGCGGGTGGTACATGAAGGTGCCGCTATGCTTCATCTCGAATTCGTAGACGAACGTCTTACCCGGCTTGATA
>Ga0209648_10004970_pt1 | contig 11328 bp, 7 predicted proteins | sample GraSoi2013_115cm_FD_185830 | JGI IMG/M metagenome (GOLD analysis project Ga0209648, IMG submission 185830) | Grasslands soil microbial communities from the Angelo Coastal Reserve, California, USA - Sample 9_17_2013_115cm (SPAdes) (version 2) | ecosystem: Environmental > Terrestrial > Soil >...
CAAGCGGCGCGGGTGCGGCCCGGGCTGCAGATATTCTCGCGCAGCGGCTGCCGTCTGTGCCGGATAAGCCGGAAACGCCAGCGCCCGGTCCCGGAGAGCCCGCAGCAGCACAGGTAAAGCCTCAAACCATGGCGGCGCAGAATGGTGGAAGCGCTGCCGCTCCACCGAAGACTCAGTCCGCTGTGCCGGGCGCGGCGCCCGTTTCGAAGCCGTTAACCGCCCAGGATCCGAAGACCGTGAAGCCGGCAGCCGCGAAACCCGCGGTTATCCCGGTTTCGAAGCCAGCTGCAAACACCATTCCGCAGCAGGTTCCTGATCAGCCTCCGTCCCAGGCTCCCGGAGATGCTCCTCAATAACGTGTCCGTCTCTTACACATCCCAGCGGCAAATTGATGTTTACCGGTTTGGCTTGCCGGTGACGATACTAGTACCATTGGCGGCGGTATTTTTTCAGGCCTTCGTGCCGCTGCGATTTCCCTTTTTTCTGAACTTCGACCTCCCACTGCTGGTAGTGATCTTTTTCGCAATGGCTCGTCGCAGTCCGATGGCTGGTCTGCTCACCGGCGCGGTTATTGGTCTCCTACAAGACTCTCTGACCCATCAACCGATCGGTCTCTATGGAATCGCAAAGACAGTTGTCGGTTACGGGGCATCGTCCCTGGGAGTAAAGCTGGACGTGGAAAATGCCGGCACCCGGTTGCTGCTTACCATGGCTTTCTACATCATCCACAAAGTGCTGTATTTCACCATTGCGCGCGGTTTGGTCGGCCTCGACCTGCGCTGGAGCTGGCCGCACGAGTTGATCGCGGCCGTCGCGAATGCGCTGTTGGGAGTGTTCTTGTTTGCGCTGATGGACAGGCTTAAGCAGAGGGCTTAAAGGCAGTCGTTGGTCGTTCGTCCTTGGTCGTTGGCCTCTAGCTCCTAGCCGCTCAGTTCGCCGGCCCCCATTGCCCCTTGTCTACCTTTTCGAAGGCTTCTTCGATCCGCTTGTTAATCCGTTCGGTTTCTTTGTGCAAGGGTTTCAGTTTGCCGGCATGCCGCATCCACGGTTTCTGATTGGAGCTAGGTCCAGCGCTGGATACCTCACCCCTGCTGTCGCCGACGGAGGCTTGGTAGCCTTTTTCATTTTCCTATGATCCCACATAAGGGAAGTGTGATGAGCGCCAAGCCAGCGCAGTTGTGACCTTCGTGACCGAGGCCACGAATCATCGACCGACGGAAGATTTACAATTGAGTTAACGGTGCTCTCAAACCTTAAGACCAACGACCAACGACCGTTCTTAGCCTGCCCTGAGCTGAGCGAAGGGACCAACGACTGACTCTATGTTTGGCCGCGATGAAAAGCTCTCGCCGATCCGCCTGACGGCGGTGCAGTACGTAATCCTCGCTATTTTTCTTTTTTTGGCATACGGGCTGTGGCGGCTACAGGTTTCGCAGAGCGATATGTACGCCACCCTGGCGGAACAGAATCGCATTCGAAACGTGCCCATCCTGGCGCCGCGGGGCAAGATCTTCGATCGCAACGGGCGGCCCATCGTGGACAACTATCCGTCATTTACCGCGCTGCTGTTGCGGGATTCCTCGCGCGACCTGAACGCTGATGCCGACCTGATCGCGAAGGGGTTGCACATGGATCCCAAAGATGTGCATGACAAGATCCGCCACTTCGCTTCCATGCCCCAATACCGGCCGATTTATCTGAAAGAAGACATCACTCCCGATGAAGAGGCCTTCATCGAAGCGCATAAAACCGAATTGCCGGAACTCGACACCATCATGGCCTACCGGCGTTTGTATCCGCGCAAGGGATTTCTCGCGCACCTGATCGGATACGTGGGCGAAGTCAGCGAAGACATGCTGAATCAGGCGCAATGGGAGTTCAACAATCCCGGCGACGTGGTGGGAAAATCCGGCGTGGAATTGCAATACAACCAGATTCTCATGGGCAAGAACGGATCGCGCCAGGTGCAGGTCAACAGCCACGGGCAGGAAATTGGCAAGCCCCTGGATGAGAAACCCGCTGAGCCGGGCAAGCCCCTTAAGCTGACCATTGACATTGATTTGCAGATTGCCGCGGAAGAGGCGATTGAAGGCAAGAATGGCGCGATCGTCGCCATGGATCCGCACACCGGCGAGATTCTGGCCATGGTGAGCCGGCCAACATTCGATCCTAATGATTTCGCCGTGAAGATCTCGCGCGGTGATTGGAGCAAGTTGGTCAACGATCCTGATAAGCCACTCCTGAACAAGGCAATCCAGGCGCAGCTGGCGCCGGGCTCGACGTTCAAGATCATCATGGCCACGGCTGGGTGGCAGGAAGGGGTTGCTCAGACTCTCAATGTTCACTGCAACGGTGGCGCGGAGTTCTACGGGCGCCGGTTCGGTTGTTGGGTGAAGAGCGGACACGGCGAAGTTGACCTGACCAAGGCGATCTACCAGTCGTGTGACGTTTTCTTCTACACCTTGGCTAATAAGTTAGGAATCGGGAGGATTTCGAAGTACGCCACTGATTTCGGATTGGGACAAAAGACTGGGATCGATCTTCCCCAGGAAGTTACGGGAGTGATGCCGTCGGAAGAATGGAAACTGCGTAATTTCCGGCAAAAGTGGTTTGCTGGCGAAACCATCTCGGTCGGAATTGGCCAGGGCGCAGTGGCAATCACCCCGGTTCAACTGATGCGCGCCATCGCTGCAATCTCTATGGATGGACACATGGTGGTGCCGCACGTGGCCGATCCGGCGGGGCTACCCGCAGGCTACCTTGAAGTGAGTCACCTGGCTGAAGTAAGGAACATTCCCATCGATCCAAACGGGTGGAACCTGATCACCGACGCCATGAGCCGTGTGCTGCTTCCGGAAGGCACCGCGCCGTCGGCGCATGTTCCCGGAATTGATATCGCGGGGAAAACGGGTTCAGCCCAGGTCGTCTCGCTGGCCACTCGCGCTAAACACCAGAACAACGAAGCCTTAAACCAGAACGGATGGTTCGTGGGATTCACGCCGCGCCGGAACCCTGACATTGTCGTGTGTGTCTTGCTCGAAGGTGGGGAGCATGGAAAACTAGCAGCGCGCCTGGCAACGCAAGTAATCAAGGCCTACGTGGACAAGCAGCGCCAGCAGCCAACTAAGGTTGCCGGGGGAGACAAGAAGGTCGAAGTTAGCGCCGTCTGGACGAGTCCGGATGCGGACAGTCCAGAGGGTGAGAGGTTGCAAGGCGGACGCTTCTCAATCCATTTGCCAAAGAAGCTGCCGCCGCTAGCGACGGCAGCGCCAGGGTTACAGTGAAAACAGTGGTCAGTGGTCAGTGATCGGAAAGCTAAGAGCCAAGAGCTTAAGAGCTAAGAGCCAAGAGCTAAGAGCCAAGAGCTAAGAGCCAAGAGCTAAGAGCTAAGAGCTGATTTTCCATGTCTCGTTATATTTCATTCCGCGATTTCGACTGGGTGCTGGTGGGTTTCGTACTGGCCATCTGTGGCCTGGGCGTGGTCGAGATTCACAGTGCCACTCTGCACACCAAATTCGCCGGCGCGGACAGGAGACAGCTTTACTGGATTGCAGGCGGCCTGGTCGGCATGTTCCTGGTCAGCCTGATCAACTATCAGGTGCTGCTCGAGCGCGTCCATTGGATGTACATCGTCGCTGTGGCCTCGCTGATGACGGTCCTCATCTTCGGTCAAAAGTATCTGGGAGCGCGGCGCTGGGTGAAGCTGCCCGGCGGAAATCACTTCCAGCCTTCGGAATGGGTGAAGCTGATCCTGATTCTGGCGGTGGCCAAGTACTTTGCTGATCTACAGCAGCGGGAACTTTCGTGGTCTGACTTCATGAAAGCGGGCGCCATCGTGGGAGTGCCTATGCTGATGGTGCTGGCTCAGCCGGATCTTGGCACTGCGCTCACTTATCTTCCAATTGCGGTTATGGGCCTGTTCTTGGGAGGGGTTAGCTGGAAACAGGGGCTGACAGTGGTCCTGCTCGCCGGGATCGGGGTGGGAATGGTGTTTTTTACGCCCAGGGTGCACATTCTGAAGCCCTACCAGAAGCAGCGCCTGACTAGCTTTCTTCAGCCGGACGCGGATCCCCAGGGCTCCGGGTATCAACTTACACAATCGCTGATTGCAGTCGGTTCGGGGGGCCTGTGGGGCGGCAAAGGCTCGCAAACACATGGCGCTTTCCTGCCTGTTCCCCAAACGGACTTCATCTTTGCGGCTTTCTCCGAGGAGCATGGTTTTGTCGGTGCTCTGGGGGTATTGCTGTTATACTTCATAGTGTTAATGCGTTTGACCCAGAACGCGCAGACAGCGCCCGACCGCGCAGGCACGTTCCTCGTCATGGGTGTGGTGGCAGTCTTAAGCTTCCATATCCTGGTCAACGTTGGCATGGTGCTCGGCAAGATGCCGGTCACCGGAATACCTTTGCCCTTAATGAGTTACGGAGGGTCATCGGTATTGTTTATGTTTCTAGCGCTGGGGATGGTGATGAACGTCCGCATGCGCCGCTTCGTGAATTGAAGCAAAGGGTTAGCAGGTAGTAAACCGCAATGCCAGAAGCATGCGGAGAAAAAAATCGATCGTCCTCACGTGACGAGGGCAGCTACCGGCAGGAGTGACGGCCGGGCAGGATTGAAAATAGAAGCGCTTCGGGCAGGGAACGGCCCCTTCGGTCAACTGACAGACCGGAACTGAGAGAGGTCACAACCCCGGCGCAATGCGATCCGTGGAAACGACATTCGAATTTCTGCAGCCAGCTCGGCCCAGCCAAAAAAACCTGGGCCAGGAACGTCCTTTGCCGGCGCCTTCTTTGCCGGTACAAAGAGCGCTTATCGCACCCCTCATTCCTGCTCGTCTTTGTCCGACCCTGTTCCGGTGAATTCCGCAGCCACTTAAGGCGCGCGGAACCGGAGTTTGAATGACAAAAGAATTATTTGTTTCCGCCACGCCGCATGAAATCAAAGTCGGCATGGTGGAAGACGATCAGCTCGCCGAGGTCTACCTCGAGCGGGAAAACGAATACACCCTGGCTGGCTCTATCTATAAGGGACGCGTTACCCGCGTTCTGCCGGGAATGCAGTCAGCCTTTGTGGACATCGGCCTGGAGCGTGATGCCTTCCTTTACGTCTCCGATTTCATGGAACTAGAGAACGAGGATGGGGATCTGGAAGAGATCCCAGCCTCCCCGGTCCAGGACTTTAGCCGGCCGGCGGTTTCGGAGCCAGTAGCCGCGGCAGGATCGCACGTCGAAGCACAGTCTACTTCCTACGCTCCTTCAACGATCGAAAGCCATGCCTCCGAGCCTCGCGAAAGCGGAGGCGGCACCGATCAGCGAGATAGCCGGGGAGGCTGGCGCGGCCGCCGCCGTCGTGGACGTCGCGATCATAGTTCGGAACGAGGTTCGGACCGAAGTCCCGAACGTGGTCCGGAGCGTAGCCAGGAACAAACCCGCTTTTCACGGCCGCTCCAGAATGAATCACGCCCGGAACGCGAACACTATGGCCCGCCCCCGGGCTACCAGCCGATTATCCTGCCGGGAGAGTCAATCTCGAAGTACCGCGGCCTGAGTCAACCCGGTCCCGCAGTCGAGAAGCCGGCTTACGTCGCAGACGAAACGCCAGAGACTAATGAACCGGTCGAAGCAATCGCGCAGACTTTTCCGCAGGATGAACCGTTGTTCGCGGAAGCTGTAGCGACTAGCGCGCCGACGGCCGTGGCCGATGTCCATCCGGCTGCACCTGAACAATCCGTTCGTCCCAAAGTTGAGGAATCCGAACCACAGACCAGCTCAGAGGCATGGGATCGGGAACAGAAGCGCCTGCACGAGATGAATGTAGCGGCGACCTTCGGTGGAGAAGCAGCCGTAGAAACGGAAGACGAAAACACAGAAGAGGACCAAGCCGTCGCCCTTCCAGAGCATTCTGAGCAACCAGTCGCAGTCGCAGCCGCCACTGCCGGAACCGTCGAAGAAGAGGAAATCGACGAAGAGGAAGCTGATATCTCATCCTACGTAGACGAACTGGAAGAGGACGCGGCCTTCGACGAGTACGAAGAGGAAACTCACGCTGCCGGAGATTCTGTAGAACCTGTGGGTGAGCGGGAGATCACAGCCTCGGCAGGGAACGGAAGCAACGCAGTCCCGTTCTCGAGTGAACCATCTGCCATTGAGACAGCCGAGACGACCGAGGAAGAAGGCGAAGAGGCCTCGGAAGCAGAGGCTGAATTAGAACAGGCCCAGGCTGAGGCAGAGGCCCTGCTGGCTGCCGAAGCGGTGGGCAACGGTACGGTGGATGGGCGAGCCGAAGTGCGAGCTCCGGCAGCCACTGCCGGATACACGCAGCGCGCACGCCGCCCGGGTTTTGATCGAAATCGAGATCGTGGCCGCGGAGGCCGCCGTCCTAGCGGAGGCGGCGGAGGCAAGTTCCGCCGCAATGAGCCTCGCAACCTGCCCCTCATCACCGATCTTCTCAAGGAAGGCCAGGAAATTCTGGTGCAGATTGCCAAAGAGCCCATCGGCAAGAAAGGGGCGCGCATCACCAGTCACATCGCGCTGCCGGGGCGGTTTCTGGTGTATATGCCCACGGTGAACCACACCGGCGTTTCGCGGAAGATCGCCTCGGAAGACGAACGCTTGCGCTTGAAGCGCATCATCCAGAGCGAACGGGAAAACGGTCACGGTGGATTCATCGTGCGCACTGCGGCCCAGGGGGCCGACGAACAGGAACTGCGCGCCGACATCCGTTTCCTGAAAGGACTATGGAACGAAATCCGCACCCGCGCCGACGACAGCAAGCCACCGGCGCTGATCTATCACGACCTGAACGTGGTCGAGCGCATCCTTCGCGACCAGGTCACCGCCGACTTTTCCGCTATCTGGGTGGACACCGAGCAGGAATACGAACGCATTCTGCGTTTCGCGAACCGCTTCCAGCCCGCGCTGATCAGGCGAGTAAAGCTCTACAGCAAAGAAACTCCGTTGTTCGAGCAGTTTGGATTGAAGGATGAAATCGACAAAGCGCTTAAGTCAAAAGTCTGGCTGAAGAGCGGCGGCTATATCGTCATCAATCAAACTGAAGCGCTGGTGGCGATTGACGTGAACACCGGCAAGTACGTCGGCAAAACCGCGCGCCTTGAAGACACCATCGTCAAGACCAACGTGGACGCGATTAAAGAAATCGTTCGCCAGATTCGCTTGCGCGACCTAGGCGGCATCATCGTCATTGACTTCATTGACATGGACGAACGCCGCAACCGGCAAAAAGTCATGCAGGCGCTCGAAGAAGCCTTGCGTGGTGACCGCGCGCCCTCGAAAGTTCTTCAGTTTAACGACTTCGGATTGGTAGCCATCACCCGCAAACGGGTAAAGCAGTCGCTCGAGCGCACCATTGGGACGCCGTGCCCTTACTGCGAATCCACTGGGTACGTGAAGTCGGTGAACACAGTTTGCAACGAAATTTACGTTGAGATGCGGAAGATCGCAAAGCAGCTCGATCACACCGATGTGATGCTGCGAGTGAATCCAGAGGTGGCGAAGGCGTTGAAAGTGGCGGGTGGGCGCTGGCTGAACGAACTGGAAGAGCTGACCAAGAAAACCGTAATCGTGAAGAGCGATCCCGCACTCCATCAGGAGCAGTTTGATATTAACTAGCCGTCAGCTATCAGGCGTCAGCCATCAGTAAGATCGACGTGGAGAGACGGGCGTCCTCGCCCGTCTTTGTATCTCATGATCGGCTTTACACGCAGTTGCGCAATAGCCATTGGCGTCAGCATTGCTGTGTTTGCAGTCATGCAATTGCTGTTTGGTGGTCCTCACTGTCTCGACTGTGGCGCAAGGGTCGGTGTTCCCTTTTCATATATGCAAGAAGGTTTGGCTCGGCTTTTTGGGAGATTGCGCCGTCGCCCTAGGGTGCTAGTATGTTGGCCATGTGGTTGTGGCGTAGCAGGAAAGCTGCAGGTAGGAAGGTTTCAATTGACTGAAGCTGATAAAGATGTGCGCCGCGAAGAACTCCTCGAATTCCTGAGTAGCAAAGAACCAGCCTAGAAGGATGAGGATCATCCGGAGATGAAGGATTCGGTGGAATGGGTACGAAAGCTTCGCCGTGCTGAGATTTAATCTGCCCCTACAGCCGCGCTTTTCGCTTCTACCGACCCAGTCAACGTTGCGACTGCGATTCCGCTATAGTCATTCAACTTCTTAAGCGAAGTCTGGATCTCTTCCACCTGCTGGCGATGGCCGCGCTGCGAAGCCAGCGTGCATACGCGTTCCGCATTTTCGGTTGCGTTGCCGGCGATCTCGAGCAGCGTCACCAACGAATCGGCGTGCAGTTTCCACAGCGAAGGTGAATTGTTCGCGCGTTTGAGTTCTTCCAGTTCAGTGATAATGCGGGCAGTTACGGCTACCAGGCGCAAGAGCACTCGCGCCACTCCCGCGCGCAGGCTTTTTTCCTCCAGATAATCCGCGCAGTAAGCCTCGGCCTCGGCGGGGGTCAGGGTCAGGTTAAAGAAGCGCATGGGCACGACCTGGCGGAACTTGGGGTCCGCGACGCGCACAAAAATTCGGACCGACTCTTCTACTTTGAGCAGCTTGGTCTCTTCCGAGGCAATCTGCTGCGGGGTCACTGATTTCCGCATGGTCTTCAGGTTGAATACCGGGCGGGCCGCAGTTATGGCGTTCCCAGTCTTCACTGCAGGCTTTGCTGCCGGCTTTCCTGGCTTGGAATTGCGTTTGGGCCGCGGCATCGAATCCAATGTTTGCTTCAGTCTCGACACTCGATGGAACTTCTCCAGCGCGTGCCCATAATCGAGTTTGAGCAGACCGTTCTCGTCAAGCGCTTTCACGTGGTCGACGGTGACGTCCACGCCGTCGACGCTGCCCAGGATGGTGCCGCCTTGCTCTTCCAGATCGTCCGCGAAAGTCTTGATCTCTTTCGAGGCGGCGCGAAACAATTCATCAAACTTAGAACCGAAAGTCGAGTTGTACGGAGCGATAGTGGCCAGCACTCCGGGATGAAAGAATGAAGTGTCTAACGATTGTTTGAGTTGGCGGACAGTCTGAATGATTCCGGACTCCAGCAACGCGTTGAGATCACCAAAACGCAATACCTGTTCTTCAAGTGCATCGAAACGCCGCAAGGTCTGAATATGTTCTTCGGGCAGTTGCGGCAAATCGGCATCGGCGAGAATCTCAATCAGCGCAATTTCAAAAGGCGAAAGCGGCAGCGAGCCATCTAGTCCATAGCCGCGCTGCTCCCATTGCCCGGGGACACGCGGGTGGCGATACAAGAAGGTCGAGACAATATCAGTTTTATCCCGGTCGAACTCTGTGTGTTCCTTCTTGCGCACGAAATACCGCAGCATGGCCTCGGCGATTTCCGGATCGGAGTCGTCGTTGAAGGCCCGCCGCAGCATGGCGGGGGTAATGGCCATGTCAAGCAAGCGCAGCCATCGGCGCATGGCGCCAAGCGTCTCCCCTACATCGTTGTCGCCTTGCAAGGAGACGGTTTCAAGGCCCGCCGGAACCGGGACCTCACCCTCGACAGACTCCTGCAGGAGCTTCTCGTAGAAGCCCTGGACCGTGGCGAGAATGGCAAGTTCCCATTTGGGATCTTCAGCCAATAGTGCTCCCTCAGCTTTCCGAGTTAAACCAGTTTCAAATTAATACTGCCAGAGGGAGCGGGTTACGCGGTAGTTACCTAAGTAAGCCGAAAGAACGATTTTTCCGCCAAGGAGCTATCCCGGAAGGCGGGAATTCAAAAGCAAAAGCGGCCACGGATTTCATGGATTCCCGCTCTTAGGCGGCCTATTCGAAGACTACAGTCTTATTTCCATACAGCAACACCCGGTTCTCGATGTGCCACCTGACAGCGCGCGAGAGCACGACTTTTTCCAGATCGCGTCCCTTCTGAATGAGATCGTCAACCGAATCGCGGTGCGAGACTCGCACCACGTCTTGTTCGATGATGGGGCCATCGTCGAGGACCTCGGTCACGTAGTGGCTGGTTGCTCCGATCAGCTTTACGCCGCGAGTGAACGCCTGGTGATAGGGTTTCGATCCGACGAATGCGGGCAGGAAAGAATGGTGAATATTGATGATCCGGCGCGGATAAGCATTCACGAATTCCTCAGACAAGATTTGCATGTAGCGTGCGAGCACAACGAAGTCCACGGCGTGACGTTCCAGCATTGCCATGATCTGATGTTCGGCCGCCTTCTTGCTGCTCTTCTCGACCGGCACCAAAAAAAAGGGAATGCGATAGAAATCCGCGATTGCCTGGCTATCGGTGTGGTTCGAGATGACGCAGGGGATGTCACACGCCAGTTCGCCGTTCTGATGGCGATAGAGCAGGTCCGCCAGGCAGTGGTCATATTTGGAAACCAGAATCGCCATGCGCGGACGGACATCGGAGAGCGCCAGCCTCCATTGCATGTCAAATTCCTTCGCAATGGGGAAGAAGAGCGACACGAAATCACTCAACGGCAAGTCGAGTTCAGCAGGATCGAATTCCACCCGCATTAAAAACGTATTTGAATCGCGGTCCCCGTGTTCATCAGCATGCAGGATATTGCCGCCATGCTGATAAATGAATCCGGCAACGCTTGCAACCACGCCTTTCTTGTCGGGACAACTGAGCAGAAGGACGGCAGAGTTCCTAGTCATCGCCGCGCCTTCAGGTCTTTCAGAATTTCACGTGCCGCGTTTGCGCCGGATCCTCCGGTGAGGCCGGTGCCGGGATGGGTACCCGATCCGCAGAGATAAAGGTTGTCGATCGGGGTCCGGTAGCGCGCCCAGTCCAGCATTGGCCGCATGGTGAAGATCTGATCAAGAGCCAGTTCGCCGTGGAAGATGTGTCCTCCGGTGAGACCGTAGGTTTCTTCGAGGTCGAGCGGCGTAATTATCTGGTGATGCAGGATTTTGTCGGGAAGGTCGGGCATCCTGCCAACTGCCGTTCTTCAGTTTGTAGGGAGCGTACTGCATGTAGATAGACATGACGTGCTTGCCCTCGGGCGCAAGCGACGGATCGGTAAGCGTAGGAATTGTAGCTTCCAGATACGGCGCACGCGAGAAGCTACCATACTTGGATTCGTCGAATGCGCGTTCGAGGTAATCAATCTCTGGCCCGATATGAATTCGGCCAGTCAGTGCCTCGGAGTTACTGCCGAGCGCCGTGAAGGTTGGAAGGCCCGACAAAGCCAAGTTTACCTTGGCGACGGTTCCATTCATCCTGTAGTTTTGCAATCTCCGCGTGAAGCTGGGGGCCAGCAGAGCAGGATCGGTGAGCTTCAGAAAGGTTCGTTTGGGATCGGCATTCGAAACGACGGCGCGGGCCAGGATTTCCTCTCCGGTCGAA
>Ga0209648_10004971_pt1 | contig 11327 bp, 8 predicted proteins | sample GraSoi2013_115cm_FD_185830 | JGI IMG/M metagenome (GOLD analysis project Ga0209648, IMG submission 185830) | Grasslands soil microbial communities from the Angelo Coastal Reserve, California, USA - Sample 9_17_2013_115cm (SPAdes) (version 2) | ecosystem: Environmental > Terrestrial > Soil >...
CGCACAGGAGCACAAGCTGCGGGTGATCGCGCCCGATGTCGGCGGCGGCTTTGGTTCCAAGATCTACATCTATCCGGAAGAGATGGTGGCGCTGTGGGCCTCCAAGAAGGTCCGGCGCCCCGTAAAGTGGACCGGCGATCGCTCCGAAGCCTTCCTCACCGATGCGCATGGCCGCGATCATATCTCGAAAGCGGAGATGGCGTTCGACAAGGACAACAAGATTTTGGGTCTTCGGGTGAAGACTCACGCCAATTTCGGCGCCTATATGTCGCTGTTCTCCTCGGCGGTGCCGACCTATCTCTATGTCACGCTGCTGTCGGGCCAGTATGTCATCCCGGCGATCTATGCCGAGGTGATGGGCGTCTATACCAACACCACGCCGGTCGACGCCTATCGCGGCGCGGGCCGGCCCGAAGCGAGCTATCTGCTCGAGCGGGTGATGGAAACCGCGGCGCGGCAATTGAAAGTCGATCCCGGCGAATTGCGCCGCAAGAATTTCATCACGCAATTCCCCTATCAGACGCCGGTCATCATGGCCTATGACATCGGCGATTTCGGCGCCTCGCTCGATGCGGCGTTGAAGGCGATCGACTATGCCGGCTTCCCCGCGCGCAAGGCAAAGGCGAAGTCCGAGGGCAAGCTGCGCGGCATCGGCTTCTCCTGCTACATCGAGGCCTGCGGCATCGCGCCCTCGAAAGCAGTCGGCAGTCTCGGCGCCGGTGTCGGCCTCTGGGAATCCGCGGAAATCCGCGTCAATCCGGTCGGCACCATCGAAGTCCTCACCGGATCGCACAGTCACGGCCAGGGCCACGAGACGACGTTTGCGCAACTGATCTCTGAACGCCTCGGCGTTCCCATCAGCCAGGTGCAGATCGTCCACGGCGACACCGACAAGGTGCAGTTCGGCATGGGCACTTATGGCTCGCGCTCGATCGCGGTCGGCGGCACCGCCATCGTCAAGGCGATGGAGAAGGTCGAGGCCAAGGCCAAGAAGATCGCGTCGCATCTATTGGAAGCGTCCGAGGGCGACATCGTCATCGAGAACGGCGAATTCAAGGTCACCGGCACCGACAAGTCGATCGCGCTGCCGATGGTCGCGCTCGCCGCCTACACCGCGCATAATCTGCCCGACGGCATGGAGCCAGGGTTGAAGGAAACCGCGTTCTACGATCCGACCAACTTCACCTTTCCGGCCGGCGCCTATATCTGCGAGCTCGAGGTCGATTCCGCTACAGGCAAAACTTCTTTTGTCAATTTCGTCGCGGCGGACGATTTTGGCCGCCTGATCAACCCGATGATCGTCGAGGGCCAGGTCCATGGCGGCCTCGCCCAAGGCATCGGCCAGGCGCTGCTGGAAGGCGCGGTTTACGACTCTAGCGGCCAGCTCGTGACGGCATCGTTCATGGACTACACCATGCCGCGCGCCGACGATCTGCCGTCGTTCAAACTGAACCACACCCCGACGCCGTGTCCGGGCAATCCGCTGGGCGTCAAGGGCTGCGGCGAAGCCGGCGCGATCGGCGCATCGGCTGCCGTGATCAACGCCATCACGGATGCGATCGGCAACAACAAGCTGGAAATGCCGGCGACACCCGACCGGGTGTGGCACGCCATTCACGCTTAGGAGTGTTTTCGAGCGAAGTGGACCTCCGGTTCGCGTGAAGAAAACACGACCAAATCAAAAGTTTCGGGAGCACAATCATGTACGAGACAATTTATCATCGCCCCTCTTCGGTCGACGAAGCCGCCGCACTTTTTGCAAAGGGCGCAGAAGCAAAATATCTCGCCGGCGGCCACACGCTGATCCCTGTCATGAAGCAGCGGCTGGCCTCGCCGTCAGACGTGATCGATCTCGGCAAGATCAAGGACCTCATTGGCATCGAGGTTTCCGCCGACGCGGTGACGATCAAGGCAGCGACACCGCATTACGACGTGGCCACCAGCGCGGCTGCGCAGAAGGCGATCCCCGCGCTCAGCTATCTCGCCTCACTGATCGGCGATCCGGCCGTGCGCTATCTCGGCACCATCGGCGGCTCGCTCGCCAACATCGATCCGGCCGCGGATTATCCGGCGGCGGTGCTGGCGCTCGGCGCGACGGTCAAGACCAACAAGCGCAGCATCGCGGCCGATGATTTCTTCAAGGGCCTGTTCGCAACCGCGCTGGCCGATGGCGAGATCATCACTCAGGTCTCGTTCCCCGTACCGGCGAAGGCGGGCTATTCCAAATTCCCGCATCCGGCGTCGCGTTTTGCCCTCACCGGCGTGTTCGTGGTCAAGACAAAATCGGGCGACGTCCGCGCCGCGGCCACCGGCGCATCGTCGTCTGGCGTGATGCGCCTGCCGGCAATCGAGGCGGCGCTGAAGGCCAACTGGTCGGCGGCGGCGCTCGACAGCGTCACGATTTCCGCCAGCGGGCTTTTGAGCGATCTGCAGGGAACGTCGGACTATCGCGCCAACCTGATCAAGGTGATGGCGCAGCGCGCGGTCACCGCAGCCGGGTGATCGTGTAAGTCACCCCAATCCATGCAGGCGGCGCGCATTGATGCGCGCCGCTCTGTTTTTGGTCATCTTCCACGCAAAAGGCGCTTGCCACCTGCCGCGCAAGGCGAGACAATTTCATTAATCAACTAATTAACCCTCCCCGGGAACGCCCATGCTCGACAAATCAGCCCCCCAATCCTCCGTTCGCACCTCCGGCCCGCTGGCGGGCTTTCGAATCGTCGAATTCGCCGGCATCGGGCCCGGCCCCTTCGCCTGCATGATGCTGGCCGATATGGGCGCGGAAGTGGTCACGCTCGACCGCGTCGGCGCGAAGAAAAACCTGAAATCGGTGGCGGGGCGCGGACGCAAGGTCGTTGAACTCGATCTGAAGGACAAAGGTTCGATCGCGCAGGTGCTCGATTTGTTGGCCAATGCCGATGCGCTGATCGAAGGTTTTCGGCCCGGCGTGATGGAGCGGCTGGGGCTCGGGCCTGACATGGTGCTGGCGCGCAATCCGCGCCTCGTTTACGGCCGCATGACCGGATGGGGCCAGGAGGGCCCGTTGGCGCAGGCCGCCGGCCATGACATCAACTATATCTCGGTGACCGGCGCGCTGGCCGCGATCGGACCTGCGGAACGACCGGTGCCGCCGCTCAATCTGGTCGGCGATTTCGGCGGCGGCGCGCTCTATCTCGTGGTCGGGGTGCTCGCAGCCCTGCTGGAAGCGTCGAAGTCGGGCAAGGGACAGGTGGTCGATGCCGCGATGTGCGACGGCGCGGCCTCGCTATTGTCGATGTTTTTCGACATGGCAGCCGCGGGCCGATGGACCGACCAGCGCGAGAGCAATTTTTTGGACGGCGGCGCGCATTTTTATGGCGTCTATGAATGTTCCTGCGGCCGGTTCGTTTCGATCGGCTCGATCGAGCCGCAGTTTTATGCACTGCTGCGCCAGCACGCGGGGCTGACGGAGGGCGATTTCGATGCGCAGATGGACCGCAAGGCGTGGCCCGCGCTGAAGCGGAAGCTGGTCGAGGTCTTCAAAACCAAGACGCGCGACGACTGGTGCAAGATCATGGAAGGTACCGACATCTGCTTCGCGCCGGTCCTGACCATGAAAGAGGCGCCGAATCATCCGCACATGGCGGCGCGAAACATTTTTGTCGAGCGCCATGGCGTGACGCAGCCCGCACCGGCGCCGCGCTTTTCGCGCACGCCGTCAGCGATCCGCGAAGCGGAGACGGCGGATATTGCGGGTCTCGCGAGCGAGTGGAAGGGCGGGAGGTAACGCCCCTTTCGTCATTGCGAGGAGCGAAGCGACGAAGCAATCCAGCTTTTGCTTTGCCGCTCTATGGATTGCTTCGCTTTGCTCGCAATGACGGAGAAATCGGTGGGCAAAGCGAAGCGTGCCCACCATCATCCTCGTCGTTTCAAGTGAGCCGGTGGGCACGGCGCAAGAGCGCCTTTGCCCACCCTACGAATCCCCTTACGCCGCGTCCACCTTCAGCACACCGCGGCGAATCTGATCTTCCTCGATCGATTCGAACAGGGCCTTAAAGTTGCCTTCGCCAAAACCGTCATCGCCCTTGCGCTGGATGAATTCGAAGAAGATCGGCCCAATGGCATTGGCCGAGAAAATCTGCAGCAGCACTTTTGTCTGGCCGCCATCGACCACGCCTTCGCCGTCGATCAGGATGCCGTCGCGTTTAAGCCGCGCGACGTCCTCGCCATGCTTGGGCAGGCGCGTGTCGATCTTTTCGAAGTATGTATCCGGCGGGGACGGCATGAACGGCAGGCCGGCATCGCGCAAGCCCTCGACGGTGCCATAAATATCTTTGGCGCCGCAGGCGATATGCTGGATGCCCTCGCCGCGATAGACTTGCAAATATTCCTCGATCTGGCCGGAGTCGCCGGCGTCCTCGTTGATCGGGATCCGGATTTTTCCATCGGGGCTGGTCAGCGCCCGCGAGAACAGACCCGACGCGCGGCCTTCGATATCGAAGAAACGAATCTGACGGAAGTTGAACAGTTTTGCGTAAAATCCGGTCCAGACATCCATGCGGCCGCGATGGACGTTGTGGGTGAGGTGATCGAGATAATAAAGCCCGGCGCCTTCGGGACGGGGATTTTTGGCGCCCAGCCACTCGAACTCGGCTTCGTAAGCCGAGCCCTTGGCGCCATAGCGGTCGACGAAATAAAGCAGACTGCCGCCGATGCCTTTGATGGCGGGCACATCGAGCGTCTTCTGCATGGGCGAAATGTCGGCGGGTTCCGCGCCGAGCGACAGCGCGCGCGCATAGGCCTGCTTCGCATCGACCACGCGAAACGCCATCGACGGCGCGCACGGCCCGTGCGCGGCGACAAAGGCAAAACCGTGGGTGCCGGGCTCTTCATTGACGAGGTAGTTGATGTCACCCTGACGATAGACCGTGATCTTCTTGGCCTTATGGCGCGCGACCGCGACAAAACCCATCAGCTTGAACAGCGCGTGCAGCGCCTCGGGATTGGGGTGGGCGTATTCGACGAACTCAAAACCGTCGGTGCCCATCGGATTGTCGGCGCTGATGGTTGCCGGCGGCGCGTCGTGCGGAAACGGACCCATGGCTATCTCCTTGATTTTGTCAGCATGAACTCTCCGCCATTTCGCTCACAAAGAGCATGCAAAAAGGCTCATCCTTTGCCATAATCATGCACACTTTGTGCACAAAACGGCATTTTACGCATGATCCCGGTTGACGCCTTCGACCTCAAAATACTGAGCGCGCTGCAGGATGACGGCCGCCTGACCAACCAGCAACTGGCGGAAGCCGTCGGCCTGTCGGCCTCGCAATGCTCGCGGCGGCGGATGCGGCTGGAGCAAGACAGAGTGATATCGGGCTATCACGCCGATCTCGCCAGCGAAGCGCTCGGCTTTGGCGTCATCGCCTTCATCCACATCACGCTCGCAACCCATTCGCCCGACAACGCCAAACGGTTCCGCGCGCTGGTGAATCGAGTGGACGATATCCAGGAAGCCTATTCGCTGACCGGCGATGCCGATTATCTCCTGAAGGCGGTGCTGCGCGACCTCAAAAGCCTGTCCGACATCGTCAACAACGTGCTGATGCCGCACCAGAGCGTCGCGCATGTGCGCTCCTCGATTGTGCTGGACCGGCTGAAGGAGAGCTCAAAGCTGCCGCTGAAGGGGGCGGCGCGGTAGCGCATGGCGGAAATCGAGGGAGATACGTCATTCGAATCGGGCGGCTGATTTGCAATGATCGGCCCAGACTCTCTAGCACGATGTCTCGGCAACGGCGGTGAGCTCCCTCTCCCCTTGTGGGAGAGGGTTGGGGTGAGGGGTCACGGTCTATCCGATGGACTGTAACCCCTCACCCGGATCGCATCTCCGATGCGATCCGACCTCTCCCACAAGGGGAGAGGTGGGGCGGAGTGTGTGGCACCCAACACGACGAAACTGATTTAGATTCTGACTCCAACGAGGCGAGATAACCATGGCGCTGCAACTCCGGCCGAACTGCGAATATTGCGACAAGGACCTGCCGCCGAACGCGACGGACGCCCGCATCTGCACTTTCGAATGCACGTTCTGCGCCGACTGCGTCGAGACCAAGCTGCACAATGTCTGCCCGAACTGCGGCGGCGGCTTTGCGCCGCGGCCGATCCGACCGGCGAAGGAATGGCGGCCCGGCGTGTCGGTGGAAAAACATCCGCCGTCAGCCAAGCGCGTGCATTTGTCTTTTAGTCACGACGACATTGCGCAGCATTCGGCTCGCATCAGGAACGTTCCGCCAGACGAGCGCCGAGCTCCCTCAACCGTCATTGCGAGGAGCCCTTGCGACGAAGCAATCCATTTCTCGGCACAAAAGCTGGATTGCTTCGTCGCAAGTGCTCCTCGCAATGACGAAAGAAAGTCATTCCGCCGGCAAAATTGTGCCCTCGACCTCGCCAAAACCAACGCGAAAACCGTCGCCCTGGCACCAGCCGCGCATGACGAGCGAATCGCCGTCTTCGAGGAACGTGCGCTTGATGCCGCTCGCGAGCTCAAGCGGCTCGGTGCCGTTCCAGCTGATTTCCAAAAGACTGCCGCGCTGGCTTTTCTCCGGCCCAGAGATGGTGCCGGACCCCAGGAGATCGCCGACATTCATGGCGCAGCCGGAGGAGGCGTGGTGCACGAGTTGCTGCACCGACGACCAGTACATGTATTTGAAATTGGTGCGGCTGATGCGCAGCCCCTCGTTCATGGGCACCGCGCGCAGGCCGACATCGAGCTCGAGATCGTAATTGTTCGGCTGCGTCTGCTGCAAATAAGCCAGCGGCGCCGGATCCTGTTCAGGTCCATGCACGCGGAACGGCTCCAGCGCCTCTCGCGTCACGATCCATGGGCTGATTGAGGTCGCAAAGGCCTTCGCCTGGAACGGCCCGAGCGGCACATATTCCCATTGCTGGATATCGCGCGCGCTCCAGTCGTTCAGCAGCACAAAGCCGAAGATCATTTCTTCCGCCTGCTTCTCATTCAACATCTCGCCCATCGGCGATGGCTGCCCGATCACGACGCCCATTTCGAGTTCGAAATCGAGCCGCTTGCAGGGGCCGAACGACGGCAGCTCCGCATTCGGCGGTTTTAACTGCCCGCGCGGGCGGCGCACCTTCGTCCCGCTGACAACGACGGTCGACGCCCGACCATTGTAGCCGATCGGCATATGCAGCCAGTTCGGCTGCAACGCATTGTCCTTGCCGCGGAACATCACGCCGACATTGGTGGCGTGCTCCTTCGAGGAATAGAAATCGGCGTAGCCGGCGACCGCGATCGGCAGGCACAATTTGACGTCGGCCATCGGTACCAGTGCGCGGGCGCGCAGTTCGTCATTATCGCGCAATTCCGGATGGTCGTGGCGCAGCAACTCGCTGATCCGCGCACGGGTCCGCGACCATACCTTCGGCCCCAGCGCCATGAAGGGATTCAATGACGGCGCCGAGAACACGCCGAGCTCGCCGACATCGAGCCGGCTGTCTTGCTCGAGCTCCCAGAGATCGAGCACATAATCGCCGATCGCGACGCCGACGCGAGGAGCAAGACCGTCCTTGGCCGAGAACACGCCGTAAGGGAGGTTCTGGATCGGGAAGTCGGAGGTGGGATCGACCGGGATGAAGGAGCGAAGGCTGGGATCGTTGGGGTGGGGCATCGTTTTTCTTTCTTCCCCTCTCCCCTTGTGGGAGAGGGTGGCGAGATGCGAACGTGGTGAGCATCGCGACGGGTGAGGGGTTTGTCTCCGCGGAGAGAGACCCCTCACCCGCCCACGATACTTCGTATCGTGTGCACCCTCTCCCACAAGGGGAGAGGGTAAGAGATCACGGCCTATTCGGATCGAACCGCTTTTCCAGTCCCTTCCAGCAATCCGCGTAATCATCCTGCAGCGTCGGCGAGTTCGCCGCGTGCGCGGTGACGCGCTGCGGGTAGCGCGTTTCGAACATGAAAGCCATGGTGCCCGTCAGCTTGACCGGCTTCAATTCGCTGTTGCTGGCGTGATCGAAGGCGTCGCGGTCCGGGCCGTGCGGCAGCATGCAATTGTGCAAGGAGATGCCGCCGGGGACAAAGCCCTTGGGCTTGGCGTCGTAGACGCCGTAGATCAATCCCATGAACTCCGACATGATGTTCATGTGATACCACGGCGGCCGAAAAGTGTTTTCCGCCACCAGCCAGCGCTCCGGGAAAATCACAAAGTCGATATTCGCGGTGCCCGCGGTCTCGGACGGCGAGGTCAGCACCGTGAAGATCGAGGGATCGGGATGATCAAAACTGATGGCGCCGACCGGCGAGAAGGTTCGAAGATCATATTTGTACGGCGCGTAATTGCCGTGCCAGGCCACCACGTCGATCGGCGAATGCGGCAACGTGGTCTTGAACAGCGAGCCGCCCCATTTCACAAACAGTTCGGTCGGCGTGTCCTTGTCCTCATAGGCCGCGACGGGGGTGAGGAAATCGCGCGCATTGGCAAGGCAATTGGCGCCGATCGGGCCGCGCTCCGGCAACGTGAAGGCGCCGCCGTAATTCTCGCAGAGGTAACCGCGCGCAGGTCCCGACGGAATCTCGACGCGAAATTTAACCCCGCGCGGGATCACCACGATCTCGCCCGGCTCGGCATCGATCCTTCCGAACTCGGTGACAAAACGCAGATTGCCCTGCTGCGGCACGAACAGCATCTCGCCATCGGCATTATAAAAATGCTGATCGACCATCGATTGGGTGATCAGGATGACATGCGCGGCCATGCCGGCTTGGGTATTGACGTCGCCCGCCGTGGTCATGGTCTGCACGCCCTGCAGGAACGTCTTATCATCCTTCGGGATCGGAGCCGGGTCCCAGCGCAATTGCGCGATCGGCAGATCGACTTCATGGCACGGCGCGCTGCGCCACAGGCCGGCGTCGACTTTCGCAAAACGGCCGGAGTGCTTTACCGACGGCCGGATGCGATACAGCCAGGAGCGCTCATTGCTGCCGCGCGGCGCCGTAAACGGCGAGCCGGACAGTTGCTCGGCGTAGAGCCCATAGGCGGCGCGCTGCGGCGAATTGCGCCCGATCGGCAGCGCGCCCGGCAATGCCTCGGTCTCAAAGCTGTTGCCGAAGCCGGACATGTAGCCCGGCGTGATGCCGACGGTGCTGCGGCTGATCATTTCAGGCGAAGTGTTGATATTCATGGTCATCCTCCTTGCAAGGCGGTCCACATTTGACGGTCGCGTTCGGCGGTCCAGATCACGGGGTCGTCTACACCCGAAGCTTCATCGAAGGCGCGCGAGACGTTGAACGGCAGGCAATGCTCGTAGATCGCGAAATTCGAAAATTTCGGATCCATCACCTCGCGGGTCGCCGCCATCGTTTCCTTGAGATTGCGGCCTTTTGCCACTGCGGTTTCCGCGGCGCCATAGAGCGTGGTGACAAAATCGCGCGTCATTGCGATCGCCTCGCGCCCGGTCGCAATACCCTTGAGCGCGTCGCCGCGCCCCGGCGCGATCGCCTTGGGATTGAAGGCGCGAATTTCATTCAAGGTCGCCGGCCATTCGCGCAAATGCGCATCGCCGCAATAGCAGGCCGAATGGTATTCGATCAGGTCGCCGGAAAACATCACTTCCGCATCCGGAACCCAGGCCACGATATCGCCCGACGTATGTCCGGCGCCGAGCTGCATCAGCCGCACCTCGCGCCTGCCCAGATAAATCGACATCTCACCTTCGAAGGTCAGCGTCGGCCAGGTCAGGCCCGGGATACTCTCCGCATCCTGGAACAGCCGCGGAAATCGGCCATATTCGGAATCCCAATCCTGCTGGCCGCGTTCCTCCACCAGCCGGTAGGTTTCCTGCGACGCAATGATGCCTTGCGCCTTGTAGGCCGAGGCGCCGAGCACCCGCACCGCGTGATAATGCGACAGCACCACATATTTGATCGGCTTGTCGGTGACGCTGCGCACCCGCTCGATCACTTTATTGGCCATCGCCGGCGTCGCCTGGGCGTCGAACACGAGGCAACCGTCATCGCCGACGATGACGGCCGAGTTGGGATCGCCCTCGGCGGTGAAGGCATAGAGATCGGTGCCGATCTCGGAGAAGGTGATTTTCTTCTCCGCCATGTCGGTCGTGGATGCGAAACCTTTTGTCATTCGTTCAAATCCTTTTGCACTCGCTCTATCCTCGTCATTGCGAGGAGCACTTGCGACGAAGCAATCCAGCTTTCATTCCGCGGATGGTTAAGCTGGATTGCTTCGCTTCGCTCGCAATGACGCTTTAGGCATGTTCACCCTATTGTTGCTGCTGCGCTTGCTGTTGGCTCGCATCCACCATCCGCCGCTGTGCCAGTGCAATCGCCTCGCGCAGCACGTCGAGATCGCCGATGTGATTGGCAAGGATCAAAACCAGCGCCGCATCGAGATCGGCGCTCTGTTCGTCGCTCAATCCGCGATGCGCCTCGACGACGGCACGAAACGCGTCGTCCGGTTTTGCAAAATTCGAGCTGGTCGACAGCGCCATGATAAAAGACCTCAATTGAATCCGCTCGCACGCGCCAAGGCGGCGTCGAGCGCTGATCGTGTCGGTTGCCGGAAACGTGCGGCGACATAGCCGTCAGGCCGGAGCAGATAGGCGGTGCCAGGGACAGCATCGTAGCGCGTACCGGCGAGGCCTGCGGAATCGGAAAAGCCATCCTCGCCGCCGATCCGGATGACGCCGACGTCGTCGGGCACATCAACCGCAGCGCCATTGCAAAACTCGAGCAGGGTAAACCCTGTTCCCGCCCCGATAAAAGCTTCGGTCAAAAACGCATCGCCGGCGCGCGAGGCGATCGGCGCATCCGGCATGGAAGCGCCCGGCCGCGGGCCGTCACGCCAGGCATCGCTATCGGCCGTCGAGAGCGGAGAATCATAGATCGAGGGAACCGACAGCCGTCCGCCATTGATCATGCGCTTGCCGAATTCGGTTTCTTTCGCCAGCGACAGCACTGCCTTGCGCAACCGCGCCTCCTGGCGCGAGCCCGGCGCCATGAAATCGGTCGAGCGGGTCGATTCCCGGATATTTTCGTCAGCGGCTGCGCTGCGCTCGCTGTGATAACTCTCGAGCAGCGCCTCCGGCGATATTCCCCTCAGCACGCGGTCGAGCTTCCACGCCAGATTTTCCGCGTCTTCAAGGCCGGAATTGGCGCCGCGGGCCCCGAACGGCGACACCTGATGCGCGGCATCGCCGGCAAAAATCACGCGGTCATGGATGAATTTCTCCATCCGGCGGCACTGGAATTTATAGAGCGAGATCCATTCGAACTCGAATTTATCGTGACCCAGCATGCGCGCGATCCGCGGCCGTACATT
>Ga0209648_10004973_pt1 | contig 11325 bp, 13 predicted proteins | sample GraSoi2013_115cm_FD_185830 | JGI IMG/M metagenome (GOLD analysis project Ga0209648, IMG submission 185830) | Grasslands soil microbial communities from the Angelo Coastal Reserve, California, USA - Sample 9_17_2013_115cm (SPAdes) (version 2) | ecosystem: Environmental > Terrestrial > Soil >...
AGCCCTACTCAGGAGGGCTTCTGCGCTAGGAGGCCGGCAGCTCGATGGTGAAAGTGCTCCCCGACCCCGGCTTGGTCTGAACCCTGATCGTGCCGCCGTGGCGCTCGACGACTCGCCGCGCGATGGCCAGGCCCAGCCCGCTCCCTGAGTCGCTGCGCTGGAATCGATCGAAGAGATTCTTGAGCCGGTCGTCGTCGATGCCCGGCCCGTGGTCGATGACATCGATGTACGGGCCCGCGGTCCCGTTGGCCACGCGCAGGGTCACCGCCTCGCCTCGCGGGGTCACGCGCACCGCGTTGTCGACGAGGTTGGCGACCGCCTCGCGCAGCAGGTCCTTGTCGGCGCTGATGCGGGCCGGTGTGCGCAGCTCCGTCACAAACTCGACGCCCGACGTGCCCGCCTGCGCCGCGTAGGCGTGGACGACATCGGCGGAACGTCTTCGTCCGCGTGAGCAAGCGCGCGCAGGCGCGCGAGCATCCTCTTCATGCGTTCCGCCTCGGCCACGCTGTCGGCGATCGCGTCCACAGTCGGACCTGACGCGGGCTGGGCCCGCCGGAGGATCGACAGGTTGGTCATGATCGTCGCCAGCGGAGTGGCCACCTGGTGGGAGACGTCGGTGAGGAACCGGCGCTGGGCGGCCAGCACGCCGGCGAGCTGTTCGTTGGCCTTGCCCTGCGCCTGGATGGCAAGGTTCATCCGAAAGATGAGCGGCAGCACGACCAGGGGCAGCGCCGCCGCCACCGGCGCCTCGACGGCCAGCAGCGCCACGCTCACCGCGCTGGCCGCCAGCGACAGCGATGCGGCCCATGACGCTTCCGCGGCCCGTCGCAACAAGACCAGGTACGGCCGGCCGGTGTGCAGCGATGCGGGCAGCACGGCGAGGACGAGGTTGACGATTGCAAAGACGAGCCCGGCCAGCGCGGCGCGCGCATCCACGCTCGGGTTGGTCTCGTTCCCGACGGGGCCGATCGAGGCCGCCAGCGAGCTCGCCACGAGCACGTTGCCGGCGTTGAAGGCGGCCTCACGCCACCTTCGCCCGACGACCAGGTTGCCGGCCACGACCCCTGCTGCGGCGGTGGCCGGTCCGACGGCCGGCGGCAGGAGCAGAGCCGCGACAAGGATCGGAAGGGCGCCCAGGTTGACCTTCTGCTCGGGCCCGATTTTGACCGGGTATTTCTCGCTCACGATGATCGCGACCAGGCAGACGGGGATGAGCACCCAGCGCCAGGGCTCGGCCGTGGCGATGCCCCCGCGCGCGACGGCCGCGGCCAGCACAACGCCGAGCGCGGGCACACCCACGATCACCGCCCGCAGCCGTGGGCTCAGCGTTCCGAAACCCCCGGACACGCTCGCCCTCAGGTGATGGGCACGTCGAGGTAGGTGGTCACGACCGTACCTCCGGTCCCGTCACCGGGGGATGCGACCTGGTAGCGGTTCTCCGACGAGACGACGTGCGCCAGCGAAACCCCCCAGGCGACCTGGACGTGAACCGTGATGAGCGTCCCGCCGTGGCCGTCCGCCGCAGCCGCCGCCGAAACCGGGAAGTGGGTGGCTAAATGCATGTCGTATCGGGGCACGTAAATCATGTTGTTGACCGTGAGGTTCGTGCCCGCCGGTGTGACCACCTGGATGGGCGGATCGGACTCGCACCAGAGCACCATCGCCGAGGCGGGCGACCACCGCCGCCGGCAGAATCCTGGTGAGCCTCATTTCAGTCCTCCGCGGTGAACCTGTAACCGATGCCACGAACGGTATGGACGAGTCGCCGCTCGCCCCCCGCCTCCAGCTTCTGGCGAATGCGTGACACGTGCACCTCGAGCGAGTTCGATTCGGGGCCGGCGTCCTGCGCCCAGACAGCTTCCGCCAGCTGGGCGTAGGTCACGAGGCGGCCGCGGTTGCGCATCAGCGCTGCAAGGATCCGGAACTCGATGCCCGTCAAGCCCAGAGCTCGGCTCCCTCGCTCGGCCGTGCCCTCGCTCAGGTCGAGGGACACGTCGCCGACCGCGAGCCGCGAGTCACCGTTGCCTCGGTGCCGGCGGATGACCGCCTCCACACGGGCCATCAGCTCTTCGAGCGCGAAAGGCTTCGCGACATAATCGTCGGCGCCCATCTTCAAGCCGGCGATCCGGTCGCTCACCGATGATTTGGCGCTGATCCCGACCAGGGCGGCGTCGGTTTCCGCCCGGAAGGCCTGGAAGAGCTCCGGGCCGTCGTTGTCGGGCAGCATCAGGTCAAGGAGGACGACATCCGGATTCCACTGGCGGACGAGCTGCAAGCCGCGGTCGGCCGAGTCGACCGAACGCACCGTGTAGCCCTCGTCGCCGAGGCCCGCAGAGACGGCCCGTGCCAGGCGGCGATCATCCTCCACGAGCGCGACTTTCCATCGAATCGTCATCGCTTACCCCGACGGCATTCTCCCACGGAACCCGCGCCTGAGCGTGCGATCAGCCGTAACGGCCGCTTGGGAACCGCCGTTCAGCACAGAGTGGGGTCCGCGGTGTTAAAGGGGTCCCCGCGAACTCTCGGCGAAGCCTCTGAGTTCGTGGGGCTTTCTTGAACGTGCCGGTGGCGGCGCGGCGACTTGTCATCGCGCTGCTCGTTTTCGCAGTCGTGCTCGGCCCAAACCTGGCGACACTGTGGATTTCAACCCCGTCCGCAACCGACGTCCAGGCTCGGGTGATTGATTTCACCCGGCACTATGGGGTGGTCCTGCTGGGCCCCGGCGACGTCCCTTCCCTGCTCGCAAAGGCGGTCGTGGCCACCGAGGACGAACGGTTCTACACGCACCACGGGATCGACTCGATCGGCCTCGCGCGCGCCCTTACGTATGACGCGTCCAATCGCTGCCTGTGCCAGGGCGGATCCACGATCACCGAGCAGCTCGTCAAGGACGTGTACCTGAACGGCTCCGACCGGGGCTACAACAAGATGGTCGACGTGGTCCTGGCGCTGAAGGTCGAAGGTGTCCTGACCAAGCAGGAGATCATGGCCGACTACCTGAGCGAGATCACCACAGGCCTGGGTCGTCGTGGCGTCAGCGCCGCCGCTTGCGCGTACTTCCAGGCGCCGCTGCCAAGCCTCACCCTCGGCCAGTACGCGCTCCTGGCCGGCATCACCCAGGCCCCGTCGCTGTATGACCCTACGGTCGACCCCGAGGCTGCGGAGCAGCGGCGCAGTGAGGTGCTGGCCTCGATGATCTCCGAGCGATACATCACGCCGGCCGAGGCGCTCGCGGCCAACGCCGAGCCCGTCCTGGTCACGAGCGCTCAGCCGAATCCGGCCTGCGCCTGATTGCGGCCTGGCCTATCCGGCCCACGCCAATGGCGACGTGGCGTCGAATCCTGCGTTCGTAGTGATCTGAATCGGGTTGACGACGGGTACCGCCACAGCCGGGGCGGGGGTGGGGCGCGGCGGCGGCCCCTGGTAGGGGCCGCCCGGGGTCGGCGTGGGGATCGGTGTCGGTGGCGGTGGCGGCGGGTTGTAAGCGTTCTTCGGGAGGAACCAGAGCTGGAAGGGAGCGTCACCCGAGCCGGGTGCCAGGTACGCGATGCCTGACCCGTCGGGCGCCCACGTGGGCTGGGCGACGAGCTGGTCGATGATCAGGTAGTGCCGGTTCGTGATGTTCGAGCCATCCCAGTTCCCGATCTCCAGGCGCGCAATCTGTAGCCCGTAGGTGCACACCATCGCCACCTGGTGACCGTCAGGTGAGAACGAGGGCTCGATGCAATGATCGGCCGCCGCCGTGAGCGCCCGGCCTTCCGCACCCGTGGACGAGGGGTGAGTCGTGAGCCACAGCTGGCCGGTCAGGTTGCCGTCAGGACCGTAGCTGTACTTGGTGTAGATGATCGCACTGTTGGAGACAGGTACCGGCTGCATGTCTCCGCCGGTGTAATCGTTGGAGTTGGTCCACAGCTTGCCCTGGGCGATGGTGCCTCCGACCGGCATCGACCAGATGGAGAACGGCACGTCGTATCCGTACTTGGGCGAGTCGTAGCTCATGAAAAGGGTGTTGCGGTCAGGGGTGAGGCGCGGGTAGAAGGACCAGTGCCGCGACCCGGTGTCGGGGTCACTCAGGGGCGCGGTGTTGTTGGTTTCCTGCCTGATGACCTGGCCGAAAAGGCTCAGCACGTAGACGTCGGAGTAAAGGTTGGTGCGCCTGACCGCGAGCAGGGCGCTGTTGTCGGGATAGAGCGAAGGCTGGCTCCAGCCATCCTCAGGCGTCAGCTGGTGGAAGCGCCCGGAGCTGAGGCTGTAGAGGGCGCCGTTCTGGCTCAGGTACATCGTTCCCGGCAGCGTGAACGCGTTGGGCTTCGGCGAAGCGAGCGTCGGCTTCTGGGCCGGGGCGGCCACCTTCGACTGGCGCCCGCCGAGGTACGTATAGGTGGTGAAGCTGGAGACCACTATCAGCACGGTGAGGGCCACACCGAGCACGAACCTCGAGATCACGGGAAGTACTGGTGCACGAAGTAGTTGATCTCGCCCCAGTTCGGGGTCAGGCTGCCGCCGGGGCCGCCTCCGTGCCAGAGCGGCGGGAGCATGACCAGCTGTGTGATCGAGTCGGGGTTGTCGAAGCTGGCCGCGAGCGGAATGAGTGCGGCGATGTGATCGAGGCCGATGCTCGTCTTGATCTCACCGCCCAGTGCGGCCGCGATGATGGGCACGTCCGCGGGTGACAGCTGCTTCGCCCGTTTACGGATGGCGAGCAGCACCTGCTGCTGCCGTTTCGAGCGCCCGATGTCGCTCTGAAGGTCGTTGTGACGCGAGCGCACGTACTGCATAGCGTGGATTCCATCGAGGTGCTGCGCGCCGCCCAGGACCGCGACGCGCTGATATCCGTACGGATAGTCCGTATTGATGTCGAGCGGGTAGTAGTCGTCGATGACGGGATTGCTCGTCACCACATCGATGCCGCCGATCGCATCGATCAGATGAATGAGCCCTAGCAGCCCGATCCAGATGTAGTCGTCGATCTGGACGTTGAAGTCTTGCCGGACAGTGTTGATGGCCGCCTGCGCGCTGCCGTACGAGTAAGCGCCGTCGATCTTTCCCGACCCACCCGTAGAGAGCGGCACATACAGGTCACGTGGAATCGAGAGCATGGTCACGGAGTGAGTCGATGGCACGACCCGGACCAGGATCATCGACTGCGTGAGCACGTGGTCCGCGAAGAACTTGGAATCATCGTCGGAGCCCAGGAGCAGGACGGTGAATGCGTCCTTGGGTTGGGGCAGGAGGCTGGGCGAAGGCGATGCGGTCGCGCTCGGCGACGGCGTGGGCGACGGCGAAGCGATGGCGATGACCTGGCCGGTCGCGTCGAAGGCCAGCTTGGCCGCGGGCAGAAAGTACGCCAAGCTGCCCGCCATCGCCGACAGAGCGATGGCGAAGATGGCGAGGGCGGCGGTGCGGACTATGCTCAGGCGCCTGCGCGAAGCTCTAGCGCGGCGGCCCGGCTTGCTACCGAGCGACACGGGCCACCATTGTAGGCGGACACGCTGTTCAGCCACGGGCGTGCCCCTTCACAGGCACGGCCCGGCTATCCAATACACCACCGAATGCCTGTACCCGCCTGGGGCGCCTGGAATCTGCACCGAATAGCGGACCAGGCCCGTGGCTGCCGTCCAGGTCCACAAGTACTTGGAGTCGTAATTGGAGAACCACAGCCGTGATCCGTCGGACCAGACGTTCACCGGATCGAAGTCCATCTGGTCTCCGTTGACGCCTGAGTAGATGTCGGTGGGGTGCCCGTCGACGATCACGACGATGGTGTACGGAGTCCCAGGGTTCCGTCCTCCAATTGTGTACATCGCGTGCTCTGGATCATTCCCTGAGATCCCAAGGCTCGGCGCCCGTCCGGTCGGGGGAGGCGAGGGCCGTATCAGAGAAAAGTAGGGATCGAAGGTTGCGGCGTCGATCTCGGTCGCTTGGCCAGACGTCGGGTCGATTCTCCAGAACCTCCCGCCGTTCGTCTGCCAGGGCTCCGTCGACGCGTAGATCCCGTCGCCCCTCCATCCTGCGAGGTGAATTTGGGCAGCCGGCGACGAGATGATTCGATCCTGGTGCTGGATCAGGTCGAACACGTGCAGCTCATCCCCGGACGACCGCGGCAGCACATAGGCGTACGCAAGCTGGTCAGGAGACTCGGCGATGGCGCCTGGAAGCCAGCGCTTGACCACGGGATCGTAGACCGAGAGGAGCTTCAAGGCATTTTCGTCTGCCGGCGCGAGGTGAGGAAGATCTTCGAACGAGACATTCGGGTGAGCGGTGAACCGGCCGGAAGCGACATCGATAAATCCAGGCGTGATCGTTTCCGTCCCAACGGCCTCATCCTGGACAACGACCGGCAAGCGGCATGTGCTCGGATCCGGTGTCGGTGACACGAGGGGTGACGGCGACGGAGAGGCAATTCCGGCCGGCTGTGAAACGTGCGTGAGCAATCGCGGTGCGAGCAGGGCGGCCACCACCACGACCGCGACCACCACTGCGGCCAGCACGGCCAGACCTTCGCGCAGCCGTGGCGGCTGGCGGTGAACGGGTCGCTTGAGCGCGGTTGCTTGCAGCGTCGCCTGCATACGCGCCGCAAAGCCAGGCGTCGGCGACCGGTGGGCTCGGGCGAAGGCCGACTGGATGTTCAGGCGTGCCTCTTCTTCGTTCATGTAGGTACCTCCGTGGCTTCGAGCGCCGGCCGAAGCGCCCTGACCGCTCTGATGACACGCGATTTGGCGGCGCTCTTGGAGACGCCGAGAGTTGCCGCGACCTCATCGATCGGAAGGTCGAGGTAGTAGTGGAGGGCCAGCACCAGCCGCTGTGCGTCGCTCAGCGTCCGGAGGGCGCTTTCCAGATCCAACCGTTCGTCATCACGGGCGCCGGCATGGCCTGCTTGCTCCGGAACGTGCGGCAACCGCACCACTCGCCACCATGGGGCACGTCTCATCGATCGGCATTGGTTCGCGACGATGGTGAGAAACCACGCGCGCAAGCCTGGGGTGCTGCGCCTGAGGCGACGGACGCCTCGCCACGCCCTGAGTGCAGCCTCCTGGACTGCATCCTCAGCGGCCTCCCTGTCGCCCAACATTGCAAACGCGAGTCGATAAGCCGGTTCCCAAAGTGGGTCTAACAGTTGGGCGAAGGCGGAGACTTCGCCGTCGAGAGCATCTGCAAGCAGGTCCCGAGTTGCGACCGAAGTGCTCACCGACCTATACAACGCTGCGGCGGCCCGAAAGGTGGCAGCCAGTCAGTCGCTACGAGTGTCGATCAGTGTTTGATCAAGGCAATCTGGATTGCTTTTACAGCCAGCATGATGACCGCCAGAACCACATAACCGCTCAGAAGCATCAGTGCCGCTCGTCGAACGGCCGATGACCTCGGCCGTTCGAGCAAGGCAAGGGCGGGCATCCGCCAGTTCTCGCGTTCTGAGCGTGACACCATCTGACCCGGTTCGGCTTCCCTCGCCCTCCACCACATCACGACGCCACCTACGAGCAAGACCGCAAACATCAACGGCGCGAGCACCTCGATCAACTTCGTGACGTCCACAGACGGAAACACAGTGGAGATAACAAGGGTGAACGACAGCAGCAAGAGGACACCCACGATGATGCCGGCGAGCGCGTTCAGCCATGGACGGTTTGTCCATGGCCCGAGTACAGCTCGGTCGTTGCAGAGTAGGACTGCAAACACTGTGCTGCTCGGCAGCAAAACGCCTGCCAAGGCCTGGACGGCAGTAGTGATCAGACCCAGAGGGGCGTGGGGTATCAGGACGATGGCCGCGGCAAGCACCACCATCGCGGCGTAAAAGCCGTAAAAAAGCTTTGCCTCCGTCAGTCCTCGATGCAGCGAGAAACCCAGGCCGAACATGTCGCCGAACGCGTAGGAGGTGGTGAGGGTCACCGCCGAAGCGCCGACGATCGAGGCGTCGAGCAGAAGCAGAGCAAATATCGCACCCACGATCGGAGAGATATTCAAATGGAGCCCTCGCGCCACGGCGAGCGCGTTGTCGTAGTGGCCGAAGTCTTTGGTGCCGGTGAAGGCGGAGGCGGTCGCCATCATGATCGCGGCGGCGCCGACGACGACTACCAATGCGCCCAGCACGGTGTCAGCTTTCTCGTAATCGAGCCAGCGCGGGGTGATGCGCTTGTCCACCACGTTTGACTGCTGGAAGAAGAGCTGCCAGGGGGCGACGGTGGTCCCCACAATCGCAATGATCAAGAGTGCGCCGTTCGAGGTGAGTCCGCCCTGGATGCCGGGCCGCAGGAATCCGCTCAGCGCTGCACCAGGATCGGGATGGCTGAGGACGACCAGGGGGAGCACCAGCAAGCTCGCGAAGAGGAAGACGAACATCGCCCTTTCCCAGCGACGGAAGTTGCCACTAAGGGTGATGGCGATCAATACAAGTGCCGCGAGCGGAACGACCACGGACGGCTTGATACCGAAGTATTCCGAGGCCAGGCTGACACCTATGAACTCGGTGCTGATCGTCAGGAAATTCAGCAGGAACAGGTTGCCTACCGAAAACCAGCCCCAGGCGCGCCCGAATCGTTCGGTGATCAGCCTCGCATAGCCGACCCCGGTCACTGCCCCTAGGCGGACGACCATTTCCTGGTTGACGATGAGGACCGGTATTAGAAGGACGAGGGTCCACAGCAGCGAGTAGCCATAGTCCTGGCCCGCCTGTGCGTAGGTCGAGACCCCGCCGGCGTCGTTGTCGCCGACCATGACGATGAGGCCGGGGCCGATGATCGCCGCCAGCGTGAGCAGGCGCCAGGTGCGGCGCGGAGCCATGTCGCTGAGCCGGATCGTCCCGAAGGCGCCATGGATGTCGCCGGCGTGCGCCTTTTCGACTACGGCTGAAGTGGGAACCAATTGCGAGTCGTCTTTCATCGCCTCGCGCTCGGTCAACTGATGATCAGACGCCCGTGCTGGCTTCGAGGCGGGCGCGCCACTCTTCCGGGACGATGGCCTCGATCACATCGTCCGCCGTGACCGCGCCCAGCAGGTTGCCGGCAGCGTCGGTGACCGCGAGCGCGATCAAGTTGTAGTCGGCCATTGTGAGCGTGACATCGGTCACGTCGGCCCCGGTGGTCACGCGGCAGCTGACCAGCTCGAGCTCTTCAACCTTGCGAGCGCCATCCGTCCGCAGCAGCTCGGCCGTGCTGATGCTGCCGAGCAGCTTGCCGTCCTCCTCGGTGACGAAGACGGTGTTGAGCAGCTGATGGGGGGCCTTGTCGTCGACTCGCACGGCTTCGAGCGCCATCGCCGCGGTGGCGCCCCTGGTCACCCAGACGTAATCGGGGCTCATCATTCCGCCGGCCGTGCTCGGGTGGTACTGAAGGAGCTTGCGCAGCTTGTGCTGAGCCGTCGGCGACATGAGGTCGAACACGGGCTTGCGCCGTTCCTGGTCGAGCTCCCCCAGGAGATCGGCAGCGTCGTCAGGGGCCATCCGCTCGAGGACCTTGGCGGCCTCTTCGTTCGACATCGACCTGAGGAACTCGACCTGGTGCTCGGTGTCCAGCTCCTCGAAGACGTCGGCGGTCAGCTCGGCATCGCTTTCGACCGCGTCCAGGATCTCTTCGCCCTCTTCATGCGAGGCACCTTCGACGAGGTCGGCGATCTGCGCGGGGTGCAGCCTGCGGAGCCGCTGCAGCGGCATCAGCAGCTTGGCCGTCGGCACATGCGACACGAACGGCTGCACGTCCTTCCAGTCCAGAACGGCATGCCTGCGCAGGTCCGGCCGGCCTTTACGCGGGACCAGGCGACGAAGCATCGCCCGCGGGCTGCGGTCGACTCCGGTCAGTCGCCATCCATCCTCGCCCGGCGAAAGGACCAGGTCATGCGCTCGCACGATGCGGCCGCGGGCCATGTCCATGAGGTGCCGGCCCAGGACGTCGGCCGCCACCAGCACCTCCCCGGGGCGTCTCTGAAAGGCGCCCGTGTCCAGGGTCTGGGTCTTGAGCCGCACCTCGCCAGGCGCGAGCTTTTCGATGTTCTGGCTGCTGACGAACACTTCGCTCCTGCCCACACGGACCTTGATCCCGGTCACAGGCGGGTAGCCGCCGCCATCGAGCTTGACGATCAGGTCTTCGAGCCGGCCGACCTCGTCGCCGGCCGGATTCAATACCGGGCTGCGCAGGAGCTGGGTGACCATCAACCTCCGCTTCTCTCTGCCGGTTGCCGGCCTGGTGTTCGCGGCGCTCGCCGGCGGTCGCCCGTCCACGTGCTCGTTTTTGTCGGTCATCGGTCTACCGCTGGCGCGGTCCTCCATTCCAGCCTGTGCCCCGGCGCGTGCCACACGCTCGAGCCGGGCTCAGCTAATTATCCTGCTGACTTCTCCATACCCGCTTCGAGCTGCGCCACGCGTTTGATGAGGCTCGCGAGCGCCTTGTCCTGGGCGGTGAGGTGTTTTTGCATCTGGATGCATTCGTGGAGGATCGCCTCGGCGTCCTGGTAGGTGACCACAGCTCGCTTGTCGGAGGCCTGGCCGAGGACCTGCTGGCCGACCATGATCACGAACATCAGAAGGAGCTGAACGATGTTCGAGAGGAAGAGCAGGAACGCGAACGGATACGGGTCGCGTGCGAACAGCCAGATCCCGACCGTGGCCAGGATCATGTAGGTCACCTGGATGGCGAAGGCGATGTAGACCGCCCACATCGTGCCCACGCTGCTGGTGATCGCCGCGGCGAGGCGGCCGTTGAACCCAACATGCTCATCGGCCACCATCGGCGGCGCCTTGAGCTTCCTCTTTTCTGTGTGCGGATGCGGCTCGTGGACGAAATCGATGTGACTCTGACCTGACATTTCCGAGCTAGTCATTGTTGGGCATCAACAGCACGGGGCAGTGGGCGGCGTGCACGATTTTCCTGCCGAGGTCGCCGGTCACTCGTTCCTGCAGGCCGTGGGCGTGGTGGCTGCCGACCACGATGAGCTCGGCCGCGAACTCGTCGGCCTTCTCGATGATGAACTCGGCCAGGCGATCCGGGCGGTGGCTGTCGATATCAGAGGAAGCCCGAATGCCCGCGTCGATCAGGCTGCGAGCCACGGCCTCGCCGAATCGGAACGACTCGGGGATCGACTCCTTCTCGAGCGTCGCCCCGGAGGTGACGATCCGCTCCCGCATGTGGACCACGAGCACCTCGGAGTCGAACGCCTTGGCCAGGCCGGTGACGACCGGCACGAGCTCGGTGGCGTGCTCGGTTTCGCCGACCGCGACCACGATCCTGGAAAACACGACGCGATTATCCCGCGCAATCCCCTCTCCCCGGAGGGGAGAGGGTTAGGGAGAGGGGCGTGCAGCACAATTCGCCTACCATCGGCGGCACAGATGGCAAA
>Ga0209648_10004974_pt1 | contig 11325 bp, 7 predicted proteins | sample GraSoi2013_115cm_FD_185830 | JGI IMG/M metagenome (GOLD analysis project Ga0209648, IMG submission 185830) | Grasslands soil microbial communities from the Angelo Coastal Reserve, California, USA - Sample 9_17_2013_115cm (SPAdes) (version 2) | ecosystem: Environmental > Terrestrial > Soil >...
CATCCGGTTCATGGGCTCGTGTTCGCTGAGCCATACCGTGCAGCTCCCGTCTTCGTGCTCTTCAATCTGGTGATTCACAGGCATAAATGTGGAAGGTCGGTGGTGCTGCGGCCAGTTGAACTCCACCCCGCCGGAAATCCAAGGCCCCAGCAGGCCCACGAGCGCTGGCTTGATAACGTTTTGCCGGTAAAAGAAATCGTAGTTATTGGTCTTGTCCTGCCCGATGTGAATCCGTCCGCCGATCTCCGGCAAGATCATGATGCGGATGAACTCATTCTCTAGAAAAATCGCCCGATACGGTTTGTCGAACTTTGTGTCTGAGATATGGTCGGTAAAAGGGTTCGGGTACACTTTTCCGCTGCTGCCCTGGTAAACGCGCTTGTCCAGAAACATGGGATTGCGATCCGGAGCCGGCGCGGGATAGGTTTCGATGGTTACCGTCTCTTCCCAGGCGCGTACCCGTTCAGTTGGGGAAGGATCTTTCACTCTGCAATCTCCTGTGCTTGTTTAACCAAAATCCTGGACTGTGATGCTGCGCCTGAACTCCAGGACTAGTTCCGTATCTGGTTTTCTAAGATCTTGCGGGCGCTCTTAAGGCGTCCATATCTTCATGAAAGCCGAAAATCCCGTGGGACGCTGAACATCGAATGCGACGCGCACCGGCTCCTTTTCCTTACACTGGATCGAGACTTTTGCTGAGGTCGCAGTCTGATGGAGGCTGCTCCGCGGAGACCAGTTAAGAGAGCAAATGTCTTGACCTGACTGGGCATTCTTGTAGTTCTCCGAGTAGAAGTATCTGTTACCTTATCATTCCCTTTGCGCCTCCGCCGCCAGCACAAGCAGCTTGCGCTCGAACTCGCGAAACTGACTCACATCGCGTATGTAATCGGTGAATGCAGGCATAACCGTTCGAGCCAGTGCGTCGGTGCGTTCTGGCGCGTGTCGAGCGGATTCCATCAGAAGTTCGTAATCCTCGATGCCCTCTCGCATCACTTCGAGACGCAGGGATACGAACACTCCGTCGTGTTCTGGGTCGGGGTATACGATGGCGTCATCACCGGCGGGAAGGAAGAACCCTCCACCCCAATCTGGTTGAAGGTTCTCGAACGGCCGATCCGTCCAGAAATTCCCGCCCCAGTGTAGGTAACCAGTAAGCTTATACCTATAGTTCACCCAGGGCAGGAGCCGCACCTTGAGCGTCGGGTAGTCGATAAACCGATTGAGGTATCTGCCGCGCGGATCCAGGCAAATGTAATACCAACTTTGGCCTCCACGCGCCTTATGCGCGGTAATTGCATCCAGCCTTTCATCGAATGTGCCAAGCTTAGGCACCCAGATCGTGGTCTCCTCTTGCGCGGAAATATCTTCGCGCAGGCTTATGGCGTCCAGCGTCGGCACTCCCGGCAGTTCCTCACTGACGATGTGGACGAAGCGCCGGTAGATTGGCATCTCGGCTCCATGCGGCTCATCGTGAACGTGCTGGACATAGCGGCTGAGCCAGCCTTTCTGTTTCAAGTGAGTGCGAAGTTGCCGCAAGAATTCCCGGAGATTCTGTTCCGCACGCGGATCGTCTGCGGGCAGATCCTTCCTCACAACCTGCCCGTTCTCGATCAGGTCTGTCGGGAGCACGTACGGCGAGTCATATCCACCGCCGAGCCGTCCGCTCAAGTGCCCGCCCTCGATCATGCGCGCCATACCTGCTTTGTCGAAGATCTCAATCCAGCGATCGACTAAGCCGAAATCGTATTGGACGACGCCGTCTGCTAGATGCGCTTTAGCCAGCGTTCGCACTGGAACAAACACAACATTTTGTTTGTACTCCGCCATGGTCCGCCCTATGTTCTCTAATATTCTCCAGTAGCGATCCGGATCGGATTTCAATTGCGGATAGTGCTTCGCCATCAGCTCCTGTTCAAACCAGAGCCAATTCGTCACCCAAAGCTTTTGTTCTTTCGGCACGGTTGCAGCGAAGACCTCCACGCGAAAGGGCAGCCTTAACTTCTGCTTCCCGGCGCCGATCTCGACCGCGCCCGGGTAAATTCCCACCCGCGTGTCCTCCGGCGTGAACACGGAAATCCATATTGTCTCGGTGCGGGACCCTTCCAATGAGATTTCCTTCGCTAGTGGAAACAACGGATCCGGATAGGGACCCACTTCCGAACGCACCACTTCGTCCAAGGGTGTGTCGGTAGGATGAGAATTCACCTTCACGGTTCCTACTCGGTAGGTTTGGACTCCAAGTGTGGTCTTCCCCAAGCGCGGAGCGACGACGCGCACCCGTACCGCTCGGTGCGATTCGGACCGCAATGCAACCTGCAGACAGGTGTGGCCATTGCGGGCCGATAGCAGTGTCACTTCGAGTTTTGATGTCGCTGCCAAGCTGTCAGGAAAAACTTTAACTAGCGAATCAACGAACCAGGCGGAAATGTTGTCATGCTGCGAGCCATACAGCGGCAGGGGAACAGAACAGATAAGGCAAACCAGAAGTTTTCTCATGACTTAAGGTTTCCAGCTCAGGGAGTAGGCGGAAAAACCAGTAGGTCGCAAAATATCAAATTTGATGTGGAGCGGTACGTCCGATTGGGTGAAAGTGAGATCGGCTGTGGTCTCGTTGCCGGCAGCGATTTCGGGAAGTTCTACCTCATGTCGCTCGACCGGGATGTTGCCTTCGCCATAGAGAGTTCCCCTGAGCTTATAGCTCCGAAGAATGTACATCGGAACATCATGGCGCGTTTTTAGCCGCAGGCGGAAGGCGTTCAAGTGGTTCTCCACGGTTAACGATTCAACCGGACTCGATTCCCGGCGCAGCACTTCATAAGAAGCTTTTTGCGCCCCACAAACATCCACAACGCCGTGAACACGGTGCTTCAGCGCACCAACACCGCGATCACCGACATGCGTACGGTAGTCGTTGTAGCAGAAGAAAATGGCGCCAGCCACGAAATCCTTGGAGCGGATAGCCGCGTCGTGGGATTGCAGTATTTCGATCCTGTGGTCGTCACCCTCCGGACGATCCTCGGTACAAGCACAGTACCCATACTCTGAAATGACCACGGGCTTGCGGGGAAATGCGGCGTGAAGGTCATCCAAATGTTTGGCCACTGCCACTGGAGATCCCGGAGCCCAGCTTCCGAAATATTCATTTGTTTCGATGAAGTCCATCAATCCAGCTGCGTCGCGTTCCGGAGTTTCGCCCAAGGAATTTGAAGCATAAGAACAAAGCCGATTAGGATCCAGCCTCTTCGCCTCCTCCAGCATATGTTTCGCAAATTGATACGCGGGAGGATTTTGCCCGCCAATCTCATTGCAAAGACCCCAGACCACAACCGAGGGGTGGTTCCGGTCGCGCGCGATCATCTCTCTCAACTGCTCCAAACCATTTTCCATGATATCGGTATCAGGCTCGGCTCCCATGCCAGCAAAAGTGTCATAGCCCCACGCCGGAATTTCCGTCTGCATGAGAATGCCGTGCCGGTCACAGTATTCGAGAACCCTTTTATCCTGAGGCCAATGAACGCGCGTGAAGACGCAATTCAGATGTTTCAAGTCGTCGTGATCGTGTGTGATCCATTGGCTGGGTTCCGCCATTCCAAATTCCGGATTGCTGCCCGCCATGCGCTCGACACCCATCAGCCGCACGCGCTCGCCGTTCAAATAAAACCCGTTGCTCTTAGCCTCTAGTTTCCGGACCCCGAATGTAACTGCGAGTTGGTGAGTCTCTTGTCCGCCTGCGATTGAAAAAATAAGCCGATAGAGATTCGGATGATCAAAATGCCACAACTTCGCTTTGGGCAGCGTAGCTTCGAATTTTGGTGAGTGGGTTGCCCCGCTCTTAATGGTGAAACCCGGAGTATCCGAACCGGTCACCACCGTCAGTCCGGTCTCATCGTCGATTATTCGATAAGAGGCTCGTCCCATCCATGATTTCAAACCCGTATTCCGGATAAAAGCGGTCACTCCAAGCTTTCCGTCTCCGCTGGCAAGATCGGGAAAAGCTTCGACGTCAACGCGCTCCACATAAGTTTTCGGGGTAATGAGCAGTTGCACCGGCCGATAAATACCGCCGTCGTGCGCCCAATCACTGGAACGCCCTCTAGGGATCATGTGGTCATTAAATGCGTTATCGACGCGCACGGCGATCGTGTTGGAACTTCCCCAGCGGAGCAGATGAGTGATATCAAGCAGGAACGCCGTGTAACCCTTGCGCACATGCTCTCCAGCGAGTTCTCCATTTATCCAGATTGTGGCTGTGTGGAATACGGCCTCGAACTCGATTCGTACCGCAAAGTCCTGCCATTCATTCGGAACGTCGAAGGTCCGCCGATACCAGGCGACACCGCGATAGTCAACAAAAGCGGAATCAACTTGCCAAGTGTGAGGCACGCGCACTTTGTGCCAGGCACCGATGGACTCATCGCTTCCGTACCAACGCTGCTCCACACCAACGCTTCCAGAATCAGTCCGGAACCACCATTGGCCGCACAGACTCACCGTCTCCGGCGCGGACAAGTCCGTTGTTTTATCACTTGCTAAGAGAACAGGTGTGCTTATGGTGCCCGCAGCCAGGACGCCGACCTGAGTCAAGAATTTTCGACGAGAATGCACGGCAAGGCTCCGTTTCCGATCACGGCGACTTGGAAGTTAACCAGATATTCTTGAAGCGTGTCAAACCAAACCAAATTAGCTGTAGATGCTTTCCGCTCCAAGCTGCCGCACGATCTGCCACCGCCCCAATTTCCTGAGAAGGCTCTGCAAAGAGAATTCGCTTCTGCCGCAAAGCGTGCTTTACATTGGCAATTCCTTGAGCCATACGGTGAAGGCGTAGCGAGCCACACCGGTCCGAGTCATGCGTGGACAGTCGCAAGGCTGTACGCGAAGTGTTGACAGGTGGACATGCAGGCAGGGCATTGAGCCGCGAAAGAACCTGAAACCAGAGCGTCGATGCAGTCTCAAAGTGCAGAAGACAACACCGGTGGATGCGCAACCGCGAGCATCTATCGGGCTCTGCGCGGTCGAAGATCCCTGGCATGCATGGAAACTTCACGTGCGAGAACCGGGAGGTCCCATCAACGCCCGACACGCAGTAGTGAGCGGGCCGGTTGGAGAAGATCATGAGCCAGGAGTCCAACATGAACATTGATGGGAAGTCGGACGGTCGTGTACTACCGACGAAGTGCTCGAACAAGAGCGGGAACCCGCTGGCGGAGGGCATGGAGGGAAGACGACCGGCCAAGGAGAACACCAAACAGACGACCGCGTCTCAGACACAGAGCTGGGGTGACGCGTTGCGCGGCCTGCGCGGTGTGCGGGAAGCGGCAAAGAGGGACAAGCGGTTACAGTTCACAGCGCTACAGTCGCGGCAAACCCAGCTAAATTGCGAATAGAAGGCGAATAAAAGGGAGAAGAATAGTTTGCCTCGATTTGTCACAAGTTGTCATCGTTGAGCGGGTTGCGTCGGCTCCGGCAAGATTTGATAGATTTTGTTGCCCGCTTTGCAAGCAGGGGGTCGCCGGTTCGATCCCGGCCACGTCCACCAGCCATCTCTCTGCAAATTCAACGACTTGCTAGTGCACAGCAGCCAAGGGCAAACGGGGTTTGGCATAAGTGCATTCAGTTGGAGATGAGCGGACGCCTCGGGCGTGGCTCACCCGCGCACTAATTCGAGTACCTATGCCGTCCCGCCACTGGATCGGAGCGGATATTCTTAGGCGTGAGCACCTTTTGCCCGGGGTTGCGGGCGCATGCGAGTGAACTCAAGCCGCCGATGATGCTTATCCAGCGGAGGCTCGTGCGTCCAAGTCATCGCTTCCGACAGGTAGGGGTACTCGCGTCCGCACTCCATGCACCACGCACGGAAGTACGGACGATCACCGATTTCCCCGCCAATTGTGGCGGACGAAGAAGAATCAACTGCCTCTGCAAACAGAGGGATCAGGTTCCGGCATCCGAGGCAGCTTACAACCCAGTAGCGAAAAGACTTCTGACTTTCGATCATGGTCAATACTCCTCGACGAAAGCTGACCGGCGGAAGACTTGAAGCGCCGTAATGGGGGGAGAGAAAGGTACCTCAGGAGTGGCCACTTGGCAAGGGGGGTGTTGATGCGATCGGCGAGGCTCGCGAAGGGAAACCTAGGAATGCCCCCAAAAATCAGTTGCAAGCCCCGAATTGGCGCCGGAATGTTCTTACGACTCTGCGTAGCAGGAACCGTCCAAGGCAAGCGTTTCCAGATCAGGCGGATGAACTTCTCTTCCAACCTCAACACGGACCAGGTTGCGGTTGTCAGTGGGACTTAATTCGCCTGGAAGGGCCTAAACCAAAGTTCCCTGCAGCACTTCGCGGAGGAGCTCTTGCTTTTGCGTGGTGAGCTTCTTGCCTTGCCCTGTAAGGTAGAAGACATCGATGGCCTTGTGGCCTTCCGTGTCGATCAACGCGACTTCGATGTTGCATCCCAGGCGCGCCAGCGCGGAACCGATCTCATAGAGCAATCCCGGATGGTCCTGCGTAACGATTTCAAGCAGTGTACTGTGCGCGGATGACGAATCGTCGAAGTTGATGCGTGTCTCGACGGTGACTTTCGGTGCCCGCGCGCGGCTGGCGCTCACGCGGCCTTTCAAGAGCGGTTCCAATGGCGTCTTTCCGTTCACGGCATCCGCGAGGCTCTTACGGAAACGTTCGGCCTCGCTGGGGTTCAGCTCCAGCGTGTGGTGCAGGTCTGCAAAGTGGAAAGTGTCCAGGATGACGCCGGCGGCGTTGGCGAAAGCATCGGCCTTGTTGATGTTCATGCCCCAGCCAGCCAGCACGCCCGAAATCGTCGCGAAAAGCGCCGGGCGATCGGCCGTGAGCAATGTCAGAGAGAACCCATGGCGCGCGGCAAGAAGTTCCGTCTGCACGGGCTCCGTGCCCAGTTTCCGATAGAGCGCAAAGTGGGCCGCAATCTCTGCCGCCGAATGCACCGCGAGATACCGCCGTGGAAATCCTTCGAGGAACCGTTCGATTTCTTCGATGGTGGCTTCACGCGCATGCGCCTTCACGCGCTCGAGCAGCGAGCCTTCATCCGGCGCGTGCAAGCGGTCGCGGTCCAGCGTGCGGCTGAAGTGGTTTGAAGTGGCCACGAAAAGCTGCCATAGCATTTCCGCCTTCCACGGTGTCAGCGCTTCCGGATTGACGGAGTGAATGTCCGCATAGGTTAACAGGCACAATCTTTGCAGGCGTTCCAGCGTTGTGACGGATTGTGCAAAGGCAGAAACCGTGGCGGGATCAAAGATGTCTCGCCGTTGTACAGTGGCAGACATGTCCAGGTGGCGTTCGACGAGGAAGTGGACTTCCTCTTTTTCTTCCGGCGAGAGATTTAACCGCCGGGCGGCGCTATCGAGTGCCGCGAGGCTGCCGGTGACGTGATTCTCTACGGGCATTCCTTTGCCCACGTCGTGCAGCAACAGCGTCAAGATCAATAAATCCCGCCGCTCGGCGGTCTTCCAAAGCGGCGCGAAGTGCGCTCCTCGCTCATCCGGCGGCTCCGCCAATTCCTGCAGGTGTTCGATGGTTCGCAACGAATGCTCGTCTACCGTATAGCGATGATAAAAATCGCGCACCACCAGCGAGTCGATCATTGCGAATTCCGGCAGGATTTCTGCCAACAGCCCCAGCCGCTGCATCGACCGCAAAGCCACGCCCGGATAATCGGAACCAAGAATATCGCGCAGCGTGGCCCAGGAAATCTCCGTGTTCTTCGGAGGGAGTTCCGGATGCGTCAGGATATAACCGATGCTTCGCTCCGCCTCGCGGCTCAGCGGAGTGCCTGTGCGAGCTGCTTCCGCGAAGAGCGAGTAGGTGACGGCGCGGTCCGACAACACCGGCTGGTCAAGCACCTCAAGCAGGCCGTCGCGCACGGTGAAAACTTTGCCATCGCCCGTTTCTAGCTTGGCGGCGCGTGCCGCATTAAACAGGCGCTGCCGCAGCGTTAATGGTACGGGAGCTTTCTGCTCGAGATAACGCAGGAGTTGCCGGTTCAGCGTGCGCGCGTGCCGAAAATACTGGCGCATCCATTCGGCGGGAGTTCGCGCGACCCCGTCGCCCACACCCAGCGCGCGTGCCGCTGCCGCGGCCTGCAGTTCATAGGTGAGCGTGTTATCGTTCCGCCCGTTGCTGTAGTGAAGAAAACACCGGATGGCGCTGAGAAAATCCACGGCCGCAGCCGAAAGCTCTTCTTCCGTGGCGGTGACGTTTCGAATCTCTTTTTTTTCGTCGACGATCTGTCGCAGCCAAATGGTGGCCTGATAATCCCGCATGCCGCCCGGCGACTCTTTCACGTTGGGCTCGAGATGGAAAATAGTGTTTCCGTAGCGCGTCAGTCGTTCGCGAGTAAGCCTGTGAATTTGTGCTAGCAGGAAGGGGCGCGCCTGCTTTTCCGACGCGGGCAGCACTTTCGTGTCCAACTTCTCGAAGAGCGCCTCATCCCCCGCCAGCAACCGGCGATCCAGCAGCGCCAGGTGGAACTCCGCATTGTCCTCTTCGATCCGCTTACATTCATCCAGCGTGCGCCCCGCCGAGCTGACTCGGAATCCGATGTCCCACAGTGTCCGTGAAAATTCGGAGATGAGCGGCCGCGATTCCTGCTCTACCTTTTCATTTCCCAGCAAAAAGAGAATGTCGAGGTCCGAGTAGGGGAACAGCATGCGCCGCCCGTAACCGCCCAGCGCCAGCAGGCAAAGCCCTTGCGGCTCGCGGTTGTGGACGCGCAGGACTTCACCAAAAATTTGCTGGACGTTGCGGTCCGCCAATTCGCACAGCGCGCGCAAAGTTTCTCGCGCACTGGTACCGGTCTCAAATTGTTGCCGGATGCGTTGCCGTTCGGCGTCGGCCTGCGAGCCGAGCACGGACAAGGGCGTTGGGGAACCTTGCATGTTCTTTGCGGGTGGGATGCCCGGATCGAGACTGGGGCGCGGCGCGGTTGTCACGTTGATCGCCCTGCGGTCAGTAAGCCGGCTGCCGGGCGGCCAAGAGTGAATGGCTAGAGCGCGTTTTCACCGCGCTCCTCGTTGCGAATCCGGATTGCTTCCTCAACCCTTGATAGGAATATCTTACCGTCACCAATCTTCCCTGTCTTGGCGGTCTTCAGGATTGTGTCCACAGCGCGGCTCACCAACGTGTCCGGCAGCACCATCTCCAATTTTATTTTTGGAAGCAGGTCCACCGTGTATTCGCGGCCGCGATACACTTCAGTGTGCCCTTTTTGCCGGCCGTGCCCGCGCACTTCCGTCACCGTCATCCCTTCGATGCCGATTTCGCGCAGCGCATCTTTCACCGATTCAAACCGCGAGGGCTGAATGATTGCTTCAAGTTTCATCATGGATATTTCCGCTCCGCCCCCTGCTTGACGCTCCCTTGCCCGCTTTCTCTAGGATTCAAGGTTATAAGCCTCTTCGCCGTGTTGCGTAATGTCCAGCCCTTCGATTTCGTGCTCTTCCGGTACGCGCACGCCGACGATCAGATCCGTAATCTTAAGGAGAACGATCGTTCCGACCAGGGCAATTCCCCACGCGATTAAGACGCCGACGAGTTGGTTGCCAACCTGGCTCCAGTGTCCATCGAGCCCGCCGACGGCCTTACCTGAGCCGAAGATTGGATTGATTACCTGCTGCGCGAACACACCAGTGAGTAGCGCTCCAATCGTACCGCCGGCGCCATGCACGCCAAAGGCGTCCAGCGCGTCATCATACCCGAAGATCGCTTTCACCTTCGTCACCATCAGGTAACAGAGCACGCCCGCGATCAATCCGATGGCCAACGCCGGCATCGGGCCGACGAATCCCGACGCAGGCGTGATCGCCACGAGTCCCGCCACCGCGCCGGAAATTGCACCCAGCGCGCTCGCGCGGCCGTTCTTGAGCCACTCCGCAGCGCTCCAGCCCAGCGCCGCCGCCGCTGTTGCAAAGTGCGTCGCCACAAAAGCGCTTGTCGCCAGGCTACTCGCGGCCAGCGCGCTTCCCGCGTTAAAACCGAACCACCCCACCCACAATAAGCATGCGCCAATGAAACTCAACACCAAGCTGTGCGGCGGCATCGGCTGCTTCGGATAGCCGACGCGCTTGCCCATGTACAGCGCGCAAACCAGCGCCGAAACACCGGAAGAAATGTGCACCACTGTTCCGCCTGCAAAGTCCAGACATGGAAACTTTCCTCCGGCGGCGTTCAGGAATCCGCCTTTGCCCCACACCATGTGAGCCAGCGGCGCATAAACAACCAGGAACCATAGCGTAAGGAAGAGCACTGTTCCGCTGAACTTCATACGCTCCGCTGTCGCGCCCGTGATCAGGGCTGGCGTGATGATGGCAAACATCAGTTGGTACACCATGAAGGTGGCTTGCGGAATCGTCCCGGCGTAGTCCGGATTCGGGTCTGCACCCACGCCCCTTAGAAAAGCGTGCTCGAAGCTGCCGATAACCGGCCCGCTCCCGCCGAAGCACAAGCTGTATCCAACCAGGGCCCAGAGGATAGTGATCAGCGCCATCAACGCGAAGCTCTGCATCATGATCGCCAGCGTATTCTTTCGCCGCACCAGCCCGCCGTAAAAGAGCGCCAACCCAGGCCCTGTCATCATCAGCACCAGCGCGGTGCTCACCAGCATCCACGCGTTATCGCCCGCAGACTGTGCAGCCTTCACGTCCTTCTCCAGCTGCGCCAGTCTGTCGCTTAGAGCCTTTGGGATTTCCGGTGTCGCAGGGGAGGAGGCCGGTGTTGCGGTCGAAGCGGGGGGTTGCTGCGCGGAGAGGGAAACAGCGGCGACTAGGATGGCTGCAAGCACCAGGACAAGGCTGCCACTACACTTCCATCCTACGCACTTCATAGTTATGTCCGCTCCGCTTGCTCTGGATTCGACTTCCGGGGACCCGCCGTTTCGACGCACAAGATTATACGCAGACGTGCCTCGCAACACAGTTTGAAATTTTCATTCCAACGATTTGTTTTTCTGATGCGCCCATTCCGCCGGTCCCGTTTGATTCTCCCGCAAACCTCTGGAACGGTTCCCTTTGTGTAACTTACTTTGTGCAACTTATCCTCCAGCGTATAATGCCGTTCGGCATGGCAAGTCGCCTTCGCCGACCCATACCAAGGATAGATTGACTCACTGCCATGACTGACAGGCTGCCCATGGAAATCAATGTCCGCGAATCCGCTGGAGTGCCGGTACTCGAAGTTCGCGGCCGGCTCACCATCGGCGAGCCTGCCGAGCAGCTTCACGACGCCCTTGAATCCGTGATCCAGGGTGGGGCAAAGAAAGTCGTCGTTGTGCTGAATGGAATCCCCCAGATTGACAGCTCCGG